>ODAI011095122.1_pt1 | contig 19181 bp, 16 predicted proteins | sample 1539321 | NCBI WGS metagenome assembly ODAI01 (sample SAMN02144231, study PRJEB22623) | gut metagenome | biome: sheep rumen | host: Ovis aries | place: New Zealand
GCTCAAAATGTTGACGCAGAAGCGGTTGCGTCGCCAAAGGAAGTGATTCCGGCGAGAATGAGGAGAGGTGGCGGCCGCTCATTCACTGTGTCGATGGTGGCGGTTGCCGCAATTTTAGTGATGATTGCTACTTGTCCCGGAAAGAAAGTGCATCAAGATGCTATTCGGAGTGAAGTGAGTGCGGCGCTGGGGCAGCAACTGGGCGAAAGCGGCAGCTTGATTGAAACGGGTCTTCAGATGTTTGGCAAATATGTTTTTGGGAAGTTTGCCGACAGTGCCTTGGACGAATTGTTGGTGGTGAAAAATTATTTTGTCGTATCCGTAGGGCGTATTGATTACGACGGTCAAGAGCGCATTGCCTCAATTGGAGTTTTTGGCCATGTTTTCACTGTCGACAAGGAAGATATTGTGAAAGTCTTGCAGCAGGCGGAGCAGGAGAGGAAATCGGCGGCGGACGCGGCGGACGGCAATGGACTGTTGAATGGTTTCATCGATTTTTTAGATGAGATGATGCAGTGAACGTTTGCCTTGTCGTCCATTGCCTGCACTCGCCGTGCGTCTCTTTCCTGGGATGCTTTTTCATTGATAAGGAGGCGTTTTGGGGTAAAGGCAAGGCATTTTGGGAACATGGGAATAAAAAATCCCGGCGGCACCGAGCCGCCAGGATTCAGAAGTTATCATTTAATACATTAAAAATTTTCATACATATTCTTTTGCCTCACGCTGACCTTCGAGCACGGCCACGGCATTCAGCGCGAGTGCTTCCATTTCGTCTTCGCCCGGATAAACAACCACGGGTGCCAGATAGTTGATGCGTTTGGTCAGTTCGTCCACAATGTATTGCCATCTTGCGATTCCTCCTGTAATGATTACTGCGTCTATTTTCCCGCAGAATACAGCGCCTTGGGCGGCGATGCTTTTGGCGATATGGTAGATCATGGCATCTACCAGCCGGCTGGCTTTTTCATCGCCGTTGTTGCAGCGATTCTCAACCTCGCGCATGTCGTTGGTGCCTAAATGCCCGGACAGCCCCGATTCTTTCCCGGAGATGAATGCCAGCATCTCTTTTTCATTGTATTTCCCGCTGAAGCATAAGCGCACCAAGTCGGCTGCGGGGAGTGTGCCGGCACGTTCCGGTGCAAAAGGCCCCTCTCCGTCGAGTGCATTGTTCACGTCGACGGCGCGGCCGTGATCGTGCGCTGCAACCGAGATGCCGCCTCCCAGGTGACAAACGATCAGGTTGAGGTCTTCGTAGCTCTTGTTGATGTCTTTTGCATAGCGGCGGGCAATGGCTTTTTGATTGAGTGCATGCCAAATGCTTGCCCGTTGGAAGAGCGGTGAGCCGCTAACGCGTGCATAATCATTCAATTCATCGACCACGACGGGGTCGGCGATGAAGCTGCGGCAGCCGGGAATGTCCTTGGCAATGTCGCTGGCGATGATGCAGCCCAGGTCGCAGGCGTGTGAGTGGTCGGAGGTACGGATGTCTTCCTTCATTTTCTCGTTGACCTCGTAAACGCCGCCTTCGAGGGGCTTGGTCAATCCGCCGCGGCCGATGACTGCTTGGAAGTCAAGCGCAACGCCGGCTTTTTTCAACTCTTCGAGAACCAGTTGCTTGCGGAATTCAAATTGGTCGATGATCGTTTTGTACGGACTCAATTGTTCCACAGAGTGTGAGATACTGTGCTTGAAGATTTGTGTTTCTTTGTCAAAAACGGCAATCTTTGTTGATGTAGAGCCAGGATTGATAACTAAAATTTTCATGACTTCTGGTAAAAGTTAAATGGTTCCTATTGTTTTGATTAGTGTTAATGGTCTTAGCAGCTGACGGCAGCCAATGCGAGGCTGTAGAATTTTGTCATTTCGCTGTCGCCGCGTGAAGTCAGTACGACGGGGGCCAATGTGCCTTGCAGGAAGGCGGCGGTTTCTGCGCCACTAAAAAGGGTCACGGCCTTGTAGAACACGTTCCCGGCTTCGATGTCGGGGAAGATCAGTGCGTCCGCCTCGCCGGCGATGGGCGATTCAATGCCTTTGGTCTTCATGCTTTCAATGTCGCAGGAGGTGCGCACATCCAGTGGCCCGTCGACGATGCAACGTCCGAACTCTCCGCCCTTGGCCTTTTCGATGATGTCTGCATAGCCGATGGTGAACGGGAAGAACTTCTCGTTGGGCTTTTCGGTGCAGTGGATCAATGAGATTTTGGGCTCTTCAATGCCAAATGAGTGGCAGACTTGGGCGACGTAGCGCACTTGTTCAATGCGCTGTTCCTGTGTAGGATAAGGTATGACGGCTGCATCGGTAAAGAAAATCAGTTTGGCATGACCTGGAATTGAGGTGCAGGTCAGGTGTGTCAGCACGCGTCCTTTGGGGAGAATGCCAGTTTCTTTGTTTAAAACGGCGTGCAGCAAGTTGTCGGTGTTGATAAGACCTTTCATCAGAATGTCTGCTTTTTGTTCCCTAACGAGTGCTACGGCTTTGGCTGCAGCGTCGTCGCGGTCGTCGGAGTCAACGAAACTGATATGCTCCGCATAGGGCTTGAAGGCATCGTTGGCTTCAACTTCCTTCCGGCAGCCAACGAAGATGGCGCTGATAAACCCTTCTTCGAGCGCTTTGTGAACTGCAAACTGGGTGTGCCCGTCTGAGGCCCAGACTACGGCAACGCGCTTCCTCTCACCTTTTTGGGCAAGGTGAGCAACTAAATCTTCAAAGTTTCTGATGATTTCCATGATTTTTTTAATGTTTTAATGATATGTTTTCGTTAATGGCGCAAAATTACGAAAATACTTTGAATTTGAGCAAACAATACCTTAAAATATAAGGGAAAAAGCATAAAAAAGTGATTTTTATTTTTTTTACTATTAATTTATTTGTCTGTGAAATGAAAACTTATTAAATTTGTGGACTAAAAAATAAATATTCAAAAATAATACCAGAAACGAAAATGAAAAATTTAGACTGGGCAAATCTGCCTTTCGGCTACATTCAGGCCGATTACAATGTACGTTGCTATTATCGCGACGGCAAGTGGGGAGAAATAGAAGTAAGTTCTGATCCAAACATCAACATGTCTATCGCAGCAACTTGCCTGCACTACGGACAGGAAGGCTTCGAAGGGTTGAAGGCTTATCGTGGCAAAGACGGGAAAATACGCATGTTCCGCGTTGACGAGAATGCCGCCCGCCTGCAAATGACGGCACAAGGTCTCCTGATGCCGGAGGTGTCCACTGAACTTTTCACTGAAATGTGTAAAAAAGTGGTGCTTCTGAATGAAGACTTCATCCCACCCTATGAGACAGGGGCAACACTTTATTTGCGCCCGTTGTTGATTGGAACTGGAGCGCAAGTGGGTGTTAAGCCGGCTACAGAATATTGCTTCCTCATCTTCGTCACACCCGTAGGGCCGTACTTCAAGGGCGGATTTTCTTGTAATCCTTATGTCATCACGCGCGAGTGGGACCGTGCGGCGCCGCTGGGAACAGGGCGTTACAAGGTCGGCGGCAACTATGCGGCATCCATGCAGGCCAGCAAATTCGCACACGACAAAGGCTATGCGGCTGAATTTTATCTCGATGCCAAGGAGAAGAAATACATGGATGAATGCGGTGCGGCCAACTTCTTCGGCATCAAAGACAACACATACGTTACACCGAAGTCGTCGTCAATACTGCCTTCCATCACTAACAAGAGCTTGATGCAGCTGGCAGAAGACCTCGGACTCAAAGTGGAGCGCAGGCCTATTGCCGAGGAAGAGCTTGAAACCTTTGAGGAGGCAGGCGCATGCGGAACGGCGGCGGTCATCAGTCCTATCTCTTACATCGATGACTTGGATAATGGCAAGCGCTACACCTTTAGCGAGGACGGTAAGCCGGGTCCCGTGTCTACAAAGCTCTACAACAAGCTCCGTGCTATCCAATACGGTGATGAGCCCGACACACACAATTGGGTGACCATTATAAAATAACGCATAAGATATTTTTTCATTTGGTTTGTGGCAGCCTATTGGCTGTCACATTTTTTTGACTAAAATGAGGGGGGAAGACGATGAAAATTAAGGGATTTACCGATACATGAAATGCCCCTGAAAGTTAGACAAAAAAAATCGGGGGCATTTCATGTTTACAAATGGTGTCTGCTGTGTTCTTTGCAGCAAAGATGTCCTTTCCTTCGAGCTTGTCTCGATATTTGGTCAAAGCCTATTCGGTACAGTCTTTGCTTGCCATGACTACGCCTACAAGGATGGCGATGCTGCCCAGCCATCCCATCATGGTCATGCGCTCGTTGAGCACAATCCAGCTTGCCACGATGGTTGCCACTGGGCTGAGGTAAATGTAGTTGGCAGAGATGACGGCCCCCAGCTGCTTGGTGACGACGCTCCAAAGGGCGAAGCACAGGAGCGAAGCCACTATTCCGAGGAACAGCAGGTTGAACAGGATTGTGGGTTGTGCCAGTCGGCCGAGGTCGAACTGCCAAGGCATGAAAAGGAAGATGGGCAGGGTGGTGAGTAGGCCATAGGCAAATACTTTCCGGGTGATGAATACGGGTGAGTATCGGTTTGTGACGTTTTTCATCAGCAAACAGTATACGCCAAAGCAGAACGAGGAGAGCAAGGCCAGCAAGTCGCCTTTTGGATTGACTTTTAGTGCGCCAAATTGCCCGTCGAAGATGATGATTGCCACGCCAAGCAGTGCCAGCAGGGTTCCTGCTACGATGAGCCTGGTCATTTTTATGCTTTTGGTGAAGATGTAGGCAAGCAGTAATGTAAAGAGCGGAGAGCCGGCCACTATGAAGCTGACGTTGTTGGCGAGTGTGTACTGCAGTGCATAGTTCTCGGAGATGAAGTACATTGACCCTCCTGTTGTCCCGAGCAAAAACATGTAGAATTCGTCTTTCCAGTTGTCTGACCATAGTTTCTTGGGACTGATGAACAGTATGCCGATGTAGGCGATGACCATTCTGGCGAAAAAGAGTTCGTCTTCTCTCATGCCGTCTTGCATGAGCACCTTGCTGCTGATGAGTGTGCTTCCCCAGATGCAGACAATGATGAATGCGATGATGTGGAATTTTAGTTTAGGTAGTTTTTGCATATTGATTGTTGTTTTTAGGCTTTGTAGGTTTATGTTTGAGGTACATTGTCATTTTCTTTTGATGATGTTGCGCTGTTGGGTGATGCTTTCTTCGTGGATGCTTTGAAACACCTTGCGCATCGTTTCTGCCGAGATGCGGTATTGCTTGCCTAGTATTTCTCTTGACACCATGATTTCGTCGTAGCGCTCGGGTTGAAGGACTGCGATATTGTTGTCGCGCTTATAGTGTCCGATTTCCCGGCTAACATCCATTCTCTTGCCTAGCAGCTCGATGAGTTGGTAGTCGATTTCATCAATCTCGTTTCTGAGTTCCAGCAATTTCTTGTTGGATTTTTTTTTCTCCCTGATGACTAATTGATGGATGATGTCATAGAGCTTGTCTGGCGTGAGCTGCTGTTCTTTGTCTGTCCATGCCTGTTCTGGCTGACAGTGCGTCTCCACGATGAGCCCGTCAAACCCCAAGTCGAGTGCATGCTGGCTGAGTGGTTTGATGAGTTCTTTTTTCCCGCCGATGTGACTGGGGTCGCAGATGATGGTCAATTCTGGCATTCTTCTCCGCAATTCGATGGGGACTTGCCACATGGGCGCGTTACGGTAAATTTTGTTACCGAAGCTAGTGAATCCACGGTGAATGGCAGCCATTCTTTTGATGCCTACACGCTCCAGGCGCTCGAAAGCCCCCATCCAGAGCCCTAGGTCGGGGCTCATCGGATTTTTTACCAGCATGCACACATCGCTTCCTCTCAGGCAGTCTGCCAATTCTTGTATCGCGAAGGGGCTGGCCGTTGTCCTGGCCCCAATCCAAAGGATGTCGATGGCGTATTCCATGGCTTTTTCCACATGCTCGGGTGTCGCTACTTCCGTGGCGACAAGCATCCCCGTTTCTTTTTTCACCCGTTGCAGCCATTGCAGCGCTATTTCTCCATTGCCTTCAAAGCCTCCGGGTTTGGTGCGCGGCTTCCAAACGCCAGCTCTGAAGCATTGGCAGCCGTGGCGGCGCAGCTGTTGTGCGGTGCAAACGACTTGTTCCTCGGTCTCGGCCGAGCAGGGGCCGGAGATGAGCAGTGGCTCCTTGTCGTTCGGGCTGAAAGGTAGTGGCTTGTTGGCTATGGGCATGTTTTGGAAGTGCTTATTTCTCTTGTTCTTCGAGCGGAAATAGTCCGAATAGTTTAGCGTCAATCATGTCTGTGACGAGTTGGAAGTCTTGTGGGGTGTTTTCAAACTTGACGTTGTCGCCGTCGACAATAATCAAGTGCCCTTTGTAGGTCTTGATCCAGTCTTCGTAGCGTTTGTTGAGTCCTTGCAGATAGTCGATCCTGATGGTTTTTTCGTATTCTCTGCCTCGTTTCTCGATTTGCGAGACGATATTGGGGATGCTTGAACGGATGTAGATCATCAGGTCGGGAAGACTGACGAGTGACATCATGAGTTCAAACAAGTCTTGATAATTGTCAAAGTCGCGGTCGCTCATCGTGCCCATCGCGAGCAGGTTGGGAGCGAAAATCCTTGCGTCCTCGAAAATAGTCCGGTCTTGGATGACAGTTTCCCCACTTTTGTGGATGTCTACGATATCTTTGAAGCGTTTATTCAGAAAATATATCTGTACGTTGAACGACCACCGCTCCATGTCGGCGTAAAAGTCGTCCATGTACGGATTGTTGTCAATCGACTCAAATCGCGGTGTCCATCCATAACGCTTGGCAAGCATTCTGGTCAATGTCGTTTTGCCGCTTCCTATGTTTCCTGCTATGGCTATATGCATATTCTCTAATCTTTAGTCTCTTTAATTTATTTGTTTTAAGGAGGTTTTTTTTATTGTTCCCGTTATTATTTTTGAGGCAAATTGGGAAATAGCCCGAAAAGCCTGGCGTCGATTTTGTCGACAATGCCTGCAAAATCTCTGGGTTGATGCTGGAAATCGATGTCGTCGACGTCAATCACCAGTTTTTCACCATCATATTTGTTGAAAATAAACTCCTCGTAGCGTACATTCAGGTTTTGTAAATACTCAATGGGCATGGTTTGTTCGTATTCGCGTCCTCGCTTTTGGATATTTGCTACCAAATGCGGTACGCCTGCCCTCAGATAAATCATCAGATTGGGCAGCTTCACCACATGCATCATCTGTTCGAACAGTTCCATATAAGTTGCAAAGTCACGGTCAGACATGTTTCCCATCGCTTTGTTGGTTGCCGTGAATACATGCACTCCCTCGAAGATGCTGCGGTCTTGGACAATGGTGTGGCTGGCACGCACAATGTCCAATAAGTCACGGAAGCGCTGTTTGAGAAAAAACACTTCCAAGTTGAACGACCAACGGGGGATGTCGTGGTAATAGTCCTCCAAATAAGGAATGTAGTCCACCGCCTCAAAGCGTGCCTCCCAGCCGTAGTGATGAGCAAGCATTGTGGTCAAGGTCGTCTTGCCGCTACCGATATTTCCTGCTATGGCAATATGCATCTGACTTTTAATTTATATAGAATTAGGTGTAAGTCTTTTTCCCATAAAGACACCGCAAAGTTAATCAAAAACCCTGAATTTACAGCATGATTTTTCAAGTTTAATGCGCTTTTTTTCGTATCGTAGTCTTGGAGAACGGCTCGGGAGAGCGGCACAGTGTTCAAAACCAAAGGCGTCTTGCCGCATGGAAAGATGGCGGCAAGGGGCTGCCCGACAAATTTTCATGTAAAGTGCTTTATTTTTTAAGAAATTGTATAAAAAACATCAAAAAATGAGATTTTCCACACAAAAATAGTTATCTTTGTGCGAAAATATAAAAAATGCGTGTTTATGTTTAGAAAAGAAACTTACATTAAACGCCGTAACGAATTGAAAACAATGGTCGGAAACGGCGTCATAATCTTATTCGGAAACAACGAATCACCCTGTAACTATCCTAATAATGGCTATTACCCGTTCCGCCAAGACTCTTCATTCTTGTATTACTTCGGGCAGCAGCGCGACGGGCTGGTGGGAGTCATGGATATAGAGAATGACAGAGATACGCTCATTGGAAATGATATTGACATAGAGGATATCGTGTGGTATGGTTCTGTAGACAGTGTCCGCGACCTTGCCGCGCAGGTTGGCGTGGAGCATTCGGCACCCATGGCAGCGCTGCAAGATATTTGCAACAATGCCCAAAAACAAGGGCGAAAGATACACTTCCTGCCTCCTTACCGATTTGACACAAAGCTTCAAATCACCGACTTGCTGGGCATCCACCATAGCCAGCAAAAGAATGCAGCGTCAATGGAATTGATACGTGCCGTAGTGAAAATGCGTTCAGTCAAAGATGCGGAGGAAATCGAGGAACTCGAGCGCGCGGCAGAAATTGGCTACAAGATGCACACCACTGCTATGCGCCTGACCAAGCCCGGCGTGACAGAAAAGTTCATCGGTGGGCAAATCGATGGCATCGCTGCTTCATACGGCGCCAAAGTCAGCTTCCCAACGATTTTCTCGCAACATGGAGAAATCATGCATGGGAATCCATCTATGGCAACGTTGGAAGCCGGGCGTCTTGCCTTATGCGATTGCGGCGCAGAAACCATCAATTTTTATTGTTCCGACAACACTCGCACGCTGCCCGTTTCAGGAAAATACACGCAACGCCAATTGGAGATTTACAGCATCGTGGAAGCATGTCATGACCATGCCCTGAAAATATCCAAGCCGGGCGTAAGATACATGGATGTACATCTGTCCGTCTGTCGCATGATGGCCGACCGCCTGAAAGAGCTCGGACTCATGAAAGGCAATACCGAAGATGCCGTGCGCGCCGGTGCCCACGCCATGTTCCTGCCGCATGGACTAGGCCACATGATGGGAATGGATGTACACGACATGGAAGGGCTCGACCAGCGAAATGTGGGCTTTGACGAGGAGACACAGCCGATGCTCGACCAGTTTGGCACCAATGCACTGCGCATGGGAAGACGCTTGGAAGAAGGGTTTGTGGTGACCGATGAGCCAGGTATATACTTTATCCCCGCACTCATTGACGACTGGCGCGCGCAAGGCCTGCACAAGGATTTTCTCAACTATGACCTTATCGAGACCTACAAGGACTTCGGAGGCATCCGCATAGAAGACGACATCCTCATCACAAAGGATGGCTGTCGATTTATAGGGAAAGAGCTCATTCCCTACCACCCCAAAGATGTGGAAGAATACATGGCAAATCACTAAATATTTCATATAAAAACCATTTAAAATTCAATTTAACAAAAAAATGAAAAAACTGATGACTCTTGCGCTTGTTGCACTTACTGCATTCAGCGCAAACGCACAGAGCAACAAGCCTGTGTTCACGGTTGTAAAGGAAAATCCTATTACAAGTATCAAGAACCAAAGCCGTTCAGGCACATGCTGGGCTTACTCCACATTGAGCTTTTTTGAAAGCGAAATCCTGAAAAAAAGCGGTAAAACCTATGACCTTTGCGAGTCTTTTGTTGCCAACAAAGACTACATGGATCGTGCAGTACAAGTCGTTCGCCTGCATGGCGACTGCCAATTTGCACAAGGCGGTAGCGCTTACGATGTTTACCATGTACTGAAAAACTACGGCATCTGCCCAGAAGAAGCAATGCCGTTCCCAGGTTCGCTCTATGGAGATTCACTCAATAACTACAACGAGTTCTTCTCTGTCCTGGAGCCCATCGTCAACGCTGTTGCCAAGAGCAAGGCACCTAAGATTTCAAGCCAATGGAAGGTCAGCCTGCAAGGCGTTCTTGATGCATACCTTGGCAAATGTCCAGAAGAATTTACATACCAAGGCAAAAAATACACACCGAAATCTTTTGCGGCAAGCCTTGGGCTGAATTGGGACGACTATGTAACTTTCACAAGCTACACACACCATCCCTTCTGGACAGAATTCCCCGTTGAGGTTCAAGACAACTGGCGCAACCCAGGCAGCTGGAACGTGCCCATGGAAGATATGATGCGCATCATCGACAACGCTGTCATGAATGGCTACACCGTGGCATGGGGGGGAGACGTCTCTGAAGAAGGATTCACACGCCAGGGACTGGCCTACATGATTGACACAAAGGCGACAGAAAGCCTTGCCGGAAGCGACATGGCACGCTGGCTCAACCTTACAAAGGCAAAACGTACCAGCCTGCTTGACTCACTGGGATGCAAAGTCCCTGAAATCGTTCCGACACAAAAAATGCGCCAAGAACGTTTCGACAACTGGGAACTCACAGACGACCATGGCATGTTGATCTATGGCATCGCAAAAGACCAGCATGGCCGCGAATACTACATGGTAAAGAACTCATGGGGTGAAACCGGTGAGTACAAAGGAATTTGGTACATGACCAAGACTTTCATCGCTGCAAACACGATGGATTATATGGTGAACAAAAATGCAGTACCCAAGGACATTCGGAAGAAGCTCGGCATTTAACCGTTTTCATATTTTACACCAAAGACTCCGCATGTATGCCGCATGCGGAGTCTTTTTCGACCTGTTGGCAAAGCCGGAAAGACAAAAACGCCCCAACAGCATACAACATGGTCCAAATAAGGAAAAATGAAGAAAAAATATTGCAAGAAAACGTTTTTTTCATTCTTTTTTTGTACCTTTACACGCAGAAACAATACTTTTGCTAACCAAACTGTCGCTTTTGAGGCACCACGGAAAGCAACTTTTGTATTCGGAAAATAATAATAAAACAATATAAATGCATTTCAAATGGAATTACAAACCACCTACATCACAAGAACAGGAAGTAGCTGAGGAGCTCGGTAAAAAGCTGGGACTCAGTCCTTTGCTCGGCTCACTGCTTCTCAAGCGTGGGATTTCCACAGAATCTGCCGCCAAACGTTTTTTTCGTCCACAACTTGCCGACCTCATCAACCCTTTCCTGATGAAAGACATGGATGTCGCAGTTGACCGTCTGAACGATGCCATGGGACGCAAAGAGCGAATTTTGGTATATGGAGATTACGATGTAGATGGCTGCACGGCTGTTGCGTTAGTGTATAAGTTTCTGCAGCAGTTTTATTCAAACATAGACTATTACATACCAGACCGATACGACGAAGGCTATGGTTTGAGCAAAAAAGGAATAGAATATGCACAGGAAACGGGTGTTAAATTGGTCATCATCCTCGACTGCGGCATCAAGGCAGTAGAGCAGATAGCCTATGCCAAGGAACTTGGCATCGACTTTATCATCTGTGACCATCATGTGCCTGACGAGGAAGTGCCGCCCGCCGTGGCGATACTCAACCCTAAACGCCCTGACGACACCTATCCCTTCAAGGACTTGTGCGGTTGTGGCGTTGGCTTCAAGTTCATGCAGGCTTTTGCCAAGAACAACGGCATCCCTTTTTCGCGCCTCATCCCCCTGATGGACTTCTGTGCGGTGAGCATTGCGGCAGACCTGGTCTCAGTTGTGGAAGAAAACCGTATCTTGGCATATCATGGGCTCAAGCAATTGAACCAAAACCCGAGCGTTGGCCTGAAAGCCATTATCGACATTTGCGGGCTGACGGGCCGCGACATTTCCATGAGCGACATCATGTTCAAGATCGGGCCGCGCATCAATGCCTCCGGGCGCATGGAAAACGGCAAGCAAACGGTTGATTTGCTCGTTGAAAGAGATTTGCACAGGGCGCAGCGTGAGGCCCGGCTCATAGATGAATACAACGACCAGCGCAAAGACATTGATAAACAGATGACCGAGGAGGCCAACTCCATTGTTGAAAAACTGGAAAGCCAAAAGCATCAACCCGCTATCGTATTGTATGACGAAAACTGGAAGAAAGGGGTCATCGGCATCGTGGCATCACGAGTGACAGAAATGTATTTCCGCCCGACCGTCGTCTTGACGCGTGACGGCGACTTGGCGACAGGTTCGGCACGCAGCGTGGCCGGATTTGACGTGTATTCTGCCATTAAACATTGCCGCGACCTGCTGTTGAACTTCGGCGGTCATACCTACGCTGCCGGATTGACCTTGAAATGGGAAGATGTACGCGAGTTCAGGCAACGGTTCCATCAATTTGTCGAGAACAACATACATATTGAGCAAACCGAGCCCTCGTTAGACATCGACGCTAAAATAGACTTTAAGGACATCAACAAGCATCTTTATAATGACTTGCGCCGTTTTGCCCCTTTCGGGCCAGGCAATCAGAAGCCTGTTTTTTACACTGAGAACGTCTATGATTTCGGAACCAGCAAAGTGGTAGGCAGGGAGCAAGAGCACATCAAGCTGGAACTGGTGGACTCCAAGTCCAGCCATGTGGTCAATGGCATAGCCTTTGGGCAAAGTGCGGCTGCCCGCTACATCAAGTCGAAACGCTCTTTCGACATTGCGTTTACCATTGAGGAGAATATTTTCAAGCGCAATCAAGTGCAGTTGCAGATAGAGGACATTCGTCCGACTGAGAACGAAGAAGCATAGGAGAGTAGGGGAGTGGCTGCTGATAAGTTTTTAGAGGTTTTGCAGGAATACTGGGGCTATGGCTCGTTCCGAAGTATTCAGCGCGACATCATTGAAAGTATCAGTAGTGGCAAAGACACGCTAGGCCTCATGCCTACGGGAGGCGGGAAGTCCATCACGTTTCAAGTCCCTGCACTGGCAATGGAGGGCGTGTGCATTGTCGTCACGCCATTGATTGCGCTGATGGACGATCAGGTGGCGCATTTGCGCAAGCACAATGTTGTCGCTGCGGCTATTCATGCAGGCATGTCATATGATGAAATCTTGCAAAAACTGGATGCCTGCATTTATGGACAGACCAAATTTCTTTACGTCTCGCCCGAGCGCCTCGACTCAAATTTGTTCCAGACCAAGCTCAAGCGCATGGAGGTGAGCTTCATCACTGTCGACGAGGCTCATTGTATCAGTCAATGGGGATATGATTTTCGTCCATCCTATCTTGCCATTGCCCAGATACGGGAAATTTTGCAAAAGGAGGCCGGCCCCTCTGCACGGGTAATCCCTGTTCTCGCCCTTACGGCAACGGCAACGCCACAAGTGATTGACGACATACAAAAACGATTGCATTTTCGGGAGAAAAATGTTTTTTCCATGAGTTTTGAAAGGAAAAACCTAGCGTATGTCGTTCGAAAGACCGAGGATAAGTATTCGGAACTAACCCATATCTTGCAAGCCATACAAGGCAGTTCCATCGTTTATGTCAGAAGTCGGAAAAGGACGAAAGAAATCGCTGAATATCTGGTGAAAAATGGGATTTCCGCCATCAACTATCATGCCGGGCTCGACTATGTGGAGAAAGAGAGTAGGCAAAGGAACTGGCAGAAAGACGAAATTCGCGTCATGGTTGCCACAAATGCCTTCGGAATGGGTATTGACAAGCCCGACGTACGGTCGGTCATTCATTTTGACCCGACCGACTCGCTGGAAGCCTACTTCCAAGAAGCAGGAAGATCGGGGCGTGACGGGAATCGAGCCTATGCGGTAATGTTGTATAACAAATCTGACCAGAAAAAACTGGAAAAGCGAATTATAGACACTTTCCCCAGCAAAGAATACATCAAAAAAGTCTATTTGGACATCGCCTACTACTATGAATTGGCGGCCGGTGCGGGAAATGGCTCAACGCATGAATTTGACATTGATAAATTCTGCCTCTTGTTCAAACATTTTCCAGTTCAAGTCGATGCAGCGCTAAAGATCTTGCAACGTGCAGGGTATCTCAAGTACGACTTGGAGAGCGACCACAAGGCTCGTGTCAAATTTTTGCTCGAGCGCGACCAGTTATATCGTCTCAACGAACTGAACGATCAGGAAGAAACAGTAATCACGGCACTTTTACGAAGCTATGGTGGGCTGTTTGTTGATTATACCTATATTGACGAAGCATTGATTGCCCATAAGGCCGGACTGAATAATCAACAGACTTACCTGACGCTTAAAGCCTTGTCAAAACAGCGCATCCTAGACTTTATACCGAGAAAGAACCTGCCTTACATCACCTATACAACGCAACGTGAAGAGGAAGAAAACATTTTTATCACGGAAGATGTTTATGAAAAGCGGAAGGAGCAGTTTGCCAAACACGTTAGAGGAGTCGTCAGCTATGCTATCAATGAGGATGTGTGCCGCAGTCGTCAACTTTTGCGCTATTTCGGGGAGACAGAGTCGAAAGACTGTGGACAATGTGATGTGTGTATAAGGAAAAGGAAGCAAGAAACGCCGCAAGAACGCCTGAAAGGTGCCATGAAAATTATTCTGGACATGTTGCAAGACGGTGAAAAGCATCATGTCTGTGAATTAAAAGACATGCGACTGCCGCGAGAACTCGTGGAAGAGGCATTGGAACAGCTTGCCAGCGAAGAAATGATTGACGTTAAGGGGTGCTTCGTCTATTCTAAAAAATAAAATTACAATCTTGTTTTTTGTCTGTATTTCAGAGTAATTCCCGTGGGATAATACATAAAGGAAACTGTTGGCAGGAATAAGCCCAGGAACGTATTCCGCATGTCAGTCGCACCGTCCATCATCTCTGTTTACTGCTGTTTGTAGCCTTTGGCAAGACCGCCTTCGCTCGTCTCTTTATACAAAGAGGGCAGGTCGTGACCTGTTTGTTTCATCACTTCGACTGTGTGGTCAAACGACACCCGATGATGGCCGTCTGAAAAGGCGGCATAGAGGTTGGCGTCCAGGGCACGTGCCGCGGCAAAGGCGTTGCGCTCAATACATGGAATCTGAACCAAACCGCAAATAGGGTCACACGTCATGCCCAAATGGTGCTCCAAACCCATTTCCGCAGCATATTCTATCTGTGCTGGTGTACCGCCAAAAAGTTGACAGGCTGCTGCCGAAGCCATGGCACAAGCCACGCCGACTTCGCCTTGACAGCCTACTGCCGCGCCAGAGATGGAGGCATTGTGCTTGACAACATTTCCGAACAGACCGGCCGTGGCAAGCGCATGAAGTATCTTGGACTCACTGAAATGATGGTTATGGTGCAGATGATAGAGTACCGAAGGCACCACGCCACAGGAGCCGCAGGTCGGGGCGGTTACAATCGTTCCCCCAGAGGCGTTTTCCTCACTCACTGCCAACGCATAAGCGTAAACCAGGCCGCGAGACTCCAGCTGAGCTTTGTAGCCAGAGGCTTTGACAAAATATGCGGGAGCTTTCCGGGCTAGGTTTAGCGGCCCCGGCAGCCGGCCTTCATGATTCAAGCCGCGCTCGACGGCCGCTTGCATTGTTTGCCAAACCTCTTTTAGGTAGCTCCAAATCTCGTCTCCTTCAATTTCTTCAACATATTCCCAATAACTGCATCCGTTTTCCTCACACCATTTCTGAATAGCCGACAAGGTGTACAATGGGTAAATCTCTGGTGTTTCTATGAGACTTGATGTCTCGCCTTCGCTCAATGCCCCGCCGCCAACACTGTACACAATCCATTCGTCTGTTCTGCCACCATCGGCATTTTTGACCATGAATTTCATGCCATTGGGATGGAATGGCAGAAAAACGGAGGGCTGCCAGATGATTTCCACGGGTGCAACTTTGCTTAGGGTTTCGGTGATGGCGACATCCGTCATGTGTCCTTTGCCCGTGGCAGCCAGGCTTCCATACAATGTTACTTCAAAAGAATGTGCCCTGGGATGCTCTCGTGCATAGATCGAAGCTGCTTTTTGGGGTCCCATGGTGTGGCTGCTTGATGGCCCCTTTCCTATTACATATATGTCTTTGATGGATTTCATCTGTTCTCTTTGATAAGTGTGGATTGTTTACTAAAACGCTACAAATTTACAAAAAAGAGGGGAAAAACATGTGTTTTTAGCGACTTTATGAAGTCAGTAAGACCTGAAAGTGGAAATTGTGCATAATAAAATGTCCCGATGTCTGAATTGACTCGGGACATTTTATTTTGTCTTTACGAAAATTGCTTATTTAACGTAAACTACAGCGATACGGTTAGATGTAGAACCTTGAACACCCTTGCCAATAGCTTCGTCAACGATAACACCACGAGCTTTGAGGTATTCAGCAACTGCGTCTGCACGACCTTGAGAAATACGTTGGTTAACTTCTGCTGAACCTTCTGGAGAAGCTGTACCTACGATTTGTACATGACGACCTTCTTTAATGTTGTCGAGCGCCTTCTTAGCCTCTGGAGTCAAATTAGACTTGCCCTGAGCGAAGGTTACGAATACCAGGTCGTCAACGCGAACTTCTTTGCCAACTTGAACTTCCTTGACAACTTCCTTGACAACTGTTTCAGGCTTGCGGTTGCGCAAATCGTTGATGATGCGGTTGAGCTCATCGATTTCAGCTTGGTCGCGGCCTTCAGCAATCTTGAAGTTGTGAGTGCCGTTAGAAGTCTTGAATTTGTAGATGAAACCTGCGTTCAACTGAACCCAAGAATTGCGGATGTCATATTTGACACCGTTTCTACCCCCGTTGATGTAAGAGCCGTTCAAAACCCAGTTGATAGAAGGTTCGATGAAGAGCTGGAATTGTTTTGCGCTACCAAAGTTGTATGCAAAGTCAAGAGCTGCTTTTGAGGTCATGAAGTTAAGGTGTTCTCTTGAATATTGATTGCCGATGAGCATGTCGTCTTTTGTACCGAATTCATGCAACCAACCGAAACCATAGAGCGCATTTACTTCAAATGGACGTGGCTCGCCCTTGTAGCCTGCAAACAAGTTCACGAGGTTGATGTTAGCCAGCAAGTTTACATTAGAAGCTTTTACAAAAGTATGGAGGGCATTGTGGTGTAATTGACCGTCGTTTTTCAAATACAAATTGTTTTGAGCCCTCCAACCGAAATAAGCATTTCCTTCAGCCACCAAACCGAAGATCGGAGTGATGTTCTTGCCGATGCGAAGACCAGCGTTGGGGTTGAGGTTGTGTACCCAGCGGTTTTTTCCAGTTGTTTTTGTACTTACACCGCCTTGAACGCCGATGTACCAGTTGTCAGTGAATTTGCTTCCTTCAACAGTTACCTGTGCAGAAGCTGATACTGCCATTGCTGCGGCAGCAAAAAATAATACTAGCTTTTTCATTTCATTAATTAATTAATTATAAAGATCAATTGTAATTTCAAATCTCGGTGCAAAGTAATATATTTTTATTGTAACAACCAAGAAATTTTTAATAAAAAATGGTTTTTTCGAATATTTTTCGGAATTTTAGAACAATTTTATACAAATGGATGTGTTTTACAGGTATTTTTCTGATTATTTTAATGAAATAAAATACAACATTTTTTCAAGGTTTAGGATGCTAAACGAAGAGATGCGAAAAATGCCTAAGAAGGAGGGGGGAGTGAATGTATAAGTCTTAAGATTCTTCGATTTGTCAAAATGGCATTTAGACTTCATGTATTTGACTTGTTGAAAGGATTTTCTTTGATAAAATAAAATAGTGTTCCTGATCATTTCATTTTTTAGATTGTGAAATTTTGGGGACAATTATTTTTATTTTTAAATTGTACAATTCAACATTCTATATTTGTATATTTTAACAAATGTATGTGGATTCATCATAAAAACAGGGCTCTAAGTAAAAAATAGTCGGTTTATTTTGAGGGATTGTTCAAAATTATTGATGTTTATTTTTGTATTTTGAAGGTTTAAGTGTAAATTTGCGCTTATGAAACGCATTATACTCATTACAGGTGGGCAACGTTCTGGCAAAAGCCGGTATGCAGAGGAATTGGCATTAAAACTGTCGAATGCGCCTGTGTATATGGCGACGGCGCGCATCTGGGACGATGAATTTCGCGAACGTGTTGACAAGCATAGACAACGGCGAGGCAGCCAGTGGACGAGTATTGAGGAAGAGCAATTTCTCAGTTGCTACGATGTTGAGGGGAAGGTGGTTGTCATTGATTGCATTACGCTTTGGTGTACCAATTTTTTGTTCAACCATCATGCTGCGGCAAAGGGCGGAGGATCTGGCAAGGAAGGCGGGTTGCCTGAAATAGAGCCGATTTTGAAGGAAATGCAGGTGGAGTTTGACCTGTTTACGCGCCAAGATGCCACTTTTATCTTTGTTACCAATGAAATAGGTTGCGGTGGTGTGAGCGAGAATGCCCTACAACGTCGGTTTACCGACCTGCAAGGATGGATGAATCAATATGTAGCCGCAAGAGCGGATGATGTCGTGTGGATGAGTTGCGGAATACCTGTGTTTATCAAGCAAGGCAAACAATTATTGGACTTAAAATAGCAATCTTTCAATTTGTTTATGAGAACATTCGACATTTTAGCTCCTGACATGAGGTTGTCGCAGTCAATTACTCAGAAAATTGACAACCTCAACAAGCCGAAAGGGTCTTTGGGCAAGCTGGAAAATCTCGCCCGGCGGTTGTGTCTGATACAGCAGACGTTGTCGCCCGGACTGTCGCACCCTTGCCATTTATTATTCGGCGCAGACCATGGCATTGAGCGCGAGGGCGTCAGCGTCAGTCCGCGAGAGATTACTTGGCAACAGATGCTTAATTTCATGCGCGGTGGTGGTGGTGTCAATATGTTTTGCCGTCAACATGGCTTTATGTTGCGTTTGATTGACGTTGGTGTGGATTACGATTTGAGTGCTTACCCTCGTATCTTGAACCGTAAAATTAGCCGTGGGACCCGTAATTTTCGTTATGAGGCGGCAATGAGCGCCGATGAGTTTGACCGGGCCATTGATGTGGGATGCGAAATGGTTGACTATTGCCACAAGGATGGCTCCAATGTTGTCTGCATCGGTGAGATGGGGATTGGCAACACGTCGCCATCGAGCATTTGGATGTCGCTGTTTGGACACTTGCCGCTTGAGGTTTGTGTAGGAGCGGGTGCCGGACTCGATGCCATGGGCGTGAGTCATAAGCTCGCGGTGTTGTCGGAGTCGGTTGCTCATTTTTTGAAAACAGTTCCCGAACCTTCAGAAGTTGATATTATACGCTGGTTTGGTGGTTTTGAGATGGTGTCGGCAATTGGCGCAATGTTGCGTGCGGCAGAACTGGGGTTGACGGTTTTGGTTGATGGTTTTATCATGTCAGCTTGCATGCTGGCGGCTAGCCGTCTTTATCCACAGGTGCTGGATTATGCCGTTTTTGGCCATTGTGGCGACGAAAGCGGGCACGGCAAGCTGCTGGATCTGA
>ODAI010814099.1_pt1 | contig 19180 bp, 15 predicted proteins | sample 1539321 | NCBI WGS metagenome assembly ODAI01 (sample SAMN02144231, study PRJEB22623) | gut metagenome | biome: sheep rumen | host: Ovis aries | place: New Zealand
AGTGGGTGCAGGGAACGCAAAAGCAGGTCGCCAATATGCGCAAGCTGGTGAATGAATTGGTTTACCTTTCGCGTATGGATGAAACGGATTCTCACCTTGAAAAGAGCATTGTCGATCTCTCAAAAGCCGTGCAGGACGTTGCCGCTCCGTTTGAGGGTATGGCGGAGTTCAACGGCAAGGGGCTGAATCTGCATATTGTTGAAAATATCACCGTCAGCGGCGACGAAGCGGCATTGAGAAGGCTCATCAGCATCCTTTGTGAAAACGCCGTCAAGTACGCGCCGGAGGACAGCGAAATCCTAATCTCCCTTACCCAATCGGGAAAGAGCGTTGTGCTTATAACCGAGAACGCCATGAAGGAACCGCTCAGCGAGGAAGCGCTGAACCACCTCTTTGACCGCTTCTACCGCGGCGACGAATCCCGCTCAAAGGAAGAAAACAGCGGCTTCGGCATCGGTCTTTCCATCGCCCGCGCCATCACCGAGAAGCACGGCGGCACTATCAAGGCGAAGATCGTTGACGGCAATAGGCTGCAAATCATTTGTCTTTTACCGAAACGATGAAGAGTTTTATTGAACTACCTGCTGAAATCCGAACCCCGCAATTCCGAAATATCAGTCTCGATTTTTGGCTTGCTTACTGTAATACTCTGCTTCCTTTCGGTCAGGAGTCTTGTATTGATTCTTGGATTGCGGACGTTCGCTGTTATAAAATTTGGTAATAGAAAAAGATTAACCAATAACATAAGTTCACTTCTCCCCAGCACTTTCCCGAAAACCCATCTTTTTTGCCTATCCTTGACAAACAAGTATTGGATGAACACCTACTTTTTCAGCGGCGGTTTCGTCGTTAGATGTGTTCTCTGATACAACAACAGAACGCCGTTTCAGTGTAAAAGCCGGAACGGCGTTTTTCTGTATTTAAGACTTTTTTAATCCGAACATTCGATTTATCATTCTTCTCCGTTTATAATGGAATCATCAAACATAACGGAGATAACCGTAGAGTGTTTTCTGTGTCTAATATTGTAATAAAAAGTTCTCCGAGTCTATTTTGTACTCCACTTAAATACTTGCGTTTATCCAATCTTATTTCCCCGTTACAGTTCAATTGTATACGAGGAAGTTTGCGTTTGGGAAATTTGTCGCAACTGTAATAATTAATGTTGTATTTCAGCCGGTTATGTGCTAAAATGGAGAAAACCGCACAGGAGTAACGTATGACGAAGGTACTTTTATACAACATTGAAAAGGGCAAGGCGGCGAAGATAAAAATGCTGTGCCACAAGCTAAACATTGCCTCGCAGACCGTCAGTAAGGAAGAATTCGGGCTGAAGCTTAAATCGCTTTTGGGGCTTGACGACGACAAAACCGTGAAGGCTGATTCGGATTTCGATGAAGAAATGCTTTATCTCGCGGATTTTTACGGAGCGATGCTAAACATATTCCTCAATCAGCTAAAGCGTCAAAAAACGCCCGTGGCGTTAAAAGCCGTAAAGACCGATACGAACATCGAATTCACTTCTTATGAGCTGTACAGGGAAATTTCAGCCGAAAGAGAAGTGCTTAATAACAAATAGCCGCAAAAATCAACCCCTGCAGGGACAATCCTTGCAGGGGTTTGTTATGCGTTATTAAAATTTTATAATTCCGATTGAACCGAGGAAAAGTATAATCAGCATAATAGGCGCGACCACCTTAACCATACCGATATACAAATATTTTCGTATGAACTTTTCGCCGTTCTTCGTCGCCTCGTCAATAATCGTTTTCGGTTTTGCAATCCATCCGATGAGGATACATGTTCCGATAGCCACAATCGGCATAAGAATGTTGTTGCTGAGGTAATCAAAGATTGTAAGCAGCTCCGCGCCGGGGTTGTTGGGCAAATCAAGCTTAAGGAAGCCGAGGACGTTGAAGCCGAGGCAAATCAGCACGCCGAGCGCCATGGCGACCGCGCCTTCAAAGATAGTGGCTTTTTTGCGGGTTGTGCCTGTTTTGTCAATAAATGAAGAAACAATTGCTTCGAGAATTGAAACCGAGCTTGTCAGCGCCGCGAACAGAACCATCAGGAAGAATACGCAGCCGATAATTGTACCGGCAAAGCCCATGTTGGCAAAGATTTTAGGCATTGCCACAAACATCAGTCCGGGGCCGCCCTGCATACCCTCGGGACCGATGAATACGAAAACAGCCGGAATAATCATTACTCCCGCAAGGAAAGCGACAACGGTGTCAAAGATTTCAATCTGATTAACCGAACGCATAAGGTTGTCCTTGTCCTTGAAGTAAGAACCGTAGGTTACCATTATGCCCATCGCTACGCTTATACTGTAAAACAGCTGTCCCATGGCGTCCATAACCACCGAGAAAATATCGCCCGCGGTTTTGTCGGCAACATTCGGCACAACGTAGTACAAAAAGCCGTCAATGCCGCTTCTGCCGTTTGATTTGATTGTCATTGAGTAAATTGAAATGCCGATAATCAGGAACAGCAAAATGGGCATAAGCACCTTCGAAAGGCTTTCAATTCCCTTGTTAACGCCGCGGAAAACAACAACGCAGGTCGCGACCAGGAAAATAAGGTTGAAAATAATCATTTCGGTAGGATTTCCGAGGAAGCTTCCGAAATAATCGTCGCCTGCCGAAGCCGTTGCCTGACCCGTGATGAATACAAAGAAGTATTTAAGTACCCAACCGCCGATAATGCAGTAGTACGGTAAAATCATGAACGGTACAATCGTGGCAATCGGGCCGAGGAACGACCAGTGTTTGTTGATTTTTCCGTATGCTGTAAGACAGCCCTGCTTGGTTTTTCTGCCTATTGCAACCTCGGTTACAAGCAGTGTAAATCCAAATGTGAGCGCAAGGATAAGATAGACCACCAAAAACAGTCCGCCGCCGTCCTTAGCGGCAAGGTATGGGAATCTCCAAATATTTCCCAAACCTACGGCTGAACCCGCCGCGGCCAGAACAAATCCTATGGAGCCCGAAAATGAATTTCTTTTTTCCATAATAATCTCCCTTTTGTTTTTCTGTTTCCACATTAAGGAAATGTGAACATTATATCAATTCTATCATATAATTGATGAATTTTCAATATGATTTTCCGCGATTTACAGTGAATTTTTCGTGTTTTTGTTAAAACCTGTCATTGATACGGGCTTATCGGTATATATTGCGAAAAAGGGAGGCGACGCCGCCTCCCTTAAGTTAAACTGTTAAATATTCAAAGCGATTAATCTTCTTCAAGCGCGTCCTTCTGCTTAACCAAAACCTTTTTGTTATAGCACTCAAACGCTTCGTCCACGGCTTTTTTGTCGGGCTTCGGTGAAATCAGGCTGACAACCGGAACAATAATCAGTCCGGCGAGCATCGCAAACGCGCCGCAGTTAATCGGCGACTGCAAAATCGCGGGGAAGATGTTGCGCGCAAACAGGTTGAGCAGCATAATTCCCGCGCCGAAGATAAAGCTGACCCAGCAGGCGAGCTTGGTTGCCTTTTTCCAATACAAGCCGTAGAGGAACGGCGCCAAAAACGCGCCTGCAAGCGCACCCCACGAAACGCCCATGAGCTGAGCGATGAATTTAACGCTTTCGTTTTTGCTCTGAGTCTGATAAATCGCGATAAACGCGGAAATCGCGATAAATACAACTACAAAAATCCTGATAACGCGAACCTGCTTTTTGTCGTCCATCTTTTTGATTATGTTGCCCTTAAGCAGGTCAATTGTCAGCGTTGACGACGAAGCTATAACCAATGAAGAAAGGGTTGACATGGAAGCCGAAAGAACAAGGATTACAACAATCGCGATCAAAATTTCGGGCAGGCTTGAAAGCATCTGCGGAATAATCGCGTCAAAGCCGTCTTTTGCGACGTCAACGTTGTAAAGTCTGCCGAAGCCGCCCAAAAAGTAGCATCCGCCGGCAACAACAATCGCGAAAAGCGTTGAAATAACGGTGCCCTTTTTGATGTCTCTTTCATGCTTGATGGCGTAGAACTTTTGAACCATCTGCGGAAGTCCCCATGTGCCCAGCGAGGTAAGTATGATTACTCCCAAAAGCCCCAGCGGATCCGGCCCGAAGAACGAGTTAAACGCGCCGGGAGTTGTTGTAACGGTTTCATCCGTAACCTTTGCAAGTCCTTTGAGCGCCTCAGTAAAGCCGCCGTTGTTAATCAGCACCGCCGCGATAACCGCCACAATGCCGATTAGCATGATAATGCCCTGAATAAAGTCGTTTATTGCGGTTGCCATATATCCGCCGGCAATAACGTAAATACCCGTCAGCACGCTCATCGCCACAATACACCAAACGTACGGAATGTGGAACGCCATCTCAAACAAACGCGAAAGACCGTTGTAAAGCGAAGCTGTGTAGGGAATAAGGAAGATGAACACGATGATTGACGAGCCGATTTTCAGTCCCTTGCTGTTAAAACGCTTGCCGAAAAATTCGGGCATGGTTGCCGAATTAAGGTGCTGAGTCATAATCCTTGTACGTCTGCCGAGCACCGCCCATGCCAAAAACGAGCCTATAATCGCGTTGCCGAGGCCGATCCAGGTTGAAGCAATACCGAATTTCCAGCCGAACTGACCGGCGTAGCCGATGAAGATAACGGCGGAAAAGTACGATGTTCCGTACGCGAACGCCGTAAGCCACGGACCCACGCTTCTGCCGCCCAGAACAAAGCCGTTGACGTCGGTTGCGTTGCGGCGGCAATAGATACCTACGCCTATCATTACGCCGAAAAACAGCACCAACATCACAATTTTAATTACCATATGTGAATACCCCCAATTTTTTACGGAAAAACCTGTCAGTTTTCCATTTTATTAAAATCTATTTCATTTTGCTGAGCGACAACGCTTTCTCCGCAGTAAATTTTGCGGAGCACGGGTTTTTCAATCTTGCCCGTCGGGTTGCGCGGTACGTCGGCAAAAATAATTCTTCTGGGACGCTTGTATCTGGGAAGCTCCATGCAGAATTTGTTTACATCGTCCTCGCTCAATTGTCTGTCGGGCTTAACCTCAATAACAGCCGCGGCAATTTCACCCAAGCGCTGATCGGGCAATCCGATAACCGCGACGTCCTTTATCGCGTCGTTTGAACGCAGGAAGTCCTCAATCTGTACGGGATAAATGTTTTCGCCGCCCGAAATAATAACGTCCTTTTTGCGGTCAACAAGGTAAATAAAGCCGTCGCTGTCGCGTTCGGCCATATCGCCCGTGTAAAGCCAGCCTTCGCTGTCAAGAACCTCGTCGGTTGCCTGAGCGTCCTTGTAATAGCAGCGCATAACTCCGGGGCCTTTTACCGCAAGCTCGCCGACTCCGTGAGTGACCTCCCGGTGGTTTTCGTCAACAATCCTGACCTCCCAGCCGTATCCGGCAACGCCGATTGCCCCCACCTTGTTTGTGTTTTCAATGCCGAGGTGAACGCAGCCGGGGCCTATGGATTCGCTCAGGCCGTAGTTTGTGTCGTAATCGTGGTGAGGAAAAACGCTTTTCCAGCGTTTAATCAGCGTAGGGGGCACGGGCTGAGCGCCGATGTGCATAAGCCTCCACTGTTCAAGGCGATAATCGCCGAGCTTGATTTTGCCGCTTTCGACAGCGTCCAAAATATCCTGCGCCCACGGCACAAGCAGCCAAACAATTGTGCAGCGTTCCTCGCTGACGGTGCGTATAATCCATTCGGGGCTTACGCCGCGCAAAATAACCGCCTTGCCGCCTGAAATAAGGCTGCCGAACCAGTGCATTTTCGCGCCGGTGTGGTAAAGCGGCGGAATACAAAGGAAAACGTCGTCCTTTTGCTGATTATGGTGAGCCTGCTCAACCTTTGCCGAATGAACCAACGCGCGGTGAGCGTGCAAAATAGCCTTCGGAAAGCCCGTTGTGCCCGAAGAAAAGTAAATCGCGCCGTTGTCGTCGTCGGTGATGTAAACCGCCGGCGCCTGCGAAGAACAATATTTAATAAGCGTTTCGTAGCTGTCCGCAAAGCTCGGGCAGTCGTCGCCTACATAAAAAATGTTTTTTATCTTCGGAATCTTATTCAAAATATTTTCAACTCTGCCCGTGAATTCGGGGCCGAAAACCAGCGCGTCGGAATCGGATTTGTCAAGGCAGTAGGCAATTTCCTCCGCGGTGTATCTGAAGTTAAGCGGAACCGCAACCGCTCCCGCCTTAAGAATTCCGAAATAAATCGGAAGCCAGTCCAGGCAGTTCATCAAAAGAATGGCAACCTTGTCGCCCTTTTTAATGCCTCTTGTAAGCAAAAGGTTGGCAAAACGGTTAGCCTTGATTTCAAATTCTCCCCAGGTAAGCTGCTTGCGGAACGCGCCGCCGCGCTTTGACTCAATTAACGAATACTCGCGCCAGGTAACGTGCGGAATACTCTTAACCTCCGGGTTAATCTCAACCAGCGCAATGTCGTCCTTAAAATATGTTGCGTTTCTGGTGAGAAATTCGGTAATTGGCATATCTTTTCCTCCAAACAAAACGTCCCGAATCATCTTCAGGACGCATATAATATAAATATAATATCTCACTTTTTTCTTCATTTGTCAAGTAAATACAAAACGCAACCTAAATATTTGTAAGATGTGCACAAGAACAGAGCGCTTTTTTGGTTTAAATTGCTACGCTTTAAATTGTAAAACTTTAAAGTACTAAAGTGAAAAGGCGGCGTTCACGTTCATCTTTTTTCTTTTGCGGAATATAATGTTGTGAAAGGGGTTGCTTATATGCAGGAACAAAACAATTACGCGGCACAGCCCGCGCTCACCGGCGAAAGTCCGTTCAAGCCCGAATACGACGAATTCCTGATGAATTATCCGGGCAGAGGCTCGCTTAAGGTTCAGGTAAGCGTTGCGCGCGACGCTTTTCCCGTTGAGGGAGTTTTTGTGGAAGTATCATCGATAGTAAACGGCAAACGCTATTCGCTTTATCATGACATAACGGATTCCTCGGGAATCGTAAACGAAATAGTGCTGCCAGCCTTGCCCGGTTCGGCAAGCATGAGCCCCGAAACCGCCGGTCAGGGCGAAGCGGAATATTTTGTTTCGGCGTTCCACCCGGCGTTCAAGGAAATAATTGACTGTCCCGTAAAGGTGCTTGACCGCATAGAAACAATACTTCCCGTAACGCTTACGCCATCTGCAAACGGTGCGGAGGAAGGCTGATGGCAGAGGTAATTATTCCCGAAACAATCACCGTTCACCTCGGCAGACCAAACACGCCTGCCGAAAACGTAACAGTCAGCTTTACGGATTACATCAAAAACGTGGCTTCAAATGAAATATATCCCACCTGGCCTGAGGCGGCAATCCGCGCAAACATCACCGCGCAGATAAGCTTTGCGCTCAACCGCGTTTATACGGAGTATTACCGCAGCCGCGGCTATGATTTTGACATCACGGACAATACCTCAATCGACCAAAATTACGTTCATAACGGCGAGGTTTACGATAATATCAGCCGCATTGTAGACGAAATATTTAACAATTACCTTGTGCGTACCGGAAGCGTCGAACCGCTTTACGCCCAGTTCTGCGACGGCTACCGCACAAGCTGCGGCGGATTGTCGCAGTGGGGAACTGTTGAGCTGGCAAACCGCGGCTTGTCGCCGCTTGACATTCTGCGCTATTATTACGGCGACAACATCTCGATGGTATACAACGCGCCCGTGGGCGAAAAAACGCAGTCTTATCCGGGCGTTGCCTTGCGGCGCGGCTCGTTCGGCGACGATGTGCTGATAATCAAGCGCGAGCTCAACCGAATTTCTCAAAACTACCCGGCAATTCCGAAAATCAGCCGTTTAAACGGTGTTTTTGACCTTGAAACCGAAAACGCCGTGCGCGCCTTTCAGCAAATATTCAACCTTGACCCCGACGGCATTGTAGGCAAGGCAACCTGGTACAAAATCAAGATGATTTTTACCTCTGTCAAGCGGCTGAGTGAAATCACGGGCGAAGGCCTGCAGCTTTCCGAGGTTGAAAAGCGCTACACGCGCAAAATGCAAATCGGCGACAGGGGAGCGGATGTTGAAGCCCTACAATATTATCTGGCGTTTTTGGGCTATTTTTATCCCGACCTTCCGCCAATTCCCATAACGGGCTATTTCGGAACCCTAACGCGCGACGCCGTGTACACCTTTCAGGCAAACCGCGGACTTCCGGTGACGGGCGTTGTGGACGCAAATGTATTCAGTGCCGTTGAACAAGCGTACCTTGCGGCAATTGCCGACCTTCCGGCAAATTATCAAAGCGCAATCGGCGAACCCTATCCCGGCAGATTCATTGTTGAGGGCGACAGAGGCGACTATGTCAGGATAGTTCAGCGGTATTTAAACGCGGCGGCAGCGCAGTATCCGTCCGTTCCCAAGGTAGTGGTTGACGGAATTTTCGGCCCCGCCACAAAAAACTCCGTCGAGCAGCTCCAGCGCGTTTTCGGGCTTGAGCAAACCGGCGCGGTGGGACCTGCCACCTGGAGCGAGCTTGTAAAAACAGGTAACAATTTATAGTGTATAACAAGCTGATTTAAGCGGATTTCGGAATAACTCGAAAAGATTAGGTTAGTTTTTGCTAACTTTTTTTAAGCGACATATTGACAAACCACGAAAATAATGTTAAAATATTAACAGTTAGCACAGGCTGACCTCGGCGTCAGCCTTTGTTTTTCGATTATAAGTTAGTTATATCTAACTAAAGGAGTGTATTTATGCTGCCGCTGGTTTTTGCAACTGTTGGCGAAAGTAATATAATAAAAAAGGTCGGCGGAAGCCCCGAGGTTAAAAAGCACCTTGAAAACCTCGGCTTCGTGGCCGGCGGCGAGGTAACGGTAATAAACGAAATCGGCGGAAACGTAATTGTTAACGTCAAAGGAGCCCGCGTTGCCGTAAGCCGTGAAATGGCTCAAAAAATCATGGTATAGAAAGGGAGATAATCATGAAAACACTCAGAGATGTTAAGATAGGCGAATCCGCAAGGGTAAAAAAGCTTCACGGCGAAGGCGCCGTCAAAAGAAGAATCATGGACATGGGCATTACAAAGGGCGTTGAAATTAACGTCCGCAAGGTCGCGCCGCTCGGCGACCCCGTTGAAATCACCGTCCGCGGCTATGAGCTTTCACTCAGGAAAGCCGACGCCGAAATGATTGAGGTTGAATAAGCCTTTCAATATGTATTTATGTATTAAAAATCCGTATTAAAAATCTGTAAAGATGTTGATATGCCGCTTGGTTAGCGGCAACTAACAGGAGGAATGAATAAGTATGAGCATAAGAATCGCATTGGCAGGCAACCCAAACTGCGGCAAAACAACTCTGTTTAACGCGCTTACGGGTTCAAACCAATTCGTTGGAAACTGGCCGGGCGTTACGGTTGAGAAAAAGGAAGGCAAGCTTAAAAAGCACAGCGACGTGGTAATAACCGACCTTCCGGGCATCTATTCTCTGTCGCCTTACACGCTTGAGGAGGTTGTGGCGCGTAATTATCTTATTGACGAACGCCCCGACGCTATCCTAAATCTGGTTGACGGCACAAACCTTGAACGCAACCTTTACCTCACAACTCAGCTGACCGAGCTTGGAATTCCGGTTGTTGTGGCTGTAAATATGATTGACGTCGTTGAAAAAAACGGCGACAAAATCAATACTCAGGAGCTTGCGCGTCAGCTCGGCTGCAAGGTTGTCACCATCTCCGCGCTTAAGGGCAAGGGCATTACCGAAGCCGCCGAAGCGGCAATTGAAGCCGCTAACAGCGAAAAAACCATTCCTCAGCACAGCTTCAGCGGCGTTGTTGAGCACGCTCTGGCTCACATCGAGGAAGCCGTAATCCACGACATGCCCGAGGAACAGCAGCGCTGGTACGCAATCAAAATTTTTGAGCGCGATGAAAAGGTGCTTGAAAAAATGAACATTCCGCAGGAAAAGCTTAATCACATTGAAAAGGACATTCAGCGTGCCGAAACCGAGCTTGACGACGACGCGGAAAGCATTATCACAAACGAACGTTATGTTTACATAGCCTCAATTATAAAGGGCTGCTACAAAAAAAGAAACGCGGCAAAAATGTCCACCTCTGACAAAATTGACCGCATAGTAACCAACCGCTGGCTTGCGCTTCCTATTTTCGCGCTTGTTATGTGCATTGTTTATTATGTGTCAATTGTCACCGTGGGAACGGCGTTTACCGACTGGGTAAACGACGGCGTATTCGGCGACGGCTTTCACCTTTTCGCAATCGGCGACGCCGAATATGACGAGGTAAACGAAAAATACGGCGCTGAACATTTCTTCAATCAAAAGGATATCGGCGAAATGCTTAAGCAGGCTGCCGAAAAGGAAAAAGCTCAGTCGCACGGTCAGACAACCGCTGCAAAAACCCTGTACGAGGATTTCACCGCCAAGGAACCGAGCTTCGGCGGCTTCTGCGAAAATTACGACATGTACGGCTCGGCTGTTGACAGCCTCGGCTTTAAATTCACCGAAAGGGTTGACGAAATCATTGAAGGAGCTCCCGACCCCGCCGAATACGGCGTTTGGGTTCCCGGAATTCCGGTTCTTATTGAAAAAGGTCTTGACAGCATAGGCTGCGCCGACTGGCTTAAAAGCCTTATTTTGGACGGCATTGTTGCCGGCGTGGGCGCGGTTTTGGGCTTCCTGCCGCAAATGCTTGTGCTGTTTATCTTCCTTGCGTTCCTGGAAAGCTGCGGTTACATGGCGCGTATCGCCTTCGTAATGGACAGAATTTTCCGCAAATTCGGTCTTTCGGGCAAATCGTTCATCCCGATGCTCATCGGCACCGGCTGCGGCGTACCCGGAATTATGGCATCGCGTACAATTGAAAACGAACGCGACCGCCGCATGACTATCATGACAACAACCTTCATTCCCTGCGGAGCAAAGCTTCCTATTATTTCAATGATTGCCACCGCGCTCTTCGGCGGAACATGGTGGATTGCTCCCAGCGCGTACTTCCTCGGAATGGCGGCAATCGTAATTTCCGGCATTATGCTCAAGAAAACCAAGATGTTCTCGGGCGACCCCGCTCCCTTTGTTATGGAGCTTCCGGCTTACCACCTGCCCACAATCGGCAACGTCCTTCGCTCGATGTGGGAACGCGGCTGGTCGTTTATCAAAAAGGCAGGCACAATCATCCTGCTTTCATCAATCCTCATCTGGATGGGCTCAACCTTCGGCTGGGTAAACGGCGTGTTTGGCTTCAGCACGGAAATGGAGCTTGAAAACAGCGTCCTCGGAGCAATCGGCAACGCGGTGAAGTGGATTTTCGTACCGCTCGGCTTCGGCGATTCCACAGCCACAATCGCGACAATCATGGGACTTGTCGCCAAGGAAGAAGTAGTAGGCGTGTTCGGCGTGCTTGACTTTGTAAGCATGTCCAGGCTTGCGGCGTATTCCTTCCTCGCGTTCAACCTTCTTTGCGCTCCGTGCTTCGCGGCAATCGGCGCAATCAAAAGGGAAATGAATTCCGCCAAGTGGACTCTGTTCGCAATCGCTTACCAGTGCGTGCTCGCGTACGCGGTATCTCTGGTAATCTTCCAGGTAGGCTCAATTTTTACGGGCAACTTAAATGTTGTAGGTCTTATCTTCGCGATTGCCGTAATCGTTTTTGTGGTTTACATGCTTGCAAGGCCTTATAAGGAATCAAGCACCCTTAAAATTAAGGTGAAAACAAAATAATAACTGACGGAGGCTGATTATGGATTGGTTAACCGCAAACCTCGGCACTATTATCGTAGGACTCATTGTGGCGGCGGTCATAGCTCTTATCATAGCTAACTTTATTCGAAAAAAGAAAAAAGGTCAGTCGACCTGCGGCTGCGGCTGCGCCGATTGTCCGATGAAAAACAAGTGCGAGCATTAATACATTCAAGGGCGTGGTGAAAACCGCGCCTTTTCCTTTGCGGCACGGACAAACCCCGAATATTCGAAAAATTAATTTTTTGTAACAATCAACTACATTTCTGCTTATTTATTGACAAGGCAGGCCGTTGGGCGTAAAATTATAATAAAGCATAAAAAACTCTTGATGGGGTTATTGTATGGAGCAGGAAAAAACGGTTGCATATACCTCCGCGCCGGTGCGCAAGGCGGCGCTGCTTATTATCGACAAGCGCTGCGTTCCCCGGGTTTTGCAGCTTAGCGGCAGCATGACCTTCGGCAGACGTCACGACGGAACGCTCTGCGACATTCTTGCGGATTCCGCGATTGTCGGCAGACGCCACGGCGAATTTGTTTTTGACGACGCAAGCGGAGAATATTACTATATCGACAACAACAGCCTTAACGGCACCTTCATAAACGGAACTCAGCTTGCGCGTTATAACCAACGCGGTTCAAAGGCGTTTCGCTTAAGCGACGGCGACGTAATCAGAATAGACCGCCGAAACCTTAATATGCCGCACCCCGAAGCGGTAATAATGGTGTTTTTCCGCAGCGTATCGCCCAACGAACGCTGGCGCGTGACCGATGTGGGACGATACGCAAACATCACCATCGGCAGGGGCGGCAACAACGTCATCCGCCTGACGGACGGCACCTCGTCGCGCGTACACGCCGTAATCAGGCGTTCGGGCGCTTCAAGGGTAATCTTTGACAACAACAGCTCAAACGGTATCAGCGTAAACGGCAGAAAAATAAACGGAAGCGCGGCGGTTTTTGACCACGACGTAATCAAGGCGGGCGGCACAACGCTTATAATCTGCGGCAATCTTATTATCTACAACAATCCCGGCGAACGCGCGATGAGCCTTAAGGTTCAAATCAACAAACGTACCGCGGATTTCGGCCGCAAAAACGTGCTTTCAAATATTGAGTTCACCGCCCTCAGCGGCGAACGCGTGCTTGTTATCGGCGCTGACGAAAAGGCAAAAACGGCGTTTGTAAAATCGCTTTTGGCGGAGGGAAGAACCGACGGAAGCCTGCTGCTCAACGGTCAGAACCTTTACGAAAATCCCAAGGCGGTAAAAACGCAAATCGCCTGCGTGTCCGGGCTTTATCCGCTTGACAGAAAGGCGACCGTAAGGGAAAATTTGTACAAAGCGGCTTCGCTGTGGCTTGACCGCAGGGACTACACCCGCCGGGAAATTAAGCTCAGAGCCGAACAGGTGCTCGGCGGCAGCGGCTTAAAGCCAATTGAGTCCGTGCGCGTAAACCGTCTGAGCTCCGCCGACAGACAAAAAACCGAGGCAGCGTGTCAGCTTGTGGGTTTTCAAAGGGTGTTTGTAATTGACACCGGAGTTTACGCTTCGCAGGCGGCGGTTCTGCGCGAGCTTTCGCGCCGCGGCAAAATCATAATCGCCGTGCCTTACGGAAATCCCGACGACGACACGGCGGGCGCGTTTACAAAAATCGCCGTGCTTGCGACCGACTCGCGCGAAGGCTCGGCTCAGCTTGCGTTTTACGGCGGAATAAATGAAGCAAAAGCGTTTTTTGAAACCGAAAATATCAGTGAAATCCCGGCTAAAATCGATTTTTCGCACGGCGGAACTCCCGACCGGTTCATCGGCAGATTTAATACTAATATCTAATAAAAAGTAGACAATCTTTGCGGACTATTTTCCGCAATACTGCGTTGTCGTCCTTGCAAGGCGCCAGCCTTGCGGCGTCCTCCGCCTTGTCTTGCGAAAAATATCTTCGCAAAATATAAGTCTACTTTCTATCAGGAATTAGTATAACGCTCAAAGAAACAACTTATAAACGGAAATTATTATGGGTAATGAAAAGATTAACTCTGTCGCGTTTGACTTTAACGTCTATGTTACCTCGCATAAGGGCAGAGTAAGGGAAAACAACGAGGATAACTTTGCGCTGAACACAATTTCAAAAAAGCTTGAGTACGAAAACGTCAGCTTCCAAACGGAAATGTCGCAGCCCTTCCTCGCGGCGGTGTTCGACGGCATGGGCGGCGAGGAAAACGGCGAATACGCGTCGTTAATCGCCGCGGCGGAGGCAAAAAATCTGTACAAAAAGATTTGCAGTTATTCCGACTGCAAATACGAAGCCCTTGCCGACAACTACGTGACGCGCGCCAACAACAAAATCCGCGAGTTTATTGAGGAACGCCGCGGAAATTCCGGCGGAAGCACGGTTGCGGCGGTAATTGTAAAGGACGGAACCGTACATCCGTTTTCGCTCGGGGACAGCAGAATATACCTCATGAGCGAAGGCTCGTTCAGGCAGATTTCGCACGACCACACGCTTGCGCAAAGGAAGTACGAGCAAAACATTTACACGCTTGAGGAAGCTCGGCAAAGCTATGACAGCCACAAGCTGACCTGGTTTTTGGGCGCGGATCATTCAAAGCACGGAATCTGCGCGGAAAACTACGCGCCTCTGCGCCTTAACAGCGGCGAAGCCCTGCTTTTGTGCAGCGACGGTTTGTATGACGAGCTCACCTGCGCCGAAATAGAACGGGTAATGCGTGAAAATCCCGGCAACCCGGCGTTTGAGCTTGTAAAAGCGGCGTTAAAAAACGGCGGAGGCGACAACGTCACCTGCGTCGTGGTAAATAAAAAATAAATCATACTAATACCTAACTTCAGGAGGAAAACATGGATATCGCAGCAATGGCAAAACAATTCGGAATCACCCCCGACCAGGCGGGAGAAGTAGCAAAGATGGTGCTTTCCAACGACAGCACAAAGGATGTTGTGGCAAAGGTTGCCTCAAAATTCGGCATGGACGAAAAGCAGGCCGAGGAGCTTGTCAACAACGCCAAGGGCGCTGTTGACGGCGGCTTTTTAAATAACATTAAGCTTCCGTTCTGATACTGTTCTCAGTTATAAATCAGACTGCCGTCTGACAGATATAAAACATAAAAAGCTTTGCAAAACAACAACCGCCGCGGCTAACCGCGGCGGTTGTTTTATGTTTTGATTTTACTTAATCAGCCTTCAAAATTTCTTACTTCCTCAAATTCATCCGTGATTTCCTTTGACGGAGCTTCCGTGATAAGCGAAATAACAACGTTGACAATCATCGCGAGGATGAAGCCCGGTACAAGCGAATAAAGACCTGTAGCGGCGGCGGGAGTAGCGCCGTCAACAATCGGGATGTATTCCCAAATAATTATGGTCAGCGCGCCGACGGACATACCGGCAATCGCGCCCGAAAGGTTAGAACGCTTCCAGAACAGCGCAAGCAGTACAACCGGACCGAACGCCGCGCCGAAGCCTGCCCATGCGTTACTTACAAGTCCCATAATGCTCGAATTGGGGTCAAGCGCGATAATAAACGCTATAATCGCAACAACGATAACCGCAATCTTACCCACAAGCAATGAGTTCTTTTCGGTTGCCTTCTTGTTGATTGCGCCCTTGTACATATCCTCCGACACTGCCGAAGCGGTAACAAGAAGCTGGCTGTCCGCGGTGGACATAATAGCCGCCAAAATTCCGCAAAGGAAAATACCGCCGATGAAAACAAGTAAGCCGTTTCCGGTGAACACCTGCTGAATCAGCTTGATAAACGCTGTTTCGCTGTGAGCTCCGTCAAGAACGGGGTCAAGGCAGGCTCTTGCGACAATACCGATAAAGCACGAAGCCGCAAGTGAAATAATAACCCATGTAATGCCGATTCTTCTTGACTTTTTAACTTCCTGATTGCTCTTGATAGCCATAAAGCGGATGATGATGTGCGGCATACCGAAGTAACCGAGTCCCCACGCGAGGTTTGAAATAATTGAAACCGCCGAAATGTTTGAACCGTCGTCGTTCTTCAACGCGTTAAGGAAGTTGCCGGGGTTCTGAACTCCGTGCGCCATCAGCGCCCCGTCAAAGCCCTTGTCGCCCGTAAGCGTCATATAAGCCACAATCGGAACGGCAAGAATAGCCACAAGCATAAGCATACCCTGAATAAAGTCTGTGGTGCAAACAGCCTTAAAGCCGCCCATGAAGGTGTAAATAAGAATTACAGCCGCCGCAATCGCCAGACCGATAAGGTAAGCTGTCTGGTCAAGGTTTCCGTCGGTGCTGTTGCCGAACAGCGTCGCAAAAAGCTTTGCGCCCGAGGAAAACGCCGAAGCTGTGTAAACAGCGAAGAAAATTGCGATGATAATTGCCGAAACAATCTTGATAATGCCCTTTTTGTCGCGGTAACGGTTCTGGAAAAACGTCGGAATCGTCAGCGAATTGCCCGATACAATCGTGTATTTTCTCAGCCTTGACGCAACAATGTACCAGTTGAGAATCGTACCGATAAGCAGGCCTACCGCAATCCAGATTTCACCCGTACCGGCAAGGTAGATTGAACCCGGAAGTCCCATAAGCAGCCAGCCGCTCATGTCCGAAGCCTGAGCCGAAAGCGCCGCCGTCCAGCCGCCGAGGTTTCTTCCGCCGAGGAAGTAGTCCTCGTTGTTTTTGGTTTTCCTTGAGTAAAATACGCCGATTAAAATCATCAGAATCAGGTAAAACGCAAAGGCAACCAAAACAATGATATTGTTTGTACTCATAATTGTCCTCCCTAAAATATTTGCGTTATCATGAAAAATAACATGTGCATTTAGTATTTTACCAAATTAAAGCGAGAAAATCAAGTAATTTGGTAAAATAATGAAAAATTGTAAAAAATAAATGTCAAAATAAGCTCAACGGTTGATTTGCGGACAAAAAAGTAATATAATAATACTATCTATGAACTTCTATAACGCATGAGGTATTGCTATGGATTTTGTTAAGAGAACGTGGGCGGAAATTTCGCTTGACGCAATTACGCATAATTTCAATGAAATAAAGAAAAAAACCGGCGGCGCGAAAATCTGCTGCGTAGTAAAGGCTGACGGCTACGGCCACGGCGCCGTTGAGGTTTCGCATATTTACGAACAGCTCGGCGCTGACTTTTTTGCAGTTTCAAATATTGACGAAGGCATCGAGCTCAGGGATTCCGGCATTAAGCTTCCAATCCTTATCCTGGGCTACACCCCGGTGCGCGACGCCGTAAGGCTTGCCGAAAACAATATTTCGCAGGCGGTTTTTTCCGCGGACTACGGCAGGGCATTGTCCGACGAGTGCCGCAAAAACAACGTAAGCTGCAAAATTCACATCAAGGCTGACACCGGCATGAGCCGCATCGGTTTTATGTGCCAGCAATTTCCGAGAGATGATTATTCCGTAAAAGAAATTTACGACACCTGCATGCTCCCGAACCTCACCCTCGAGGGCTTGTTCACGCATTTCTGCGTGTCCGACGAAGGCGAAGCCGGCAGGGACTTTACCGAAAAGCAGTATCAAAACTTTACTCATGTAACTCAGGCTCTTAAGGCCATGGGGCTTGAAATCCCGATTTGCCACTGCTCAAACAGCGGAGCAATCGAGGCATACAGCCAAACCTACTGCGACATGGTTCGCGCCGGAATCATCCTGTACGGTCTTGCGCCGTCGGGCAAGCTTCAGGGCAGGCTTGACCTTATTCCGGCAATGACGCTCAAAACCTCCGTTGCCTATGTAAAGGAGCTTAAAAAAGGCGCCTCTATTTCCTACGGCAGAACCTTCACCGCGGAGGAGAACATGAAAATCGCCACCGTGCCGATCGGCTACGCGGACGGCTATATCCGCTCAAACGCCGAAAACGGATACATGCTTATTAACGGTCAAAAGGCAAAAATCGTCGGCAGAATCTGCATGGATCAAACCATGCTTGACGTCACCGACCTTGATTATATCGAACAGGGCGATGAGGTTATTGTGTTCGGCAGGGGAGTGTCGGACGAACCTACGGCGGATTTGCTTGCCAAAAACACGGGTACAATCAATTACGAGGTTGTTTGTCTTGTCGGCAAACGCGTTCCGCGCGTCTATTACAAAAACGGAGTAATTACGGAAGTGATGTATAAGCTATGAGAATTTTGGTTGTTGACGGTAACAGCATTGTTAACCGCGCCTACTACGGAATCCGTCCGCTAACCACAAAGGACGGTCAGTTTACCCACGCGATTTACGGATTTCTCACCATGCTCAAAAAGCTTGAAAAGGATGAAAATCCGGACGCCGTCGCAATTGCCTTTGACCTCAAGGCTCCTACCTTCCGTCACAAGGCTTATTCGGGCTATAAGGCAAACCGCAAGGGTATGCCTCCCGAGCTTGCCTCGCAAATGCCTCCTCTCAAGGAGCTCCTCGGGCTTTTGGGCTACAAAATCGTGACCTGCGAAGGCTATGAAGCCGACGATATCCTCGGCACCTTTGCGCTTGCCTGTGAAAATAACGAACACGAATGTGTTGTCGCGACAGGAGACCGCGACAGCCTTCAGCTTGTTTCCGAAAAAACCTTCGTGCACCTGTGCACCAACCGCGACGACATCCTTTACACTCCCGAAAAAATCATGGAGGATTACGGCGTAACGCCAAAGGAGCTTATTGAAATCAAGGCTATCCAGGGCGATACCTCCGACAATATCCCCGGAGTCGCGGGAATCGGCCCGAAGGGAGCGGGCGAATTAATTCAAAAATACCACAGCGTTGAATATATTTACAACCATATCGACGAGCTTGAAATCAGGGAAAACGTGCGCAAAAAGCTTGTCGCCTCAAAGGATAACGCGCTTTTAAGCCGTATGCTCGGCGAAATCAACTGCAACGTTCCCGTTGATACCGACGTTACGAAATACGAGGTTAAAATCACCGACCGCCAAGCCTGCGCGCGGTATATGGCAAAGCTCGAGCTTTTTTCTTTAATAGAAAAATACGGTCTTGACCAAACTTTCGAAGCAAAGGAAAAAATCAGCGAACGTCAAAAGCTTGTCGTAACTGAAAACGCGGATTCCGATATTCTTTTAAAGAAAATTGACTCCGCCGAAAAAGTATATCTGTCATTTGAATTTTCCGATAAAGAATTAAATTCCTTTGCCGTAAATATTGACGGCGAAATATTTGTAAGCACGGACGCGGAAATATTTAAAAAGCTTCTGACAAACAGCGGCAAAAAAGTATGCACGCGCGGCTGCAAACAGCTTTTCGCTTACGCCGACCGCCTCGGCTTTGAATTTACAAGCCTCGCGTTCGACATCGAACTTGCGGCGTACCTTCTTCAGCCGTCCGAAAAGGATTATTCCGACCTCAACCTGTGCGCTATGCACGAAATCGAGCTTCCGCAGGCTGACGAAGAACATAAAAAATACGCTGTGCTTGCCGCGTACGGCAAGCTGTGTGAAATCCTGCTTTCTGAAATCAAG
>ODAI011074548.1_pt1 | contig 19179 bp, 16 predicted proteins | sample 1539321 | NCBI WGS metagenome assembly ODAI01 (sample SAMN02144231, study PRJEB22623) | gut metagenome | biome: sheep rumen | host: Ovis aries | place: New Zealand
ATCGACCCGAGTCAGTGTTATCCATTCCGGAAATAGATGTGTCGGAATCTTTGTCAGCTGAAGACAAAAAAACAATAATTCAAGCCTTTGAGGACCTGGCTCCAGAGAAAGACTATAAAATAAATTATATAGAAAAACATCCGAAAATAAATCGAGCTATTCGCGAGGAAAATTACGATTCTCTGACCGTTGCTGAGAATGCGGCACTGCGAAAGTTAAAAAGTAAGAGTAAATTATCTCTAAAAGAGAAAAATCAGCTGGATGCCCTCACTAAAAAGATAAGTGATTCATATAAGTCAGAGATTACCGTCGAAGAGACAACTCTTCCTCCGATCAATATTTCGGTTGATAATTCATCCAGCAGAAAGGTCACGAAAAAAAAGAAGCGCAGGCTCAGGGATTTAGTTGCGGACAAAGCGAACAAACAAAGGTTGGCAGAGGGGGTGTCCAGGTCGCGCAGAGGGACTATTATGGTTCAAATTGCTTCTGTGGGGACCAAGGCCTCAGCTGAAAGCGAGTATAATCGTCTTGTGCGCAGAAATCATTTTTTGAAAGGCAAGGGTAAAAAGATTTACAAAGTTGATCTTGGTCCTGACAAAGGTGTGAGATACCGTATACAGGTGGGTCCTTTCAAGAATAAAACGGAGGCCAAGAAAATTGTCTCCGCAATGCGTGATAACGGTTGTGCAGCTTACATATCGAAATGAGACATATTCCAAGATTTTTTGTTGAAAATGAAATCCTTCCCGGGGACGATACGCAGATTTCTTCAGAACAAATGTTCCATGCAAACAAGGTGTTGCGCTTGAAAGAAAACGATTGCGTTCGGATTTTTAATAATATTTCAGGAGAATGGGATTGCGCGATAAAAAATGTAAAAAAAAATCTCGTTACACCTCAAAAATTAATTCAAGAGCCGAGGGTGGAAATTGGTCCGAGCATTGCCTGCTCACTAATCAATCCCAATAAATTTTCCATAATGATCGAAAAAATTACAGAGCTGGGGGTGCAAAATATTTACCCCATAGTTACTGATTACACTCAGTATAAAACCATTAATAAACAAAAAGTTAATCAAGTAATTGTACAGGCCTGTGAACAATCCAGAAGATTAACGGTGCCTAAACTTCATGAGGTAGTTAAACTGGAAGATTTTCTAAACAATTTATCTGAAAATCAAAAAATTTTAGTGGGAGTCGAAAAAGAGCATGCAACTAAAATGGCTCATTGTGTAAAAAAAGATGCTATATTTATCGTAGGTCCGGAAGGAGGTTTTTCTGATCGAGAAATAAGGGTGTTTGAAGATTTTGCCGAGGCAGATTTAGCCTATTTTGGTCGAAATATTTTAAGAAGTGAAACAGCAGCTATTGCCTTTATTTCTCTGTGGGTGGCAAAATATTTATAATACATCTTGAAAATTGTATTCGCATGCGATATAAATTCCAGTAGACGTTAATTAAATTTTTACAAATATACGCTATAGTGATGGTAATCGAAAGGAATGAGGATGAAAGAAGGCTATTTGGAAACTGTTTCATTGATTGAAAGATTGCACCGTTTGTACTTGGAGGTAATCAAGTGCGAACTGGATAATTTGAAAGTTGATGATATAAATAATGTTCAAGCCCTGGTTTTATATAACTTAGGCGGGGAGCAAATCTCCATAGGTGAACTGACCACAAGGGGTTGTTACTTGGGCTCTAACGTTTCTTATAATCTTAAAAAGATGGTACAGAACGGTTACATTGACCAAGTATCTTCGAAACATGATAGACGATCCTATATGATTAAATTGTCTGGTAAAGGCATGGATCTTTGCAAAAAGCTGGATAAAGCCTTGGATAAGCATGTGAGCGCCTTAGAGGCAAAGGGAATGTCTTCTTTTGATGATTTGGTGGAAACGCTGAGAAATCTCGGAGATTTTTGGAAGAGTGCGTCAGTACAAAAAATTCGGTTCAACGCGAAAAGACGATAAAATTTTCATTCTTTTCTACTGCAGGACTCCGCGCGTGTATTTAACGCGGAGTTTTTTTTCTTGGTTAACCAAATGAAGAGTTTGCGTAAGTTTATTGGTATCGTATTTGGAATATTTGTCGTTGTTGCGGTATTTTCTTTGCGAAGTCTGTTTTTAGTCGATTTGATCACCAGATGGGGATTTCATGGAGTTGTTTTAATCGAAAAAAATAACAATGTGATTTTCAAAAAATCTACTGTTTGTTCAGAAAATCCTCAATTTTTGTGCGCGTCCTTGATCAAGCAAATCACGAGCACGCTAATTTTAAGAGAAGTTCAGCATGGTACGCTGCAACTTGACGAAAAAGCTAATAAATATTTGAAAAAATCTCAGAAAATTGACGATCGAATCGAAATTCGACATCTTCTGTCTCATAGTTCCGGGTTACAGGTGAATAATTCAGCGAAATTTACTCCCGGAACAGCTTTCGAGTATTCGAATCGAGGTTATATCGTTCTCGGGAAAATTTTGGAAAATGTAACGAAAACTTCATTCACGAATTTAGCGCAAAATCTGTTTCGTGAATTGAACATGACAGATAGTTTTTTGATAGATGCTCCCACTTTGCCTGAAATTCAGTATAAACATCCTTGTTTCATGCTTTCTGATAAGGCAGAGACATCTACCTTTTCTTATGTCGAGAAGAAGGGAGAAAAAATTTTTTCAGGAAATCCTTGCGGAGGTTTGATTTCTACCGCGGAAGATCTCTGTAAATGGAACTATCAGCTGCACGAGGGGAAAATATTATCCCGTAATCTATATGAATTGATGGTTTCTCCGCAAATAAAATCTAATTTTCCCGAAGGTTATTACGGATTTGGTGTGTGCAGATATTCTCAAAATGAAATCTATCACATAGGATATGTTTGCGGGTATAAGTCTACGATGTCTTACTTTCCGAAAACAAAAATTAGCTTGGTGATTTTAGAAAACAATTCCCAAGATAATTATGAAAAAGATTTTTGCAAACACCGCTGGATCCGCCGGATACTTTCTTTGTTTCCCTGAACAATCTCCCCGAAATATCTACGAAAATTCCGTGAAACCGACTAGCCGATTGCCTCTTATAGCGATTCTCCTATCAAAAGAGAAAGTTAACAATTTGTTAATTTTTTATTTTGCAAAGCCCCACACACCCGCCCGTTGGCAAAATAGCACAAAAAAGTTAAAAAACCATTGAATTAACTATTCGTTAACTTTTTGTACACTTTTGATAAGCGATTGTCTATAACCCCCTGCAACAATCACAACAAAACTAAAAAACTCACTACCTATGCTTTAAGATTAGCACGAAACAATGATATTTTGCAACTTTTGATATATATTTAGCTACTTGAAGTAAGTATTTATACTGATTTTTGCAAAAATTACTCTTCGGCAAGAGATTTTTGCTTACTGAACGCTAAAATCAGTCCAACAACTACACTAATCGCAAACATTGATGATCCTCCGTAACTCATAAACGGAAGGGTCATTCCTTTTGTCGGAATTAAGTGTAAAGTTGAAGCCATATTTACAAATGATTGCAATCCGAATTGAGAAAGTAATCCGATCGACGCCAAAAGAGGGAAAGAATCGGAGTTATTTCGTAAAGCGCGAAGCATGCCGTGAACGACAATGAATCCGATCAAAATCACAACGAAAGCACAAACAAAAAATCCAAATTCTTCTCCGAGAACTGAAAAGACGAAATCTGCGTGAGCGTCTGGCAGATGTTTTTTTACAATACCTTCTCCGGGACCGACTCCAAACAATCCTCCATTTGCAAACGCTTCCAGAGATCGATTTATTTGATAATGGTCTCCGACAGCCGGATCCAAGAATTTATTTACTCGAGCTGTTACATGAGGCAGAAAAAGGTAAGCCAAAACGAATCCCGACGCGCCGGCAATAATTGCCGCTAAAACCAAAATTATAGGAAGTCCGTTTAAAAATAATTGAATACCGAAAACCGCCGTTGTCACGACTAACATTCCGAAATCAGGTTGTAGGACCAAAGCTATCGCAAATATCATCCACAGAAAACATGCGATAAATTTTCCGTTGATCTCAGGATTTTTTTGTTGAGCTGAAAATATCCACGCAACTAAAACCGTTAGAGTGGGTTTTGCAAATTCCGAAGGTTGAATGGAAAATCCGCCAAGAGAAATCCATCGCCGTGCTCCTTTAATTTCTGCTCCGAAAAACAGAGTCATAAAGGTCAAAAAAACAGCAGCAAAAAACAAAATCAACGCGAAAATTTTTATGTTGCGATGAGACATATTTGAGATCGCAAAAATGATTCCGAGAGACGGAGCAATATATAACAGATGTCTTTTAAAAAAATAAAATTCCTCGAGACCGATTCGATTTGCAACCATTGGAGTAGCAGCAACCGCAAGCAAAATTCCGAAAGCGATCATGGTAAGAAATCCGAATAACAACGGACGATCTACCGTCCACCACCAACGACTCAGAATTCCGTCATTTGTTCTCGAAAAATTCAACACGGCAACTCTTCCACAAACTTCCTAAATTTTTCTCCGCGATCTTCGAAACTTTGAAATTGATCGAAGCTTGCGCACGCCGGAGATAATAAAACAACATCTTTGTTTTGCGCAATCCTATATGACTTTTTTACGGCATTTTCTAAAGTAAAAACGATTTCATTTTCGACGTGATTTTTGCTTAAAAATTCATGCCATTTTTCAGCCGCTTCTCCTATTAAAAATGCATACTTTATTTTTGAAAAATACGAACTCAAACTCTCTATTCCATCTTCTTTTGGTCGTCCTCCCAAAATCCAAATTATATTTTCGAATCGTTTCAAAGCTTGCTCAACAGAATCTGCATTTGTCGCTTTGCTATCGTTTACATATAATGCACCGTTAATGGATTTTACGAGTTCTTGGCGGTGCTCCAATCCAGAAAAAGTTACAAGACTTTCGGTGAAAATTTTTGCATTGATACCATTCGAAACACTTGCTGCATAAGCTGCCGCAATATTTTGTCGATTGTGATCGCCATCCAATCTAGGAATATTTCTTCCGACAATTCTGAATTGATTTTCACGATTATCTACCAAATTATTTTCATGCCAACCAATACCGTTTTCTGGAACTTCTTTTCCGGAGATTTTTATAATTTTCGGATGGGAAATAAAGTCCAAAATATGCCGACAATATTCATCATCAATTCCTATAATTGCAGTCGAATTTTCTTTTGTATTTGCAAAGATTTTTTGTTTAGTTGAAATATATCCTTCCATTCCTCCATGGCGAGTCAAATGATCGGGCGTAATATTCAATAAAATCGCCGTATCAAATCCTAAAAGGTTGCAAGATTCCAACTGATAAGAAGATAATTCCAAAACATAAAAATCAGAATTTTTCCGTAGGTCCAAAACAGGATTTCCGAAGTTTCCGCCTATTTCCGTTTTATACTTGTTTTGAAAAATATGGTGAATCAATGCTGTGGTCGTCGATTTCCCGTTTGTTCCTGTAATCGCGATGACTTTTCCGTTAGTTACCGATTGAAAAATGTCCAAGTCATTAATGATCGGAATAAAGAACCTGCGAGCATGTTTTACCGCCGGATGAATATCCCACCAAAGATGAATTCCCGGACTGACGACAAGCAAATCTAACTTCTGCCAATCGAAATTTTCTAAACTTTGATAGTAAGGACTATCTATAATTTTATCATCGAAAAGAAAAATATTCGCGCCGAATTTTTCAAGAGCACGAACCGTAGAATAGCCTGTCTTCCCGTACCCAACTACTCCGATATTTTTGCTTTCGTAAAAAAAATTCATCATCTTATCTTTAAAGTCGCTAATCCGATCAAAGCAAACACTATTGAAATAATCCAAAATCTAATGACAACGGTTGGTTCAGACCATCCTTTTTTTTCAAAATGATGGTGAATCGGTGCCATCAAAAAAATCCGTTTTTTCGTAAACTTATAATACCAAACTTGCAACATAACAGAGACCGTTTCAATCACAAATAACCCTCCGATAATCGCCAGCGCGAATTCCTGTTTAATGATTACACTGAGTCCGCCCAACGCTCCTCCGATCGCTAGTGATCCTGTATCTCCCATGAAGATTTTTGCAGGAGGAGCATTGTACCAAAGGAATCCTAAACACGCGCCGATCATCGATCCACAAAAAATACACAACTCTCCTGAAGTAGGAATGTAAAATAACTGTAAATAGTTCGCGAAAACGAAATGTCCAGTGATGTAGCACATTATTCCCAAACAAAACGAAACCAACATTGATGGAAAAGTCGCTAGCCCATCTAATCCATCGGTGAGATTTACAGCATTTGAACTTCCGGTAATTACAAAAGTCGTGAATAAAATTAAAAATGCGGAACTATGAATTGTGAAATTTTTGAAAAACGGAAATGCCAGATGACCGGCGACATCCGGAGTACGCAGCTGCTCAACCAAATATGAAAAAATTAAAGCTGTAATTATCTGAACAGCTAGCTTTTGCCGCCCCGAGACGCCTGCTGAATTTTTATATTTCGTTTTCAAATAGTCGTCGATGAATCCCAACAGTGAATACACAAAAGTCAGTCCTAAAATCAGCAGCAGATATTCGTTTGTGACATCACCCCACAACAGGGATGCAAAAATAGTCGCTGCAATGATTATCGCACCGCCCATGGTCGGAGTACCTTGCTTATTTTCGACATGAGATTGCGGGCCATCTAATCTGATCGGCTGTTTTCTTTTCGATTTTTTGATAAAAACAGGATAAAGAAAAAAACTAATCAATAATGAAGTCATCAGTGCGCAAACCGTTCGGAAGGTAATATACCGAAATAAATTCATTCCGGAAATAAAATCGAAATACGAAGATAAACTATAAAGCATTGTTAATTGCCTCCACGATTTTATTCATTTTCATTGAGTTCGATCCCTTTACCAAGATTTTATCTCCGGATTGGATTTTTGAAACAATATCCTCTGATAATTTTTGCGAATTTTCATACCATCCGCCGCACTTTTCTTCACGAAGATTTTCAAACAAATATTTTGCTAATTCTCCGCATGCAAAAACCAAATCCACACCGAACTTATCTATCGACGGGGAAAGATTTTCGTGAAAAAGTCGACTGTCTTTACCCAATTCTTTCATATCTCCAATCGCTAAAATTTTTCTTCCGGAATATTTCGATAAAGACTTGATTGCGGATCGAGTGGAGGTGTAACACGCATTGTATGAATCATCAATTATCGTAATTCCGTTCTTCTCGAAAATTTCTCCACGACGATTGGTGGATGAAAAATTCTCAACTTCATTCGCTAAATCTTGTATATCGATTCCGCTTGCCGCATGAGCTGCCAAAATTGCTGCCAGGCTATTTGGAATTACCGAATCATTGTGGCAGTTTACACAATAATGGATTTTCCTCCCTAGAATATCTGCGACAACTTCCATTTTATCTGCGGATTGTTTTTGAGAAATGATTTGTGCGTCAGATTTTGAAAATCCAAAAGTGCAAATGTTCTTTGCTCCTAAATTTTTGGCTTTATTTTTCAAAAAATCGGTGTAAGCGGAGTCCGCAGGAATAATCACGGCATCCTGCGGAATTTTTGTTTCCATAATTTCGGATTTTGCTTTTGCGATGTCCCAAACGCTATTGAAAAATTCCAAATGAGTTTCGCAAATGTGAGTTATAACTGAGATGTTCGGCTCGACAATTTTGATTAGATTTTTTATATCACCGATTTCACCCATTCCCATTTCAAAAATTCCGATTTTTGTATTTCGATTCATGCATGCTGCGCATATCGGCAGACCTATTTTACTATTGAAATTTTTTTTCGTTACGTAAATTTCGTTCGGAAAAAATTTCGAAAGCAGATGATGAATCAAATTCTTCGTTGTAGTTTTTCCAATGCTTCCCGTTACTCCGATATACTTCGCATTTGTTTGAGAAACAGTATATTTCGCGAGATCCAGTAGTCCCTGATAAGTTGAATCAACTTTGATTAAGTCTTCTGTGCAATCGTAAATTTCGCGTTGAACTAATGAGAGTGATGCGCCGTTTTCAAAAGCCGATTTCACAAAATTATGACCATCGACATTTTCTCCTTCCAATGCGATGAATAAATCGCCGGGCTTTGCTTCTCGCGAATCGATGCAAATATCGTTTATGTTTTTTTCAATTTTCTGATTAAAAATTTCCGACAATTCTTTTTTGCTGAATATCATTTTGTTTCGTCCAAAATTATTTCTCTATCACTGAAGTGAATTTTCCCATCTGCCAGAATTTGATAATCCTCGTGTCCCTTTCCGGCGACGAGTAGTATATCACCTGGTTGCAGCTGATGAATAGCAAATTTTATAGCCTCTTTTCTTCCGTCTATTTCCTTTGCGTTGGGACAGCCATCCAAAATCATTTTTCTTATAGATTTCGGATCTTCGTTTCGCGGATTGTCATCTGTCACGATTACGGCATCGGCTAATTTTTTCGCAATCTTTCCCATAAGATGCCGTTTGTCTTTATCTCGATTTCCACCACATCCGAAAACTACAACCAATTTATTTTTTGTATGTTTTCGCAAGGATAAAATTGCGTTTTTCAAAGCGTCGGGAGTGTGTGCGTAATCAATATAAATATTTGCGGCATTGTATTGACCGACTAGCTCTAATCTTCCATTGATCGGTCTCAAGTTTTTTAGTGAATTGCAAATTGATTCAACAGAAATTCCCGTGGTATAGCAAATTCCCATAGCGCAGAGAGAATTATAAACCTGGAAATCTCCCGCTAACGATAAATCGAATTCGATTTCTCTTCCGAAAAATGATATTCTTACTTTCTGATATTGGTCAATTTCACGAACGGAAATCAATTTTATATCTTTTGATTTTTTCCCATAGCTTATGCATTTTATGTTTTTTTCTTGTGCGATTTTTTTAATTTTTTCACTCATTACATCATCAGAATTCACCACAAAAAAATCGCCACTCAATTCCGAAAATAATCTCTCTTTCGCTTTCCAATAATTCTCAAAAGTTTTGTGATAATCTAAATGATCTTGAGTGAAATTTGTAAAGGCGCAAACAGAAAATTTTATATCATCGACTCTGTGCTGATCCAACCCGTGACTAGACGCCTCCATCGCAACATTTTTTACATTTTTCTTTTTGAAATCATCGAAAATATGACGTAAAGTGACTGCCCCCGGAGATGTTAAACTACCCTTGATTTCTGAATCCTTCGTAATGATTCCCAGGGTACCGACACTGGCTGCATCTATTCCGGAGTTAATCCAAATCTGACGAACAATATCAACGGTAGAACTCTTTCCGTTCGTACCTGTAACAGCAACAATATGATCGAACTTGGCAGACCAAAAAATTGAACAAATTCGCGCCAATTCCTTGCGAGGATTTTTCACGGAAATGAATAAGACGTCATTCTGTTTTTTTATAAAAAAATTTTCGCCATGAGATACTATGAATTTCGCTCCGTTTTTGATTGCATCTTGAATAAAAATATTTCCATCAGATGTATTTCCGTTGATTGCGAAAAATATACTTCCGAGAATTGCTTTTCGTGAATCGTCCACAACATCCGTCACGGTTAAATCTTTCAACTCATTATTAACTGGAAAAAAATCTGCTAACTTTTTCATCTTACTTTTCTTAACATGCTGTGCCAATCTGGTTCTTTTTTTGCAGAGGCCATTACGTTTAACATAGGACCAATTCTTTCAATAATTTTCGCCGCCGTTGGGGCAGCGATCCATCCTGCTGTGCGGAAACCGTGAGTTTTGGTTGTTCCCTGTGGTTCATCCAAAACTACATAAACGGAGTATTCCGGATTTGGCATCGGAAATGCCCCGATAAATCCTGTATAGTTTGCGGTTTTGGAATATCTTCCGCGATTTAATTTTTCAGCTGTTCCGGATTTGCCTCCTACAAAGTAGCCTTTTACTTCTGCTTTTTTATTTGCTCCTTCCGTCACGTTCAGTCTCATTAGGATCGCGATTTGCTTTGCCGTTTTTTCCGAAATGATCCTTTCTCCGGGAACGTCTGAACCTCTTTTCAAAAGGGTAGGATTATTTTTAACTCCGCCGTTCAACATTCCCGAAACGACGGTAATCAGATGCAAAGGACTGAGCGCGATTCCATGACCGAAAGAGATAGTCATGGAACTGACTTCGCTCCAATTTTTCGGATACAATGGCTTTTGGGTTTCCATTAATTCGCATGCGACCGTGTCCAAAAGACCTACTTTTTTGAAGAACCCTTTTTGATATTCTTTTCCGACGTCCAAAGCAATTTTTGCTGATCCGATATTTGAAGAATATTTCAAAATTTCTTCGACACTTAAATAGGTTCCGCGCCCGTGAAAATCATGAATGGTGAATCGTCCTATTTTTATCGGAAATCGCGCATCATATTGAGAAAACGGTGTGATTTTCTTCGTTTCCAGGGCCATCGCGGTATTGATGATTTTTGCACAAGATCCCGGCTCAATCGCGGACGAAGTCGCCATGTTAAAACGCTCACGAGAATTCGGATTTTCATTTCTGTTAGGATCAAAGTCCGGCAACGATACCAATGAAAAAATTTCACCTGTCTTGATTTTTATAACAATTGCCGCGCCGCCTTTTGCACTAAATTCCTTGATCGCTTTTTGCAGTTCATCATGTACGGCATGTTGAATGTTCATATCAATTGAAAGAATAATCGGATGATTAGATGATCTAAGTGCTTCGTCAAAAACTTTTTCAATTCCTGCAATTCCATTGTTATCAACATCTGTTCCGCCGATTACATGTGCCAGCAAATTTTTATCAGGATAAACTCTTTTTTCTGTTTTCAAAAAGTGAAACCCTGGAATTCCTTGATTCAAAATTTCTTGCTCCTGAGTTGGAGATAAATTTCTTTTCACCCACAAAAATTTTTTAGCTTTTTTTAAACGATGCAAAAATTTATTTTTATCGATATCTTTAAAAACAGAACAAGTTTTCTCTGCTGCCTCATTAAAATCGATCATTTCATGAGGACAAGCATAAAGAGAGACAGTTGGTAAACTAGTCGCGATAATGTTATTGTTTCGATCTACGATGTCCGCTCGAGAGGACTGCATCGGCGCGTTCATATAAAGAGAATTTTCTTTATCGTTTCCGTTAAAAATCATGACCTGCGCTAAGCGAATTATCAAAATCAAAAAAGCTAAAATGAAAACACTGATTACAACAAGAGTTCTTTTCTTCGCAATTTCTAAGGCGCGATACGTCAACGAATACAAATTGTGACCAATTTCGTACACCTAGTCCTCCGAGTTTGCTTTAGCTATCATCTCCGAAATAATTTTCGATAATTTTTTTGTATCAGACTTTTTGGAACTTTGGTGAAAAATTGACGGATCATATTCCTTGAGCTGTTGAGGATGAATCTGCTGCATTCTTAGATGCTTAAGGGCTAACCGTTGTACTCTTTCCGGCGTTGTTAATGCTTTCCATTCTGCATTTAAAATATGGTTATTTTCTTTTTCAATTTTTAATTGTTTTTTTGCTCTGTATATTCGATCTTCGATATCCATAACGGAATATTTGAGATAAAAAAGGATCGTTCCTGCTACGCAAATGAAAAAAGAAAAGAAAATCGTCGCTTTTTTAGATCCCATCGACTTACTCTAAAACCGCATGATTATAGCATTATAATTGTCAGGATTCTATGTGTGTACGAAAAATCAGTTCCGAGCAAATTTATTACTTTGTTGATGATTCATTTAAATTTTTTAAAAACTCATGAAAAAGTTTTTCGTTTATCTTCTTTCAATGTTCCTTGTTCCTTATATTCTTTTGAATTTCTAAAAATTTCGCGTTTTTCCTTGTATTCTTTACTCGGCAAACCTTCAAAATCTTTGAGATATTCCTTTTCTTTTTTCGAAAATTCTTCATATTCTTTTGTCGTTGAATCCAGAGTCATACCGAGAGTTTCGAGATTTGTGAGTCCCCAGGACTCCGCGTGATCCATCAGTTTTTTCTGATCTGTTTCAAAACTCAGATCCCTTGTCGGTCCTTTTTTTGCATAATCTACCGATTTTTTCTGATCGGCTTCAAAATTTCTTTCCTTTAGCGACTTTTTTTCGGAATCCTTACACCCCGCAAGACACAGCAACATCCCTAGACTTAGTGCGCAAAATTTATTCATGATCGATGCCTCGCTATTTACATATAAAAGTATCACCAACACTTAAAATTTTTATTAATATAAAATTGTACAACTCTTTGCTAATACGTGATCTTTGATGTCAGTGTCAACAAAGATAAACAGAATTTCCCCCGGCTTTTTTGGATATGTACATAAAACTGTCGGCGATGAAAATCGCTTCACGCAGTTTAACACTTTCCGTTCCGATATAGCATGCACCGATACTTACCGTGCAACGGATGCCGTTAAATAGCTTTTTTTCTACGCTTCTAACTAAACGGTTAGCGACTTTTTCAATTTCTACGCGAGAAATATTCCTCATAAATACTAAAAATTCATCTCCACCGTATCGGGCAATAAAGTCTGTCAGTCTTATGTACGATTTTATATGAGCGACGATTTCACGGAGAACCTTATCCGCAAAAGCGTGCCCATATTTGTCGTTAATTTCTTTAAATTTATCTAGATCTATCATCAAAACAGCGGAGTGATTCAGCGCTTCTTCTCTCTTGAAAATATAGTCTTCCAGAAAACTGCGATTATAAACAGAGGTAATTGCATCCACCGATGACATGTAGGTATTTCTTTTTATTTCGTGATAAAATTCGTCCAATAGCCTTTTGTATTTTATGTGGGCATTCACTGTGCAGGAAATTATTGACGGGTGTGTGTTCGGATCAATTACATCCAGTACACCGATATTTCTGCGGAATACCGAGAGAGCTTTTTCCTTATGGTTTTTGTCAGCTATCAAAAGAATAGGCTTATAACGATGTACACGACACAATTTTAAGTCAGCACACAGCCGTTCTATATCTCGAAGTCTAGTATCTATCAAAAATATATCTGTGGAACAAAAATTTTTCAGGTCTTCATTTTTTTTTGCGAAGTTTACAACCGTTCCTCCACTCAGGAAATCTTTGTCAAATAAATTTAAGTTAATTTCCGAGAATATTGTGACTTTTTTGTGTTTTTGTTTTCTCAATGCATCTTTGACCAAAAAAGACTTATATATTTTTTCCTTTGCTCCGGATAAAGCACGAACTTTTCTGAACAGATCATCCTCAGAAATGTCAGAATAGATTATATCATCAACGCCATTATTGGAAAAAATAGGGAAATCAACAGGTGAGCAACAATCTGCTATTCCTATTAACGGTGTTACACCGAGAGTTAGTCGCAGCACCGAAAGGAAATCAGGACAAATGCTTTTTGTGTTCGATAATACCAGTAAAACTAAGTCTAAATGACTTTGCCCGACAACTCTCAACGCATCTTCTATTGATCGAGATTCAGTTACCTTTGAAAAATTACTTTCCAAACACTTCGTAATGCGGCGTAAATTTACTCCGAATTCATTGATAATCAAAACACTCAGTATCATCTCTTTTTTCTATACAACGATCAATTGACTCAGTAAGTCTATCAAGAGAAAAAGGCTTTGTTAAGAAATTATCTAAAATTTCCGCGATATTTTTCTTCTTATCTTTTCCATAAATGGAAATTCCAATAATTGGAAGATTTTTCGAAATTTCTTCTTCTCTGATATTATGTATAAATTTGTGTATAAATTTTTCTTCAACTATTTCAGTATTTATTAACACTAAGTCCTGGGATTTTTCGCGAATTTTTAAGAGGGCATCCATGACAGATTTGGCGACATATACCTCGAATCCATTTGCTTCCAGCAAGTCGCTATATAATCTACAATGCATAGGATTTTGTTCTACTAACACCGCATTTCTTTTAAATAAACTCGCTTGCATAACTAAACCTTAACATTTAACTCTTATTAAGGTTTATCATCGCAAAGTTAACAAAAAGTAAATAAACTCCTTCCGATTATCAGAATAACGTTGTTTACTATAAACGCTGAAAATGCAGTATCCTTCATGAGATATAGCAATGTGGAATGAGCGGGCGTGGGTCGAATTAATATCTAATATATAGTTAAAAATATAGCGATTCTCTAATCAAAAGAGAAAGTTAACAATTTGTTAATTTTTTATTTCGCAAAGCCCCACGCACCTACCCGTTGGCAAAATAGCACAAAATGGTTAAAGAATTCTTAATTTACCATCGATTCTGCCAGGGCTGTGGTAAGATGGTCGCACTTCAGCCTTTTTTGTATAAGCTTCGAGCTTAACTTTTTGTTAACCTTTAATACACGATGTGCCCTCTGGCCCTCCCTGGATAAAATAGCACAAAAAAGTTAAAAAACGTTGAATTAACTATTCGTTAACTTTTTGTGTGCTTTTGATAAGCGATTGTCTATAATATTACTCGGCGTTGGTGGCTTTCTTGAGAAAAGCTAAAATATTCATGTGTCCATGCACTTTTGCAATATCCATTACTGAAAGTTCTCCTGCTTTTGCGTTGACGTCAGCGCCGTGAGCAACCAAGGTCTCCACCATATCTAAATTTCCCTTTACTATTGCGAACATCAGAGGAGTCCATCCGTCGATTGATTTCCAAATCATTTTGGTATTCACATTTGCGCCATGTTCAAGCAAGTATTCAGCGGTAAGTAAGTGTCTTTCCATGACAGCTGATATCAATGGAGTCATTCCTTCTTTGGTAGCACAATTAACATTAGCTTTATGCTCGACTAAGAACTTTACCATTTTCAAATTTCCCTTGGTAACGGCAATGTATAGAGGAGTTAGTCCGACATTTGTAACAGCGTTGATATCAGAACCCTGATCGAGCAGATATTGAGCAATATCTGTATGCGAATTTTTGGCAGCGCAATGCAAAAGAGTATTTCCTTCGTTTGATGTAACTTTAATATCTGCTCCGTGTTCGACCAAATGTTTTACGATATCCAGATATTCCGAAGCGACTGCAAGAGTTACAGGTGCGAATCCACGACTCTCTTTGATGTTGATATTTGCTCCTTTATCAATCAGATAGTTAATAATATCCGAATGTTTCGATAAAACCGCAAGCATGAGTGATGTTAACTTGTGATTCTCCTGATCATCTATATTGGCACCTCGCTCAACCAAGAGTTTTACCAATTCCAATCGACCTTCTACAGTAGCAGACATCAAAGGAGTCCGTTCGGAATTATTTCGAGCATTGATATTAGCTCCTTGCTCAAGTAAGTATTTTGCAATTTCTAAATTACCTCTTTCTACTGCGGTGTGAAGAGGATAATTTCCTTTTTTATCTTGCAGGTTAATGTCAGCGTTATGTTCAACCAATAATTTTACAACATCTAAACATCCTGAAGCTGTTGCGAAATTCAGAGGGGCGAATCCATGTTCTTCTTGTACATTAACATTTGCACCGTTATCAATGAAATATTTCACAACATCCGGACCTCCTGACTGCGCAGCGAACATAATAGGGGTAAATCCCGCAATTTCGGATTTATTAATGTCGGCGCCGTGAGCAATTAACCATTTCGCGATATCATAATGTTTGTATCCGCAAGCAAGAAGTAGAGGGGTAACATCATCGTCATTGTTAACATTAATGTCTGCGCCTTTTTCAAATAAATATTGAATTACATCGAGGTGTCCCGGTTTGATAGCAAACATTAATGGAGTCCATCCGGAATTGAGGCAAATATCAATCTGGACATTACGATTCACCAACCATTTTATGGCTTTTAAATCACCCTGTGCTGCAAAAATGTGCAACCAATTTATTCCCGAATGCAGAGCTGTGCTGTTGAGTGTCGAAAGGGCGGCAGGTATCTGTTTGAGGGATACATGTATGATATTGGATATGGGTTGTACCATTGCTTTCCATCCGTCTGTATCGGTCCATTTGTATTCGTCTTTTCCGCCTATGGTAATTTTTTTTGTTATGAAATCGCTGTTGGCAGTTGAATCTATTTGTTGATTATTCAATTTAATACGGGTTTTCCATGCCAGCAAGCAATTTATTACGCAAGTATTTGTTGGTTCATTTGAGACAGAGTATGACGGTATTTGAGGTACCAGACATCTGTCCATAAATACTTCGGTCAGTCCTGAGATTTCCCATAACTCGCAAGGCAAGTCAGTTATCGAATTTTCGGCGATATTTAAACTGTTCAAATTTTTTAATTCGCATATCGCCTTTGGGACATGTTCGAAACGATTGTTATTTAAATATAACCTACGAAGATTTTTTAGATTGGAGATTTCGATAGGAAGGGTTCTCAGCTGATTTTTTGATAAATTCAATGTTTCTAATTTCCGTAAATTTCCGATTTCTCTTGGAAGAGTTGTTAATTGATTTTTTGAAAGATTCAAGCTGTACAAGCATTGTAGATTTCCTAATTCTCGAGGGCATTCTGTTAGTTGATTTTCTTCAAGGTATATGGCGCGGAGATTGGGAGTTTTTGTTAATAATTCTGTCAGTGCAGTTAATTTCTGTATATCTTCACCAAGATTTCCATAGATTGTTAAACATTCCAATCCCGGACATGGCGGAGCTATTTTCTGAACATCTTGTAAATCTTGAGCATATATTCCCAAATATGCCATGGAAGAGAGATAAGCATATCTACGCGAATTTTCTTGGAGATCTTCGCGATAGTCACCAGCAGGCATAGCAAAAGAATGCCATGTAAATGTTGACAATACGGTGGACATGATTAAAAACCTTAAATTCATGCTTTTCTCCTGTTTAAATTTTCTCAGCAATAATTAAATATTTTCCCAAATCTGTGCAGCGATTTGCCTACGATTTTCTTTAGCTTCTGCGGACATATCCAATATGTACTCCTTTAGTACACCGTTTTTTACGAGCAGATCTATATTCGAACAAGCCTGTATGTAGTTTGTCCATTGTATGCCTTGATCGGTCATGGGAATGAAATTGTGTAGGGGATATGCATAGCTGTAGAACAACGTCGCGTCAGCTAGGCTCCAAACTATGCCCGGGATTTCTCCGCGTAATGCTGCCGGCGTTATGTCAACGAAATATATTCTACCGTTTTTCACAGCGAGCAAGTCAGACATCATTCCCAATCCTAAAATATCAGAAATGCGCTTTATTACAGATTGTTCACTGGGAGGAGGGCTGGTTAGTTTTACCCCGCTAATTTGTTCTATTTGCTGCATGGCTGGATATAATTTTGTTACGGGAGCAAAATTTGTTCCAATGAATATGGGTGTTTTATGAGAACAATTTAAAGAGAATATTCCAGTTGGTTTTTTGTTCGAATTTTGAGGAGAACGACACTGACTTGAAGAATCGCTATCAAAAAAATCATCGGAAGTGATTGGCTGATCGTTTATTAATCTGTTTCCGTAGATAGATGAAAATTTAATCACGGATCCTTTAAAACTAAATTTCCCGTCTTTTTCGTATGTGCTAACCACATCATCTATTGGATTTTGTTGAGTCGACACAATATATGTTCCGCTGATATCAACAAAAATCAAGCGATTTTCGTTAGTTACAAAGCTTTTTTCTTTTGTTGAGACTTCATAGATGGAAAAGCAGCTTGATCCAATATGTACGTTTCTGCCATTTATACCGACTATGCGACATTTGTTTGGGTTGATCAGCGATTCATAAATATCAATAAAACAGTTATTGTTATAATCCTTAAACAAATCAACACCGCTTGCTGTATATCTTATTGCTTGTGTATTCCATATGAAGGCAGGATCAGTTCCTCCATAGGTTTTAACTCGAGTAGGAGTAATACGTCCAACACTTACTTTCTCTTGATTAGTTACAGGCTCGCGATGGTATTGTACGTACTCTCCATTTGATAATTTTAGAAAATAGTTTTCCGGTATTGATGCTGTATTTGTTTCCAAAGTCATGGAGTAACAGTTCAACGACAGACTAGTTAGAGAAATTATTTGTAATATTTTTTGCATAAATCATTCTCCTCATCATTGTTGCAGTCATTGTAGACTTTCGGCCGAAGTTTACAAGACTAAAAAATCAGGTTAAAAAAATACAGAACAATTTTTAACTATTGATTAACTAATTTTGTGTAAAGTATAGGCAAATATATTAAGGAGAAAAAAATGAAAATAGGTTTTTTAAGTATATGTACTATGATGTTCATGCTGTATGGAACAGATTGTTTCGCGCGAGACTCTGTAAAAAATATGGCTTCGAAGTGGGAAAATAAGGCAGAGTCTGATGAGTTTGTGAGTTCCGACAACGAGAAATATGATAGGAGATTAGGAGAAGCACGGATAAAAAAGGGAAACGTAAGAGATTTAAGAAAAAAGTTTGGAGAGCAGGATAAACAAGAGGATTCGTCTGATACTGAAGTTTCCGAAGTAAAAAAGAAAATTAAATTTTTTGAGTCACAAAAGGATGGAGAGGATTCAGAAGTATTTGAAAGAAGAAATAGAAAATTTTCGAGAAATAGGACGGATGATGACTCGGATGTATCCAGAGAGTTTGTGAGCAAGAAACGTAAATTTTTTGAGCAGGATGGTGAAAAAAGAGCCGAAGGGGATGAAAGAGAATACTCAAAACGAAGGAAAACTTCTCAAAGTGAGCTTGAAGAGTTGGGAAATAAGGGATTTGTGAAAAGAAATCGGGAAAATTTTCAATCTCGGACGGATGAACCGTCTGTTGATGAAAAAGACGTTGAACAGCAGCAAATAGAAGAGGATGTAGTTTCCCAAAAGCAAGTAAACGCCAAGAGCGCAAAAAACCAACGTAGAAATGCGAGAAAAAATAAAAGGAAGTAAGTGAATTCTTATTAAGGTAGGCCGTGGAAGTGATAAAAAGTTTTCACGGCTTTTTTATACTAATTTCAGGAATATAACTGAAGATACCCGAAAATCGGAATAAACTGATTTTTAATTTCAAAAAATAGTCGTTTTTTGTGAGCTAAGAGAGAATTTTAGTCCTTATCATTGTTCGCTGGGAGGATAGCTGTAAAAAAAAAGTAAGAGCTATTCTTCGATGAAAATCCTCTATTGTCATTCTTGTAGCGATTCTCCTATCAAAAGAGAAAGTTAACAATTTGTTAATTTTTTATTTTGCAAAGCCCCACACACCCGCCCGTTGGTAAAAT
>ODAI013116945.1_pt1 | contig 19179 bp, 10 predicted proteins | sample 1539321 | NCBI WGS metagenome assembly ODAI01 (sample SAMN02144231, study PRJEB22623) | gut metagenome | biome: sheep rumen | host: Ovis aries | place: New Zealand
CGTGCTCGTCAGCCTGATCGTGACGGCGCTGGCCTTGGTGCTGCCGATGTGCGCATTCTTTGTCAAGTCGCTGTATACATTCCCGGTCATGCTGGTGTCCTTCTGCCTGCTGGGTATCGGAAACACGCTGATGCAGGTATCCCTGAATCCGTTGATCACGTGCATCGTAAGCGGAGAAAAACTGGCGAGCACGCTGACCTTCGGCCAGTTCGTCAAGGCCATCGCCTCGTTCGTCGCTCCGCTCATTGCGAGCTGGGCCTCGGTGAAGTACCAGAGCTGGCTTCCGTTGTGCCTGATCTTCCTTTTCTTCGCGGTCATCGCGGTGTTCTACCTCGGCGGGACCCGGATCGAAGAGGAGGTCCGCAAGGATCAGTCCTCCGGATTCATCGACTGCCTGAAACTGCTGGGAGACGGGACCGTGCTGCTGTTGTTCCTCGGAATCGTGGCGCATGTGGGCATCGACGTGGGCGTGAATACCTGCGCCCCCAAGATCATCATGGAGCGTTTGGGGCTGCCGCTGGAAAAGGCTGGGATTGCGACGAGCATCTATTTCCTCTTCCGTACGCTGGGCTGCTTCTCGGGTTCATTCATCCTGGCGAAATGGGACCTCAAGAAATTCTTCGCCCTCAGCGTGTGCTGCATGGTGCTGTCGATGATCGGCTTGTTTGCATGCCGCTCGCTGACGGGCCTGTACATCGCGATCGCGCTGGTGGGATTCGGCAACTCGAACATCTTCTCGATGGTGTTTTCGAAGGCGCTGCTCTACCGGCCGGAGAAGAATAACGAACTGTCCGGCCTGATGATCATGGGCCTGATCGGCGGTACGATCTTCCCGCTCCTGATGGGCGTCCTGTCCGATGCGATGGGCTCCCAGACCGGATCGGTCATCGTGATCAGTGTCGGCGTGGCCTACTTGATTTATCTGGCGTGTGCATTCTTTAAAAAAGCAGAAGCATGAAAAAGAAAGTGATTGTCGGGATTGGAGAAATCCTGTGGGACATGCTCCCGACGGGCAAGGCCCTGGGGGGAGCACCGGCCAACTTCGCCTATCACGCCGGTCGCCTCGGTGAAGAAGGCTGGGCCGTCAGTGCCATCGGTGACGACCCCCTCGGACACGAGATCCTGGATATCGTCGAAGGAAAGAAGCTGAACAACCTGATCGCAGTGACGGACAAGCCCACCGGCACGGTGCAAGTCACGTTGGATGACAAGGGTGTGCCGAGCTACAACATCATGGAAGACGTGGCCTGGGACAACATCCCGTTTACGCCCGAGATGGAATCGCTTGCCCGGCGGGCGGATGCCGCCTGCTTCGGCTCGCTGGAACAGGGCATGGGATCGCGTGATTCCGTGATGAAATTCCTGCGCGCCACCTCTCCGGAAGCGCTGCGGGTCTTTGACATCAATCTCCGGCAGCATTACTATTCATCCGAGGTGATCGATGCTTCATTGAAGCTGTCCAACATTCTTAAGATCAATGACGAGGAAATCCGGATTGTAGCGGACATGTTCGGTCTGGGCGCCGACGACACGGTCGCCTGCCGCTCACTGGCGGAGCGCTACGGGCTGAAACTGGTCATCTTGACAAAGGGGGCGAAGGGCAGCGAGGTAATTACCGCCACGGAATCGATCCCTCAGGAAGTCGGCAAGGTGGATGTCGTGGATACCGTGGGTGCCGGAGACTCGTTCACGGCAGCCTTCGTGGTCGCTTACCTGCGTGGAGCTTCGCTAGGCGAGGCCCAGCGGCTGGCCAATAAGAGAGCCGCCTATGTCTGCTCCCGCAAAGGAGCGATGCCGGAATAAAGTGATTCCGTCCGTTTAAAATAGGTTATTATCCCTCCTAATAACTACAAGAATATGAAAAGATTAGTATTGATTCTGGCTGCATTGGCCATCCCCCTTCTCTCGTTTGCACAGGGAGGGCCCGATGGCGCCCGGGATTTTCAGCAGATGCGAAGAATGATGGATTGGGCAGGGTTTAATCGCTATGCTGAAGCCAACAAAACCGTAAGCCAGGCCCCGCTGGCCGTGTTCATGGGTGATTCCATCACGGACAACTGGGGAACCATGCGCCCGGATTTCTTCTCTACGCACCAGTACCTTTGCCGCGGCATCGGCGGCCAGACGGTGGAACAGATGCTCGCCCGTTTCCAGGCGGATGTCGTGGACCTGCATCCGAGGGTCGTCGTTATCCTGGCCGGCATCAACAACATTGCGGGCAACAACGGTAAGATTGAATTCGAGAACATCGTCGCTTGCCTCCGCTCCATGTGCGAAATCGCCCGGGCGAATGACATTGTCCCGATTCTGTGCTCGCTCACGCCCTGCCACCGTTTTTTCTGGAACCAGGAAGCGAAGCCCGCGCAGGAAGTAATCCGGCTCAATGCCATGCTGAAGGACTATGCCGGCAAGAATGGTATCGAATACGTCGACTACCATACTCCGATGGCACAGCCGGGCGGTGAGATTTCCAAGGAAGATTCCGCAGACGGGTGCCACCCGACCGTGGCCGGTTACCAGAAGATGGAGGCGATTGTCGTTCCGGCGATCGACCGCGTCCTCGCCGCAGCGCCGCGCAGGCCCTCCCGGCCCGCCGGCCCGGGACGGATGACCGGCCCTTCCGACTGGGGCAATTTCAAGCGCTATGAGCAAGCCAACGGCGAACTGACCCAGGCCCCGCTGGTCGTGCTCATGGGCGATTCCATCACGGATTATTGGTACGACAACGATCCGGACTTCTTCACGAAGAACCGTTTTGCCGGTCGTGGCATTGCCGGGCAGACGGCCAGTCAGATGCTGGTCCGTTTCCGGCAAGATGTCATCAACCTGCACCCCAAGGCGGTTGCCATCATGGCCGGTACCAATGATTTGTGCCAGAACATGGCGGGCATGGCCTACTACCCCGACCAGACCATCATTGACAACATCATCGCCATGTGCGAGCTGGCGGAACAGGCAGGCATCAAGGTGCTGCTTTGCTCCATCACTCCCGTCGCACACTACATGCCGATCCCGGACCAGGATGCCGGTACGCGCATCGTGGCATTGAACAAGCGGCTGAAAGCCTATGCCGACAGCAACAGGAATGTCACCTACGTGGATTATCATACCCCGCTTGCCGATGCCGAGCTCGGTCTTCCGGAATCCGGTTCCTACGACGGAGTCCATCCGGCCATCAACCTCTATGACGACATGGAACGCATCCTTATCGACAGCGTCCGGAACGTCCTGAAGATGAAGAAGGCCGTCTTTTATACGCTCCCTTCAGATGAGGCCGACCGGCGGAAGGCCGAGGCCGATTCCAACCGTCGCCAGAAAGGCATGCCGATGAACTTTCAAGGCATGGTCGAGATGCTTTCCCGCATGCGATAAACCACTTCCTGCCTAACTATGAAAAAACTTTATGAAGCAGCCACCCTGCTCTGTATCGTCGTTGTGACATCCTGTTCCAGACAGCCGGAGGAGTTTACCATCGGTGTGTCCCAGTGCAGCGTAGACGCCTGGCGGGAAGTGGCGAACAACGAAATCCGGCAGGAAGCGTCGTTTTATGACAACCTGTCCGTCAAGATCAAGTCCGTCCGGGACGACTCCGAACAGCAGATCGAAGACATCGAGAACTTCATCACGGAAGGCGTCGACCTGCTGATCATCTCGCCCAACGAATCGGAACGGCTGACGCCCGTTGTGGAGAAAGCCTATGATGCCGGGATCCCGGTCATCCTGTATGACCGCAAGGTAGACAGTGACAAGTATACGGCCTTCGTCGGCGGTGACAACCGCCAGATCGGCAGTATCGCGGCCTCCTATGCGATGAGTATCATCGGAGGCCGGAAGCGGATCGCCCTTATCCGGGGCACCAGCGGTTCGACGGCGGATACCGAGAGGTACGAAGGCTTCATATCCACGCTGTTGGAAGCGGAGTCCCCCCAGGTGACCATTGCGGCCGAGGCGGCAGCCAATTTCAACCGCTCAGACGCCCGGCGCATCATGACCGGACTCCTGACGCAGCAAAACGAGAAAGACCCGTTCGACCTGGTCTTCGCGTTCAATGACGAGATGGCCGCCGGCGTATATGACGCGTATACCCAGATGGGCAGGAACCTGCCGCAAATCATCGGTATCGACGCGCTCCTCACACCGGACGGTTCCGGGACGATTTCCTACATCATCAACGGGATGATCAATGCGTCCTTCATCTACCCGACCGGAGGCTCTGCCGTCATCGACATCGCACGCCGGATCCTGATGGGGGTCCACTACGAGCGGGAAACACTGCTGAACACTGAGCTCGTAAACAGATTCAATGTCCGCGTGTATCAGGCTCAGATGAAGCAAATTGCTGAAAAACAGCGTATCGCGGAATCCCTGAACTCCCGCATCCGGGGCTATACCCTCCGCTACGAACGACAGGAGCACATGATGGTTTTCTCGCTGGTGCTGGTATTCCTGTTGGCCGTCCTGCTGATCATCCTGTCGTATCTGATGCGGACGCGCAACAGGCTGGTCAGGCAGCTCAACGGGCAGAACGAACAGATTCGCAAGCAGGTGGAGTCCCTGCAGGAACAGCAAAAGAAACTGATTGACCTGTCAGGACAGCTGGAGGAGACCACCCAGGCCAAACTCGCCTTCTTCACGAACATTTCCCATGAGTTCAAGACGCCGCTTTCGCTGATCAGCGGACCGATTGAAGACCTGCTTTCCAATAAGGACATGCCGAAGAATGCCGAGGTGCCCCTGGATATCCTCAAGCGCAACAGCAGCAAACTTACGCGCCTGATTACGGAACTGCTTGACTTCCGGACCTTTGAAGGAGGCAAAATGGTGGTCAACTACTCCCTGGGCAATTTCGACGAATTCCTGCGCGAAATCCTCAAGATGTTCGCGGACGTGATCCGGCGCCGCAACCTCAAGTTCAGTTATACCACGGACGGAGCCGATTACGAGATCCCATTCGACCCCATCAAAATGGAGAAGGTCTTTACGAACCTGCTGTCCAATGCCTTCAACCATGTGGACAAGGAGGGGACGATCAGGATCCGGCTGGATTCTACCCAGTTCGGTACCCGTCGGGGAATCCAGTTGTCCGTGTTCAACAGCGGTTCCTACATCCCTCCGGAGAACCGGGAAAACATTTTCCAGCGTTTCTATACCCTGGATGCTACGCAACGGGGTACCGGCATCGGCCTTGCGCTTGTGTCATCCATCGTGGATGCGCTCAACGGCTCCATCCGGGTGGAAAGCAATCAGGCAACGGGCACGACTTTCTTTGTCACGATCCCGCTGGAAAAGGGCCTGCACACCGACGCCCGCATCAACCAGGAAACCTATGTTCCCGAATTCGCCATGCTGAAACTCGCCACCATGGGCGATGAGGACGTAACGATGGGCATCATGGATGAAATGACACACGAAGAAGGCAAACCGACCGTCCTCGTCATCGAGGACAACGAGGATATGCTGATCTTCATCCGCAACATCCTCCAGACCGACTACCACGTCCTGCTGGCCAAGAATGGCAACAGCGGCATTGCCAAGGCGGTCAAATTCGTCCCGGATATCATCCTCTGCGACATCATGATGCCGGATATCGACGGTTTCGAGGTTTGCAGTCAGCTGAAAAGTGACCTTCAGACCAAGAACATCCCGATCATCCTGCTGACAGCCTGTTCGCTGGACGAACAGCGGGCCCGCGGCTATGAATGCGGAGCGGATTCCTTCATGCAGAAGCCGTTCAGCATATCCACGCTCCGGGCGCGCATGCGCCAGCTTCTGGAGAATAAGGAACGCCTTACGTCCGAAATCCAGGGAGACTGGCTCATCGGAAGGGACGCCAAGACCCTGCCGCCCGCGACGGCCGCGATGCTCAACCGGTTCCGGGAATACGTGGAGCAGCACATTACGGACAACATCATCCTGGACGACATCGCCCAATATCTGGGCTATTCCAAGTCCAAGATCTACCGCGAACTCAAGGAAGTGACTGAATACTCTCCCATCGACCTGGTCAATCTGGTACGGTTGCACAAGGCTGTGGAACTGATGACCCAACAGCAGCAGAACATTACGGAAGCGGCGTTCAACACCGGTTTCTCTTCCCCGTCCTATTTCTCCAACACATTCCTGAAGTACTACCACATGCGGCCGAAGGAGTATATCCGGAAGAAACAGCATTGATTATATTTTTTGCATGATTTTGCCGACTGGACCGGTTCGGCAGGATTTTACATTTTTTCGAAGGGATTCTACCGGTTCGCGCGCGTAAAGTGTTTTATATTTCGAAACAAATCAATTTCAGTATGAAACTGTCATCTTTTTTCTTCGCAACCCTTTTGCTGCTCGCATCCGTTTCCTGTTCAACGGCGCCGGCCCGCTATGAAGTCGTGGCCGACGAGACGATGTTCGAGGGATACACGGTCTTTTACCCGAAGGACCTGTCCGCTTTTCCCCGGAAAGACAAGCTGCCGATCCTGGTCATGTCCGGCCCGGGCTGCGTGAAATCCGCTGCCCCGTTCCGTCCTTTCTTCGAAGAAATGGCAGCCAACGGGTACCTGATGATCGCCTGCGGTCCTTTGACCATGCGCGCTCCGGAGGCTCCCGCAGCGGATGCGCCGCGTCCGGTGATGGTCCAGAACACCAAGGAAGACATGATCGCAGCCATCGACTGGGCTTTTGCCGAAAATGAGCGCAAGGACAGTCCTTTCTTCGGGAAGATTGACACCCGCCACGTTTCCGTCATGGGACAGTCCTGCGGCGGCATCCTCTGCCTTGATATCATGACCGATCCCCGTATCACGCTGCTGACCATGTTCAATACCGGCCTGTTCACCGCCCAGCCGGGTCAGGCCTTCGGCTCCATGGGGACCGTGCAATCCGAACCCAAGGAACAGGTCTTCTCCCGCCTCAATGTGCCCATCGCTTACTTTGTCGGCGGCACCGATATGGCCCGGCCGAACGCCACCGATGACTATCCCTACATCAACCGTGTCCCCGCCTTCCTTGCCGTCCGCGAAATCGAGGGCGACGCCCACGCCGGTACGTTCCGCGAAGAGAGGGGCGGAGCCTTCGGCGAGGCAGCCGTTGCCTGGCTCGACTGGAACCTGAAGGGACGCAAAGACGCCGCCGCCAAGTTCCTGGGCAAGGACAATATGTTTGATTCCGACCCGCTGTGGATTGAATACAAATACAAGAATGTAGATTAATCTCTTATTCCCTTTTATTAACCAATTATTGAACTCATGAAGGTACTCAAAACTCTCACGCTATGCGCGGCTCTTCTTTTCGGAGCGGTTGCATACGCCCAGAATGTCAAGATTACCGGAACCGTCGTTGACGCCGACAGTGGGGAACCCATCATCGGCGCTGCCGTCATCGTGCCCGGGACAACCCAAGGTACGTCTACGGACATCGATGGAAAGTTTACTCTTGACGCCCCCGCCGGAACCGACCTGGAATTCTCCTGCATCGGCTATTCTACCATAACGGTCAAGGCCGCTTCTTCGATGAATGTGAGGATGCAGGTGGACAACCGTTTCCTCGACGAAGTCGTCGTGACCGGTTATATGACGGAGAAAAAGTCCGACCTGACCGGTTCCGTATCCGTCGTGAAAATGAAAGAGGTCGCCGATATCCCGACCGGTAACGTCATGACCGCCCTTCAGGGCCGCGTCGCCGGTATGAACGTCTCCACGGACGGAACGCCGGGCGGTGTCGGAACCTCTTCGCTCATTCGCGGTACGACCACCATCAACAATGCGTCCCCGCTGTACGTTATCGATGGCGTCATGACCCGGTCCAACATCGGAACGATCATCTCCAGCAACGATATCGAATCCATGCAGGTGCTGAAGGATGCGGCCTCCGCCGCCATCTACGGCGCCCAGGCGGCGAACGGTGTCATCATCATCACCACCAAGCGGGCCAAGGAAGGCCAGATCCGTGTAGACTTCCAGGCCTCCCTCACCCTCCAGACGGTCCGCCAGGGCATTCCCCTGATGAACGCCCAGCAGTGGGGCGATGTTTATTGGGCCGCTTACAAGAACGACTTCGGCGTAACGCCGAAATCCACCATCTACGGCGACGGCCCGAAGGCTCAGCTCCAGCTCGGCAAGCCCTATTGGACGGACCCGAACAATCCGGACCTGAAGATGCTCGTTTCCGATACCGACTGGTTCAAGGAGTCCTATCGCAACGCACTTATGCAGAACTACAGCCTGTCCATCTCCAAGGGAACGAAAGACCATGTCTCCTCGCTGAGTTTCAATGTCCTGGACCAAGACGGTACGCTCCGCAATTCCGACTACCTGTCCCTCGGTACCCGCTACAATACGGAGTATCGGTTCTTCGACAACCGCCTGAAGATCGGCGAATCCCTTAACCTGACCTATTGGACCCAGCATGAGAAGCCGAACGGCTATGAGTCTATCGAGCGGCAGATCCTCGCCCAGCACCCGGCACAAGCCATCTATGCAACCGACGGCAGCTATGCCGGTGCGGAAATGGACCTGCTGGGTTCCCGCCAGAACCCGATCCGCTACATTGACAACGAGGCCAACAACATCCACAAGAGCTGGCGTATCTTCGGCAATGCCTATGCGGAAGTAATGCCGGTCAAGGACCTCACGATCCGTTCCACCTTCGGCCTTAACTACAACCCCAACTACGCCAACATCCTGACTCCGGCCTGGGACGAACATGTCCGTTCCTATTCCGAAACCTCCCTGGATGTCACCCACAACGAAAGCCTCGAGTGGGTATGGAGCAACACCGCCCAGTACAACTTCCTCAAGGGCATCCACTCCCTGACCGCCCTCGTCGGAACCGAGGCCAAGAAGATCCGCACGGATATCACGACGGCCACCGGTACGGGCTTCGGCATGACAAACCGTGACTATGTCTATATCTCCCGTGCCGAAGGTACCAAGACCGCCGACAACTCGGCCAACATCTACGCGATGACTTCTTATTTTGCCAAGGTGAACTACACGCTGGCCGAACGGTATCTGTTCTCCGCGACGGTACGGCGTGATGCCTCTTCCCGCTTCGGCAAGGACAACAACTCCGGTATCTTCCCGTCCGTTTCCTTCGGTTGGAGGATCAACAAGGAGAAATTCATGGCCAATGCCAGCAACTGGCTGTCCGACCTGAAACTCCGTACCTCCTGGGGAATCAATGGTAACGACCAGATCAACAATACCGCCACCTACAGCATTTACAACGTCAACATCTACAACAGTTCGTACAACCTCAACGGTGACGACCACACCCTTTCCTACGGTGCCATCCGTACCCAGACCGGCAACGACAACCTCCGCTGGGAACAGACCGAGCAGTGGAACGTCGGCTTCGACGCCGCGTTCCTGAACAACCGCCTCTCCGTCACCTTCGACGCCTATACGAAGAACACCACCGGCATGCTCTACCAGCTGTCCCTGCCCGCCATCTACGGTGAAGGAGCTTCCTCCTGGCAGAACTGCGCCGCGATGAACAACAAGGGTATCGAGGTCCTCGCTTCCTGGCGTGACACGGTCGGCGAATTCAGCTACGAAATCTCCGGTAACGCCGCGATACAGAAGAATTCCATCACCGACCTGCCGGAAGACATCTACTGGACCTTCGGTTGCGGCAACGCCAATGCGAACGTGACCAATGTCGGTCTGCCGTACGGCGGCCGCGTGGGTTACAAGACCGACGGCGTCTTCCATACGCAGAAAGAGGTTGACGACTATATGGCCACCTACACGATCTCCGGCCGCGCACCGGGCGTGGGACGTATCAAGTACGTGGATGTCAACGATGACAAGGTCATCGATGCCAAGGACCAGTACTACATCGGAAGCGACCTGCCGAAGGTCCAGTTCGGCCTGAATTTCTCCGCCAACTGGAGAAACTTCGACCTGTCCCTGTTCTTCAACGGCATGATCCGCGACGTATACAACACCTCCAAGCTGTATACCGACTTCTTCCCGCTGGGCGAAGGCCTGGGCAACCACTCCACGCGTCTGGTCGAGGCGATGAACGCCTACTACGAATACGAGAAGACCGGCACCTACAACTGCAAGTATGCGGCACCGACCACCATCAACTCCAACAACGAAAACCAGCAGTCTGACTGGTACGTGGAGAATGGCAACTACATCCGCCTGAAGAACATCGTCCTCGGTTACACGATCCCGAGCCAGATCTCCCAGAAGTTCAAACTCCGCACGGCGCGTGTATTCGTTCAGGGCCAGAACCTCCTGACCTTGACCAAGTACACCGGCCCCGATCCGGAAGCGACCGGATATCCGTATCCGTTCGGCAGGAACTTCGTCTTTGGCGTGAACATAGGTTTCTAGTTTAACCACCAATCATTGACATATATGAAAATCAAAAATATCTTTTTGAGTGTCATCTGTTGTTCGGCCCTCGTTGCCTGCAACGAGAAGGAGTTCCTCGATCTTCCTCCCCAGGCCTCGCTGGACAACGCTTCCCTGACAACGAGCGAAGGTGTCAGTTACCTGATCAATGCGGCTTATTCCGCACTGGCCGGCCCGAACGTCACGTTCGGCGCCATGGGCTCTCCCGTGAATCACTGGATTGAAGGCGAACTCCATTCCGACAACGCCTACAAGGGCGGCGGCGGTCCTTCCGACAACACCAACATGCACATGATCGAGACCAACGCGATCGACGCCGGACACGGCTCGCTCAACGGTTGGTGGCAGGCCCTGTACCAATCCATCCGCCGTACGAACATGGCGCTGGAAGCACTGGGCAACCTGTCTGCGGACGAAGTCCCCGAATATGACTACCTGGTCGCCGAAATGAAGGTGCTCCGCGCCCACTACTATTTCGAGCTGAGCCGCCACTTCAACAAGATCGCCTGGATCGACGAGAAGGTTCCTGAGAGTGAGTACAGTTCCATCCGCAACGATGTGTACAGCCGGGATGAAATCCTGGGCATGATCGCCAAGGAACTGGAAGATGCCGGCAACGTGCTCCCCGATTCGTTCCAGGATCTGGGACGTGCCAACAAGTGGGTCGCCAAGGCCTATGCCGCCAAGGTATACCTCTACAAGGCCTACCGCCAGGATCCGAACACCAATGCCGTGACGAGTATCGACCCCGCGGACCTCAACAAAGTGGTCACCCTGACGGGCGAAGTGATCAATTCCGGCAGATATGGCCTGCTCGACGATTTCCAGAAGCTTGACGTCGTCGAGTATGAGAATGGCAAGGAGTCCATCTGGGCCATACAGTACTCGATGAACGACGGTGCCACGATGACCCTTCCGTGGGCATACAGCGCCATCGGCCACGTCAACTGGAGCGCCCTGCTGAACACCCCGAAGGGCCCGTACAACGGCGATAACTTCTTCTGGGCCAGCCAGGACCTTGTCAACGCCTACAAGACCGTGAACGGCCTGCCGATGCTGGATGGCTCGTTCCAGGATGAGGACTACGACGTGGTGGTCGAAACCGTCAGCGGTGACACCAAGACCTACACCAATACGCAGATCGACCATCCGGTGGATCCCCGCCTGGACTTCGTCGTCGGCCGTCTCAACGTCCGCTGGAAGACCTATGAGGTCGAGCCCGTCACCGAGACCTGGTACCGCGACTTCAACTCCTACGGCTACCATATCATCAAGCGCTTCCTCGTCTCTCCGGATTCCGGCCACCTTGCCACGACGTATCCGTGGGGCAACTCGGGCCTGAACTACCAGATTATCCGCTATGCCAGCATCCTGCTGTGGCGTGCCGAGGCCCTCGTTGAGCTGGGCCGCCAGGACGAAGCCCGCCCGCTGATCAACCAGATCCGCGCCCGCGCCAAGAACAGCCCGTACGTGAAGGCCTGGGACGACAAGACGAAATTCCCGCAGGCCGTGGATATCGACGGATATGCCGCTAAGTATGAGATCGAAGAGTATCCTTCCGCTGGTTGGACCCAGGAATATGCCCGCCAGGCCGTCCGCTTCGAGACCCGGCTTGAGCTTGCCCTCGAAGGCGAACGTTTCTTCGATCTGGTCCGCTGGGGCATCATGGCCGAGACCATGAACCGCTATGTCGAGGTGGAGAAGGATGACCGCGTGTACTACGAAGGCGTGGTTTACAAAGCCGGCCGGGACGAGTATTTCCCGATTCCGATCACGCAGTACAACCTGACCGGAGGCAGCTACGTCCAAAATCCGGGTTACAGCCCGTTCTCCGCTCCCAACAAGTAGTTGCTTTACTTTCACCCATGGAGGGAACTTCTTTCCCCTCCATGGGTTTTATATTTGTCATCGTTATGAAAAAGATACTCCTTTCCTTCCCGATATTGTTCCTTCTGGCCCTGAGCGCCTTCGGGCAGGGACGGCCCGCTCCGGTCGACACCGTCAGGCTGTGGCCGGACGGCGCGCCGAACGCCTTCCAGATCCCCGGCCCGGAATCGGGATTCATCGTATTCCGCGCCCATGAATACGAAGAGGCCATGATGGAAGTGTATCCCGCCCGCAATCCGAACGGAATGTGCGTCATCATGTGCCCCGGCGGAGCCTACATCTTGCAGTCGCAGACCTATGAGGGACGGGATCTCCATGACTGGTTCAATGCGAGGGGCATCACCTACTGTATGCTGCAGTACCGCCTCCCGATCGGCCATTCCGAGGTACCGCTGAGCGATCTTCAGCAGGCCATCCGCATCATGCGGAGCAAATCCGCAGAGCTGGGTATCACCAAGATCGGCGTCATGGGCAACTCCGCCGGCGGACATCTGGCCGCCTGCGGTGCTACGATGTATGTCGACAAGGAAACCCGGCCCGATTTCCAGATCCTGATGTATCCGGTCATCACCATGGAAAAGGAACTGACCAACGACCTGTCCCGTGACGCCCTGCTGGGCAGGGAGCCTTCACAGGAACTCGTAGACCGGTTCAGCTGCGAGAAGCATGTCACCGAAGACACGCCCCCCGCCTTTATTGTACTCTGCAGCGATGACACCGCCGTGCCCGTACAGAACAGCCTGATGTACTATGACCAGCTGGTCAGGCACAAAGTATCCGCCACCATGCACATCTTCCCGTACGGAGGCCATGGTTGGGGATGGCAGGACTCCATGATATTCAAAGAAAGCTGGGTCTCCGACATGGAGGACTGGTTGCGTCTCATTGTCGAAAAACTGTAATACAAATTCAATATGAAGGTCAAATTCCTCGCATTCACACTTGCTTGCATGCTTGCCGCCCCGTTTGTGTCGGCCCAGAGACCCAGCCAGCCGAGCTGGCTGAGCGACGCTGTCTTCTACCAGATCTATCCCTCCTCGTTCCAGGATAGTGACGGGGATGGCTATGGTGACCTGCAGGGGATCATCTCCCGTCTGGATTATATCCAATCCATCGGCGTAACGGCCATCTGGCTCAATCCGGTCTATGTATCGGGCTGGACGGACGGCGGTTATGATATCATCGACTATTACCGTGTGGACAAGCGCTTCGGCGACAACGACGATCTCATCGAGTTGATCGACAAAGCCCATGCCCGTGGAATCAAAGTGGTCATGGACCTGGTCGCCGGTCACTCCTCCGATCAGTGCGAATGGTTCCTCCAGTCCAAGGAAGGAGCGAATTACCGCTATTCCGACTACTATATCTGGCCGACCTTCAAACCGGAGGACAACACCCCCGCCCCCAAGCCGGGCGAACAGCTGGATTACGCTGCGCTGATGAACTCCAATGCCGCCCTGATCCGGAAATTCGTGAAAACGGATGCGCCGCGGGGTCCGTACTATATCAAGAATTTCTTCGACTCCCAGCCGGCGCTGAATTTCGGCTTCGCCAACCCGGATCCCGCCCATCCGTGGGAGCAGGCGGTCGACGCACCCGGTCCGAAGGCCATGCGCAGGGAGATCAAGAACATCATCACCTTCTGGATGGACAAGGGCGTGGACGGTTTCCGCGTGGACATGGCGGCCAGCTTGGTAAAGAACGATTTCGACAAATCCGCCACCATCAAGCTGTGGAAGGACGACTTCACCAAATGGTTTGACGAGGAATACCCCGAAGGCGTCCTGATCGCCGAATGGTTCAATCCCGCACAGTCCGTGGCCGCCGCGAACTTCGACCTCGACTTCTTCTGCCATGACGGGCAGTACAATTATTCCACCCTGTTCTTCTACGGCCGCCGCGGCTTCGGCCCCAACGCGGATGCCGCCCCCGCCGTGCCCTACTTCGACAAGTCCGGCAAGGGCGACCTGAAAGCCTGGTATGACCTCTATACCTACCAGTACGATGCGGTGAAGGGCAACGGCTACGTGAGCATGCCTTCCGGCAACCACGACTTCAACCGCGTCTGCACCGAGGGCCGCACCACGCCGCAGGAACTGAAGGTTGCCATGACCTTCTTCCTGACGATGCCGGGCGTTCCTTTCCTCTTCTACGGCGACGAGATCGGCCTCAAGCAGAATCCGGCCGCTCCCTCTACGGACGGATCCGGTCCCCGCGCCGGCTGCCGCATCCCGATGCTCTGGGATGGCACGGCCAACGGCGGCTTCTCCACGGCCCCCATTGAAAAGATCTATATCCCCCAGGATCCGGATCCGAACCGCATGACCGTTGCGAAAGAGGAGAACGACCCGGGCTCGCTGCTCAACTATGTCCGGACGCTCCTGAAGCTCCGTAAAGACGTCAAAGCCCTCGGCGCCGATGCTTCCTGGAAGCTTGTCAGCAGCCTGGACCAGCCGTATCCGATGGTGTATGAGCGCACATGGCAGGGTGAGCGATGCTGGGTGGTGCTCAATCCGTCCGGCAAGCAGGTTTCGGTAACCCTTCCGCAGGAGAGCACAAAACCCGCGGTCATCGGCGGCAGCTACACCAAATGCACGTACAAGCAGACACGGAAGGGGGATACGATCACCATCTCCCCGATTTCCGCGGCCATCCTTACATTCTGAAACCATTTTTGATTCAAGCTACTATGAAAAAATCACTGTTTATTGCCGCTTTCCTGGTTCTGGCCGCTTCGTGCGGGCAGAAACCGGGGAACGTGGCCGGCAAAGTCGAAAGCCAGCTATGGGCTCCGGTTGCCGGCGTCAATGTGTCCGTGGTGAAGGGTTCCGCCACGGCCCGGACGGATTTTGAAGGGAAATATACCATCCATGCCAATGAGGGCGACACCCTCCTGTTCGAGCTTCCGGGCTACAGAAGCGCCCGTGCGGTCGTGAAAGACGGCGTGGCGGACGCTACCCTGAACCTGACCTGCAAGACAGTATCCGTGGCGCCGGACGGAAGGATCACGTTTACGTATCCGGCACCGGATGCCAAATCCGTGCAGGTTTGCGGCAACTTCTTCCAGCTGGAGAACGGTACCTTCGGCGAAGGCATCGCCGAGATGAAGCGGGGGAGCGACGGGTTGTGGACCTACACCACCGTGCCGACCAAGAGTGAGCTTTACCGCTATGAGTTCATCATCGACGGTAACTACACCATCGACGCTGCGGCGCCGTATACGATTCGTGACGGAGAAGTGCTTCGCAACGTATTCGTGGTGCCCGGGGAAGTCGGTGACCTGACCATGGTGCAGGACGTGCCGCACGGCACCGTGTCCAAGATCTGGTATCCTTCTTCGCTGGGCTATGACCGTCGGATGAGCGTCTACACGCCCTATGGTTACGAGGCCTCCGGGAACAAGAAATATCCGGTGCTCTACCTGCTGCACGGTGGCGGCGGCGACGAGAATGAATGGCTGAACCTGGGCCGCGCCGCCCAGATCATGGACAACCTGATCGCAGCCGGAAAGACCGTTCCGATGATCGTGGTCATGCCGAACGGACACGTGGGAATGACGGCGGCACCGGGCGAGAACAGCCGAGGCTACGACGGCGCCAAGAGCAGCCGTTCCGTCCGCACCCAGCCCAATGATTACGAGGCGACGTTCATGGACGTGGTCAACTTCATCGACAAGACCTACCGGACGATTCCCGACCGTGCACACCGCGCGATCTGCGGCCTGTCGATGGGTGGCGGGCACACCTGCGTGATTTCGACCAACTATCCCGACAAGTTCGGCTACATCGGCCTGTTCTCCGCAGCCGTCGGCAACTATACGAATGACCGCGCGATGAGCGAGATGACCCGGGATTTCGATAAGAAACTGGAGAAACTCTTCTCCCTCAAACCGTTCTACTACATCGCCATCGGCGATGAAGATTTCCTGTACCAGGCCAACAAGGCTTATCGCGAAAACCTGGATGCGCATGGCTACCAGTATGTGTACAAAGAGTCCGACTGCGGCCATGTATGGAAGAACTGGCGTCATTACCTGACCGACTTCTCCCAGTTGCTTTTCAAATGACCTTTACCGTTTTTCCTCAAATCATTCATTGAATCATGAAAAGAATCATTCTGTCCTTACTTGCGCTTTCCCTGCTCGTTGCAGCGTGCAGGGAGGAGGGAAAGGCTTTGGTGGCGCATGCTCCGGATTTCCCTGTAGCGCCCCATGCGGTCTTTTCTGAGGGCCTGATCGCCGACATCACACCCGAAGGCTGGGTCCGGGAGATCCTTCAGCGGCAGAAGGACGGCCTGACAGGCCATCCGGAAGCGATGTCTTATCCGTTTGACAGCTGCTGCTGGGCCGGCAACCTCGAGATGAGCAAGAATCCCCACTACTGGGGTTCCGACTGGTGGCGGTTCGAACAGTCCGCCTATTATGTAGACGGTTTCAGCAAACTCGGCTACCTGATCCACGACCCGGAACTCATGTCCAAGGGCAAGGCCAATGTCGACTATGTCCTGGACCATCCGCTCCCGCCGAAGCCGGGTTACGAATTCGACGAATCCACCTATCCGTCCTTCGGCTTCTTCGGCCCGATGATGGGCGGTGCCTCCACCAAGCAAATGGAAGCCATGAGGAAAGCCACGATCGAGCGGAAGAAGATCATCGCTGCCGCCGGCCGTCCCGAGGGCCGTCTCGGCCGCGAGGGCGATTCGATGGGCTGGCCGTTCGCCGTGTTCTTCAGGACCATGAAGACCTATTATGAGGCTACCGGCGACCCGCGCGTCCCTGTCGCGCTCGAAAAGAACTACCTCACCTATACCCCGGAGGAACTCAGCGAAGGCCGCTACATCATCAACATCGAGGGTATCCTGTGGACCTATGCGCTTACCGGCAATCCCAAGCTCCTCGAGCTGGCGGAAAAGGTCTGGTCGCTGGTACCGTCCAATATGGACCAGTACCTGAGCGATACCCCCATGTCGGGCCACGGCGTCACGCTCTGCGAGACCCTCAAGCTCCCCATGCTCCTGTACGCCTACACGGGCAAGGAGATTTACAAGCAGGCCGCCTTGAAGGGCGACCAGAAGATGGAAGATGCGAATATGCTCATCGACGGCATCATCTCCAGTTCGGAGGGACTTGCCGGTGTCGAATCCCTCGCTTCGCACGAGACCTGCGACATTTCCGATTATACCTGGACCATCGGATATTACTTGATGGTCACCGGTGATGCCTCCTTCGCCGACCGGCTGGAGCGGGCCATCTACAATGCCGGTTTCGGCGCGGTTACGAAGGACTTCAAGGCCATGCAGTACTTCTCCTGCCCCAACCAGTTCCTCTGCACCGGATCTTCGAACCACAACGAGTACAAGAAGGCCAAGACGTGGATGGCCTACCGTTCCGCACATGAAGTGGAGTGCTGCATCGGCAACCTGCACCGCTATTTCCCGAATTTCGCGTCGCGGATGTGGATGAAGGACAAGAACGGGCAGCCGGTGGCGGCCCTCTACGGCCCGTCTTCCTGTGTGTATGACCTTGGCGACGGCACGACGGTGCGCATCGAGGAAATCACGAACTATCCTTTCGAAGAGACCATCGACTTCAAGTTCACGTTCTACAAGGACGGCAAGGTTTCGAAGGCTGCGCATAAGATGGACTTCACCTACCGGGTTCCCGGTTGGTGCAAGGCATCGGACAAGAAGGGATTCCAGACCGTCAGCAAGACGTGGAAGAGCGGTGAGAAATTCAGCGTGACCTTCCCGATGGAGATCGAGTTCGTGAAGAACGCGGTCCAGGGGGAGAGCGTGGTTCGCGGTCCGCTGACCTACACGTATGCGATTCCGGCCAACTGGGAAGTGGATACGAAGGTGTACGACTACCTTGCCGGCAAGGCGTCCAAGAATCCGGATTTCGTGAATTGGAACATCACGCCGGCGGACAAGTGGAACTATGCCATCCGCAACGATGCGCTCGACGAGGTGAAGCTTATCCGGACGAAGGCGAAGGGCTTCCCGTTCGACCTGGAGAACGTCCCGCTGAAGATCCGCATCCCGGTCGTGGGAGTGAAGGATTGGGACCTGGACGTGGTGCCGAGCGTGCCATATACGGGTGAACGGTTCACCCAGGTGACCGACGAGCCGCTGCTTGACAAGAACGGCAAGCCGGCGGAAAACGGCGGCTACGTCCTGTTTAACGGAAAACTTGTCCCGCTGAGCCGGGCCGGCAACCAGCGATATTATATCAATCCCGACGGCAATTTCGGCCGGGTCCGCGATGCCTACAACGAACTGTTCGAGAAAGACGGCAAATGGTACTGCAGCTGGGAGATGGACGATGCATACCTCACACCCCCGCTTCCGAAGGAGGTGGTCGCCGAACCGGGCACCGAGACCTTTATCGAACTCGTGCCTTACGGTGCCTCAACGATCAGGCTGACCGTTTTCCCTGAAATCTGACACAATGGACAGAGCCCCCGGATGCCATCCGAGGGCTCTGTTTCCCTTTCCGCCCCGCCCTCTGGCCCGCGGATAAGAAACTCCGGCGAAACGAAATAAATTTGCACCGAATTCAAATTATTTCGTATATTTGCAACCCTACTTGGAATTCAGGATCCATCCGGACCCTCCAACAGTGACTGGAGAGGTGGGTGAGTGGCTGAAACCACCGGTTTGCTAAACCGACGTACGGGTCATTCCGTACCACGAGTTCGAATCTCGTCCTCTCCGCAAAGAATTCCGACAGCTGACTGCGTAAGCAGTCGGCTGTTTTTCGTATGCGACATCGAAAGCTTGCTTTCGGAGTCGCGGACGAAAACAGCCCGTACGGCCCTGCGGGCCGGCAGCTGTCGGAATCCCTTGCAAGGACCCCCGCGGGCGGCCCCGAGATAGCGACGGCCGCAGGCCGGCGGAATCTCGTCAGAAGGACATATGGAGAGGACGAGATTTGAACCCA
>ODAI014326778.1_pt1 | contig 19179 bp, 12 predicted proteins | sample 1539321 | NCBI WGS metagenome assembly ODAI01 (sample SAMN02144231, study PRJEB22623) | gut metagenome | biome: sheep rumen | host: Ovis aries | place: New Zealand
ACAATCCATATCCACTGTATTCATTATTTAAATCCTGCCATACTCCGGGATTAAATCCGCTTTCTTCATCTATGTTTCCCAACAATGCTAAAATAGCATTCTTTGACCATCCCTTCTTGTAAAGATATACATAAATATATTCTGCATTTTCTTCTATTTGTTCGTTGGTAAGCGGATCATTTTGGGTTCCGACAATACCAGTAATATTCCTCTCTTTTTCAAGCCATGCCCAGAATGCAATTTCTTCTTTTAAAATATCATTATATGTTTTATAATATCCAGAATTATGTTCCTTCAAATAATTAAATGTCATAAACATATCTGTTTTTTTGTTTTTGAAATACAACCAAAAATCTACAATCTGTTCATCGGTATAAAGTGTATTATTATTTTCATCTCGTAATTGACTTAAAAAACTATATATCTCAGGATATTTATTATTTAATTCCATTATAGCAAATTGATTTTTCCAATCATTATTCTGAGGACTTATATATACATAACTAACCCCATCAAAGCTAAATCCTGCTTCAATTTCAGCCAGAGCTTCATTTGCCAGATTTCGTATTTCCTCAGAATCAGAAAAAAGTATTTTTGTTTCTGACTCAATAATGTCATATCTTTTTTCTTTATTTTCCAAATCTTCTATTTCTCTTTCTTTATCCTCAATTTGAGTTTTTAATTCACATATAAGATTTCCCGACAATAATTTACCTATTATCTCACCAAGATTATTAGGTTCCAGTGATTCCAACATATCTTTACAACGTTTTATACTTATTTCACAACTTTGTATTTCTTTATGTATCTGTTCTCCCCATAATACTTCATCTATATCAACATCTTCTGACATAACTGTATCTAAAGCATTAATTAATTCTTTATTATCCTCTCTGTCAAGATTATTCGCTTCTATCAAACGCTCGATTACCATTATAAAATCATAAGCATAATCTTTAATTGTATCTATTGCATCACCGGATAAATTATTATTATAAATGATCCTGTTTTTCAGCTCGCTAATCAAATTAGAATATGCTGTATTCTCTTTATCAATTATTTCAATCGCCTTGCAACATTGAATTCTCAATTGTTTTGGATATAATGCTGAATAGTCTTCCATTACTTAATCTCCCTCAATTCTCTATTACTTCAAAATCATAATTACTTGTGATTAACGGTTCTATATTTATATTTGAGTGTCTTTCTTTTGTCTGACCCTGACAATATCCTATTAATTCTCCTTCACAATATAATTCAATATCCTCAAAAGTAATTTTACATTCTTCTATTTTTCCACAGGTATTATTCAATACATCTGATACCTTAAGTCGTAATGATTCCTGCTCCAAACACATGTTTTGAGCTTTTTCATTTGCTTCAAGAACTGTATCCTCATCAAAACATTCTCTGATTGTCTGTTCATCAGAGCATAAATATATATCATCGTTTGTGTTATTCAGTTCATTATTTATATTTTCAAGTTCATCATAATCAATTTTTAATAACTTGCTTTTACCCATGCTATTTCTCCAAATAAAATTGCATAGGCAGAGTATATGGACGCACCATACACTCTGCCCATACATTGTTTACATACCTGCCAACGATTCGTCGGTTTCTTTAAGTTTATCAAGACAACCCTGGATATAATTCTTAAATTCTTCCATTGTTTCAGGCACTTTTACTTCGATGAATCCCTTATAATCATCCTGATATGTCTGTACAGCTTTCTCAAAAGCAGTTCCGCTCCAGTATGATGCAAGATCCCCCATAAGCTTTGTGATTGTTGCTGCTGCGTCCTCCATCTTTTCGATTTCTGACTGAATCGGTGTTATGACGTTGGTATTGGCTCCATCATAATCCACTCTTAAATTTCCCATTGTTTTTAATCTCCTTTCGTTTTATTGATTTATATAAAACCTACCTTATGGTTTTATAACAAATTAAGCTACGATATTAATTTCACCTTATACACATTGCTTCCCTGGAAACAATATGCGTCGTCTTCCCCAAGTGGTTTTAATGTTTTCGCCACACCGGATGTAATGTCAAAAAGTTTTATGTCCTTTGCATAGTCCGTAGTTGAAATAGCGGACTTACGTTCTTTTATTCCCTTTATGATCTCACATGATCCGTAGGGTATAGGCGCATCTTCCGGAAATGTAAATATTACATATAACCCCATTTTTCTGTATTTCTTCATCATTTCTTTATACCCGGCCAATCGTTCTTTTGAAGAGCAGAGCAGCTCCACACTTTCCTGATTATTCACGATCAATACATACGGCGAATCAAAATATGAGATTTTTTCCACATCCGTGAGATAATTATCATATCGTTTTTTCATTTCCTCATATATATGATCAAATATTTCTATTATTGATTCACCATTATCTGTATATTTATCAACAATATCTGCAAGTGCCCTGAAATTCTTTTCAGCATCATCTATCAAATAGATTTTTGTTTTATCCCGTTCATATAATTCTCCAAGCAAAGAGATAATATTTTTGCAGATGTTTTCTTTCTTTTCTATTTCATCTCCAAAGATAGATATCTCATTATTTTTTGACAGAGAATACGATATAAGTTTCATGGAATCATAATCTATGCCGATCGGAATAGTTCCATCAAATGAAGAGCTTCCACATATATCAGATATCATATCAGCGGTAAGTTTTTCCGGTATCTCCGGGATCTTACGGGCCTTTTTCTTAAATCGACTATTATACTCTGAAATATATAACCGAATCTCTCCGGTTCTCTCAATCTCTGTATCTCCGGTAAACGGCATCATTATCTGCATCTCATATGCTTCTTTATCTATGACACATATTGCTCTCCCCGGTATCTCTTTTGGTGTCATCCGGCATCGTTCAAAGAATCCGGTATATCCGCTGTTATCTCCCAGGCTAAATGAAATTCGATTGGCAAAATTCGGCAGATATTTGTATCCTATTCCATTAATCTGAGTATTTGTCACCACGAAAGTTATGCCAAGAGATATACCGTCTCTGATGATCTGCAATAATGTATCACCATAATTTGATTCATATACCTCTTTGTACAAGGCAAAGTTATCAATTATAACTGTTATTCTGGCTATATCATTATTTCCACCATTAATATAAGTATCAAGTGTACTTACACCGGATAATGCCAGTTTTTCTTTTCTAAGATTCATTTCACTCTGGAGGAGTTTAACCAGATTTTTAAACTTCTCGTCATTATCTATTGTTATTACCCCACCTACCGTATTTAATGGTTCGAAATTTTTCAGATACATTGAACCAAAATCACATATATAAATATTTACTTCTTCCGGAGTGAAATTATCACTTATTACCCTGATAATATTCTGGATAAGAATTGTTTTACCCATTCCGGACGATCCGATAATAAAAGTATTTGCTCCGAAAACATCCAGATAATAGTCTATCTGCTGCTGTCTTTCCGGCGCATCATATATTCCTATAGCTATGCCGTGATGGTATTCCTTTCTTTCATATGCTAATTCATCAGGCAATGAATGCATACATATCGGTTTTAACTTTTTAATACCATTTTCTGTACAATACTCGTATATATGATCAATAACTGCCTCCAATTGCGTCTTTGATGACTCACTTGCGTCAGTCTTCTTTTCATAAATCGCTGTCTTATTGCCCTTAAAATCCAATTCATACATTTTAAATGTATGTTCATCCTTTGAAGTCTGTTTTTCCGCTTCTCCTGAGTATCCCGATTGAAACAGTTCAAATATTTCATTATTTCCTACCTGAAGATATGCCCGTCCCGGTTCTCTTATCTCAGCTGCAAGCGGTGACTTCAAAACTTCATTTGAATCAGCCTGATTTTGAACCTTAAGACATAACTTGAATCTTGAATTACTCCAGATTTGTTCATTAACCTGCCCCGAGGGCTTTTGTGTAGCAAGTATTAAATGTACGCCAAGACTTCGTCCTATTCTGGCAGCTGATATAAGCTCCTTCATAAACTCAGGTTGTTCCGCTTTTAGCTCTGCGAATTCATCTACAATAATTATAAGGTGCGGTAATGGTTCAGATACCTTTCCCGACTTATACAATTCGATGTAATTATCAATATGATTTACCCCCGATTCCGAGAAATAGTTCTGCCTTTTTACAAGCTCAGCTTTTATTGATTTTAATGACCTGTCAACTTCTTTTCCTTCAAGGTTCGTTATTGTTCCCAATAAATGCGGCAGCTTTGAAAATTGATTTGCCATGCCACCGCCCTTGAAATCGATTATCAAAAATCCGATTTCCTCAGGAGAAAAACTCATGGCAGCCCCAAGAATATATGACTGCAGAATCTCACTTTTTCCCGATCCCGTTGTTCCTGCCACAAGACCATGAGGGCCATGGTGCTTTTCATGTAAATCAAGACATACTGTCTCTTCTTTTGAGTTAATACCTATCGGTACAGCCATAGACTCGCATATCCTTGCCGATGACCAGTTTTTTCTTATATCCAGATCGTTGATCTCATATATTCCGTATAATTCAAACAGACTGATTTTTTTACGAAGTGTTCCGGCCAGACTGATTTCTTCAGCATACACAGGAGCCAGTTTGATAGCCATATCCATCATTTCTTTATCCGAAATTACGCTATACTCAAAATTTGTCTTATTTTCCGAATCAGATGCTTCATATATTATTCCGGTATCATTTTCATTACCTTCGACAACATATCTGCAATACTGAGGAAGTCTCTGGACTTTTTCTTCAAAAAATATAAATGTTACTGATATATCCGCGGCAGATTCGACATATTTCATCAAAGGATGTTTTTTTATCTCATAATCAGTAAGAGCCAGTATTACATAATGCGGGGCAGATTCTTTTCCATGTTCCCGAGAAGAAAGTATCTTATACAGGTATTCAAATACAAATGTTTTGCTCTCTTCATCAACCACTACAAGTCTTTGTGTATTATCTCCGATGTTATCAACCTTTATATGAGGAAGATATTTCAGAAAGTCAGCTCTTTTACTCTTATAGTTATCCTCATCAATCAGGCATACTATCTTAACATCTGTATAATATTGCCTTGCACATATGTCGACAATTATATTATTGAATATATTAAATATAGTTTCTTTGTTTCCTGTTATTCCAATTGCTCCGGCGTCCTTTATGCCAAGTGTTACAGGAGCATCATCGATATATTCAAATAAAGCTGACAATTCCATCGGCATCTTTGTCAGTTTATCTCCTTCTGTCAGCTGCTCCTTCTCTTTATAATCAATTGCTCTGATCGCTTTCCTTTGACCTGTTCCGAAATAAATATCCAGAAAATCTTCGTCATTTTTGTCTCTGTCAAAAAGACAGGTATCAAATGATAATATATGCTTAAGATCTTCCTTGTTTGAGAAATATCGATCTCTTAATGCCTCTAATTCACTCTGTCTTATTTCTGAGATGGAAGCTCTCTTCTCTTCAATATATCTTATATAATTTTCTCTTCTTGATTTAATGCTGTTTTTGTATTTTCTCTTTTCCCTTACTATACTTCCAATTGTTGTTACTATACCTATCCCCATAGAACATATACTAAACAGTACAAACGTGTTTTTAGACGGATTCATAAGAACTCTGAATACGACACATAATCCCAGCATAACAATTGCCGGAAGTAATCTCATAACAATATTTTTTTCAGGTTTTTCCGGTTTGTTTGCCGGATCCAGTATTTTTATTTTTTCTTCATTTATTTTCTTTTTAATCCGTGTATTTCTGATAAAAGCGGGATATTTGAATACTCCTTCATTTTGAACAGTTTTTACATCAAGTGTACTACTCCTGATTTTTTCTTTATCAAAATATATATTTCCTTCTTTGATAAAAAGTGCAATATCACAAAATGCTATGTAGTCATATTCACTGAGTACCTTCTTTCCTTTAATCTCTTCTCCATTTATAAATACACCAAACGGAGCTTTATTGATCACAAGAACAATGTTTGTTCCATTATCGGCAATTATAATTTCGTTCCCTTTTCCCAGAGGTGATGTGATTATAAGGTCAGCTCCTTCATCACAGCTTACGGAAATGCTTTTCCTGTCTTCAATCGATATATAATTGTTGATTTGGGGTATCGATACCGTAAAATCAACGGCAATCGTTATTTCAAATAACTTCGTATCTGATGTTTCTTCAAAAACATCAAATACATCTCCACACTCCGCATTAAAATTTCGAATTCTTATATTTGTGTTCTTTGCTTTTCCGGTTATCGTGTTATGAATATTCTTAACATATAATCCCTCACCGATTCCTGCTATCCATCCTTCGCCTGTTCTTATAAAATCGATCTCTATCTGTCTGTCATCAAAATAATCCTTGCTGAATCGGGCTTCACATTTTGGTGTATTGCCCAGCTTCATTCTTAACTTTTCAGGAGGAATGATATAATCCTTATTTATTTGATTTGAATGTATTGATATTTTATATGGGTATTCCATGCTTTTTAATCCAAAAATATAATTGATGCGTTATGAATTCCGTACTCTTCAAGTACTCTGTTACCTGATATATATCCCGGAGGATTGTCCATTGTTAATCCCTTCATTTTTAATCCAAATGATGAATTTACTGCCTCTATCAGCTCTGCTCCGGTTATATTTTTATCAAATGTTATTTCTGTTTCTTCTGTTCCGTTTTTATATTTGGCTCTGACTACTACAATGTCTGACATATTTTCTTATAAACCTCATCAACATCATTTTCCGATATTACATCCAATCTGATTCCCAAATGCGCTTTCATTAACTCGGTCAAATGTTTCATATAATCATCTTTTCCGGCAATTATAAATGCTTTATCACTATGATCCGATAAGGATACAAACATTCCGGGTTCTTTATTGTCTGTTATTATATAATCGTATATACTGGTGTTCGATGCTTCATTTACCACATAAACATAAAAATCCCTGTCAAGGTTATATTCCCACAACGGTCCCGGGAAAAGCGGAAACAGATCCATATTTCCATCATGTATAAGGCAATTTATTGTATTACGAAATATACTGTTTTTATCCGTTTTCAGGATAGTTATCATATCTGTCGTCAATGTTTTAAATTTATTTACAAAATAGCCGGCACTTTGAAGAATATCCGTCGATATAAACAGCACTTTTTTATTATTTTGTGCAAGACTCCTTGCTATTTCGTATGCAATAATATGATCCTTGTCCGGGCACTTCATGTTCATAAAAACAATCTTTTGTGTTATCTTATCTCCCTTAAAGAATCCTTCTGAATCTGAAATCACAAGTTCCTGGTCAGCAAGCTTTATTATCGAATTTTTATTAAGAAGAACTTTTTTATCAGCTTCTATTTTTCTACCGTCTACAAAGGTACCGTTTGCACTGTTTAAGTCTTTAATATATGCATGACTATCTGTAATCATGATTTCAGCATGCATTCTGCTTATCATATTGTTGCCGGAAATTACTCCGTCAGCCTTTTCTTTGCTTTTTCCGATAACATATATATCTTTATTAATCTCAAAAGAAATCAGATTATCCGGAGACACAATTTTAAATATCGTTTTATTTCCTAAATCATCTTTATCGATTTCTTTTTTATCTGAGATGTTCAGAAAAGATGTTGCTGTCTGTTCATCGTATTTATTACTCTCATTGTTTGAATCAGCCGGCTCAGGAACCTTTGGCATTTTTATCTCTCGATAAATTGAAGGATATACTCTTTTTATGTAATCAGTTATTTCATATACCTTGTAATGTTTTGGATCAGATAAAAACGCATGCAGATCATCACATATGTCGTCGATATTTTTGTTATATTTCTTTATCTTAATTACAAGATTATCTAAGAACCTGTATATATTACCTCCCGAATTTCTATCATTAAGGGGCCGATATATCAAATAGATATTTTCGGTTAATTCGTTGATGTATATCATATTTTCATCAAGAATTAGATTTGATACAGCAAGGTCATACTGATTTAATACAGAAATTGCGCCTAATAATCTTGTTAACAGGCCAAACAATCTGTGCTCATTCATACTATTCCGAATATACTCCATTAAAACAACAGATGACGGTGCCGTATATTTTATTCTGTTAGATTTTTCCAAAACCGGTTTAAATAAATATGGTGGCCGATATTTTGAAAGTATTTCCATCTCCCTTTCATTTACCGGAAAAGCCTTTATAGAACGCTCTGTAATTGTTAATATATCTTCATCTTGTTTTACTGAAAATGATGGCATATCTATATTTTCCCTCTTTAATATTTACCTTCACTTCTTCACGAAAATCCATTTTCCTTTTACATGTAACAATATCCTCATGGAAATCAGAATTAACAATGCAATTCCGGCTATTGCCCCATATCTCAGTGTATGATTATTCCAAAATCTTATATACCAGTCCTGGAGTATCATGACATTTTCCAATTCCACTTCTGAGATATTTCCGGCATTATCTGCGGCAACTATCCGGATATTTCTTGTATCCACAGATTCATATAGTTTTAATTCATATACGCCCTTCTCTTCAGAATATATAACCGGTGTTTCTATGTTATCCACATATACCTTTACTGTATCAAGCTTATATTTATCAAAGCAGTAAAATTCCAACGTTTTTTCACTGTCCTCATATCTGGTATCAGAATTTATATTAAGTACCTGTATGAGCGGAGCGGTATTATCTACAGCAAATCTTATAAAGCCATTACGCTCTTCATTCAGATTATTGTTTTCATTTCCTGCTTTATCAATGGACTGAACAGTTAATTCGTAGACGCCGTCTTCACCAAAACATTCTGCATTAATATCATATTCATACCTCTTATATTCTCCATCCTCTTCGCTTTTATTAATTATAAAATCTGCCCCCATCACAAGAGTAGTCGGAACGCCGTCTTTATACAGAACAATATTTATATCATTGTCTTTAATTATATCCGGGTTGATTTCCGTTAATTCGATATTATTTCCACCTTTTATATACGAATAATTTAATTGGGTGGTATCATCTGCCAATTCATATATAGATCCTAAGCAGTTTATCGAAAAATATATCGTTGCACTTTCCTCATTTCCCGATTTATCAGTGCTGCTGACGGATAATGTATAAACATCATCAAGATTATCGCTAAACAAATCAGACACAGGAATTGTCAAAGCACTTACCGATTCTCCTTTGTTATTAACCGAGGTTGTTAAAAATGTCCCTTCATATCCGGTCCTCACACCTGTCAACGATATCTCCAGTGTATCGGTATCATAATAAGCATCTGAAACATAAATCTCAGGCGTTATTTCCACGGCATATGTACCACCGTCTTCAACACCATAAAATGATATCTCCGGTTTTTCCAGATCCACAATAAAAACCGGAATATCTACAGTACTCACATTCCCTGCCATGTCAGTCACTTCGATTTCAAAGCTGTATGTACCGGTTTGGTCGAAAGTAAGCTCCGAATTATGATATATATCCGTATCCTTCCATTCTGAAAATTGTGTGAAATAACTACATGCTGTATCTTTAATACACTCGACCCTGTACTGAGTAAAATTCTTTTCCTTAATATTCAAATACAGAATCCTGTCTTCACGATAATAGTTGTCGATTCCTTCGGGATCGTTATATGTCACAGTGATTACAGGTGCGGTTTTATCAATCACAAACTGTTCCAGTCTCTTGCCTTCACAGATATTTCCGGCCAGATCATATGAATTAATATATATGTCGTACTCTCCATCATCAGAAAATGGAACTGTAGCCTCATATGTCTCTATACCATAATCATCAATCCCTTTAAATGCGAATCCATTTACAGAGACCGTATCTCCGCCTTCGCATATTGCAAGATATACCCCGGCTGGATCAAAATTACGATCTGATATTGTGATTCTCACTTGCTGGTCCGAGTTATAATATTGAGAATATATCTCATCAGACTCAGTATTAATCAGCTCTGTTACAATAGCCGGCTTCGTTTTATCTATCGAAAAATTAATCTGTTTCTTGGATAAGTTACCCGCATTGTCCATTATTGTTATAAATAATGTAATATCATTACATTCGGTATATACCCTAAAAGTCCCCTCTGCCTTTGTTACTAAACCTTTATCGTTTTCTTTTGCTCTGAATATGCCGGTATTTTCATCATGCATATTTGAATATGTTGCATACAGATCATCTTCACAAGCGGTTATCGTCATGCTGCTTACAGAAATACTGTTGATGCCGGAATAATTATCGGTGACGTTTACTTTTATTTCAGCTGATCCGTTATACAAGAGTCCGCCCGTTTTTGTTCTGTATATCGTGTCCGGCATAGTGATTACTATATGTTCTTCACTATCATGTTTTCCCTGAGGTTCACATATTATACCTTTTGTACCAACTGTCGATCCTGTATTACCAACATTATCAACTGCATAAATCTCAACGTGTCCACGAAATGAACTAACGGGTGTTCTTATAACAGCTTCATTATTGCTGACAGTATAGCTACACTCATCTACTTCGCCATCTGTTCCTATATATTTGACATATATTTTGGATACACCACTTTCGTATCCCATCCCTCCGGATGCTGAATCCGAAGTTTTTACTATTATTTCCCTGGATGGGGAATCACATATATGATCAAAACTATCAAAATCTCCTCTGATATCCTTTCCGTCAATAGTTATATTTAGTATCTGAGGCTTAGTCACATCCATCAATAAATTCACATTGCGATCACTTTTATTTCCGAGCTTGTCTTCACTTGCAACATAAAAGTTATATCTATACGAATTTACACTGAGAGAATTCAGATAATCCTGAATCTGAAGGGTATTTACTGATACTGTTCCATATTCATAAATTCTATCCCCAAATGTTTTAACAATAGTATTGCCGGAATAATCTTTATCCAATTCTGTATCGTTTAGAGATATTGAAAGTTTTGATATCCCGGCTTCGTTCCCCGATATACCATCATTAACAGCAATATTTACAGAAATACCATTGATACTTGCTGATGCACCAATATAATAATCAGTTCCATCAAAATACGTCCCTTTTCCAACATTTATACTGATTGCCGGTGGTCTATTATCTAAAATATACCCGTTTCCTCCTCCGTTAAGCTCAAATTCATTATCAGACCTAATGACGTAACCATCTTTGGCATACAAAACAAAAGAATATATGCCGTCCTCCAAAAAAGACAGCATAAGACTGAAATTATCATCATCAATTTTATTCATTTCTACTGTTCGATAATAATTTTCGTTTTTGTATATCTCAGCAAAAACCTGAATATTATTAACGCTGATCGTTGAATAATCTTCAACCGTGGCATTTAAAACCGATTGACCATTTATATAATATGACTGGCCTGAGTGATATACCCCTGAAATACTTGCATTAATCACATTTGGAACATATCCGGCTTTTGCAGGAAGTCCCTTATCCATAAAAACGAGGATTGAAGCGAAAACAATTAAGATTATTGTTCTTAAAAATATTCTATTTGTTTTCTGCATATAAGAAAGTGGTTGACTCCTCACCACCTAAATCCTCCTCTTCATTACTACTTATTTCATCGCCCGGAAGGAAATACCTCCCAACAGACATTTTCTTTCGCCTGTTTTCCGTGCGTATTTTCTTTAATTCCCGTCTTTCTTTATATCCACTTAATGTTGAGATGATGTATGTTACATCAAATATAAAATAAAAAAGCACTGCAATTATGAATAATATTGCAGCTGCTATAAAACATATCAAAAATGTAATTCTAAGATTTTCCAGAGTCACTCCCGTCCCTCACTCTCCATATGATGTCATGATCCTGTTCCATATCATTTCCGTCTTTTCCGTTGTTGGAACGATCGACACCATTCGATTAATCGCATTTTCATACAGTTGTTCTATTTCTTCGGCTGTAATTCCGTCATTTATAAATTTCCGTTTATAAAGCGATATGGAATCCAGAATAGTTTCGCATACCTCGAGATTTAAGAGCTCTGAATCATCTGGTCCAATCACACAATACAAATTATTCAGGGATACATAATACTCTGCATATACTCCTACATCCGCTGCTTCTTCAACCATTAGGTTTATCCCTGTATTAAATTCCGCAATATCAATGTATATAGCACATAGTCTCATAATGTCCGGTTCGCTCACCGGATCCAGATTGGCATATGCATTTTTCATCCACGGGAGAGCCGCTTTCATACGTAATAAGGCATCACTATCATTATTCTCAGAACCATAATCATAATAAAACCAATACAGATGACCGGTTTCAAAGCAAACATAGCCAAATGTATTATCCGCTTTAAGCGCGTCTATATTTTCATTAATCAACTGTCTTAATATTGCTTCTTCATTTACATCGAATACAGCATCTGATTTCATATATCCGATCATCTGAATATATGCTCTTTTATCTCCGGGCAACAGAGCTATTGCACTTCTGTATTCGTCTATCGTTTCGTCAAACGACACTTATTCTGATGCTTTGATCAGATGACTTTCATAATTATTATCCCGTTTATCTATATATTTATTGTAGAAAACGATGCCAAAGAGCAAACTGAAGACAGATAGGATCAAAGTTCCAAGAAACAGACCCATTCTCATTTTAAGCCTGCTTAAATATTTTTCGTCGGCTTCCTCATAATGCCATAATGCATATGTCACCTCGTCAAATGACTGGTATCTGTCTTCGGGTTTTTCAGACATACACCGGATTATAATCCGTTCTATTCCTGCCGATAATTCCGAATTAATATATCTGATAGGCTTTATTGCCTCATATTCACCCGGATTGCTCCCTGTCAGCAGTGAATATAATGTCGCACCAAAGCTGTATATATCTGTGCGCTCATCTTCATTTGATTCAGTGGCAAACTGTTCAGGTGCAGCATATCCCTTTGTTCCGAGCTTTCCAGATTCTATCGTATTATTGCCGTCTAATATCAGTACGTTGCCGAAATCTACGAGCTTTACACTGCCCGCCGGTGTCAGCATTATGTTATCCGGCTTGAGATCTCTATAGATAATCGGATATTTCAGAGAATGTAAATACGAAAAGATATTGCAAATATCTTCTGCTATTGTTATAGCCATTTCCTGATTAAGCGGTCCGGACTCGCGCAGTAATTTACCGAGCGATTCTCCTTCCACATAATCCATAACTATATATACAACATCCTCATAATCGATAATATCGACCACTCTCGGAATTCCGGGATGATCAAGGCTCTTAATAACATTGGCTTCCTTTAGGGCAGCATTTAAAAATGCCCTTCCTTCCACGGAATCTTCCTTAACGACCTCTTTAACAGCCCACTGCTTATTAAGATGACAGTCAAGAGCCAGGTATACACGGGACATTCCACCCTTTCCGAGGAGTTTTAATATCTCATATTTACCTTTGATTAACGTACCAATGACTGCCAAATGCTATATCTTCCCTATTCTTTATTTCTTTTCAAATTATTTACAAAATCTTTAAACCCCTCTGGTTCTTCGGGCTGATACCACCAAAGTCTACACGAATCAGATATTATTGGAGCCATCAAAATGGCAATAGACACTAACATGTTGCAGATTAAACGAATGATTCTATCTTTTTTCAAATCTCAACACTCCTTTAAGGAATTATAATTTTTTCTTTCTATCAAACATTTCATATAGTTTTATTTATATCATATAATCTAATCCATTTTCTTTTTTGGGAGTGAAATGTCAAATATACACCCTAAACGGTAAATAACCGTTTACTCCGTATTTTTTACCTTTCACGTCAAAATGTAAAAAATAACACTTTATTGATCCATAATATACGTTATAACTGAACTATAGGAAGGATTTACGATTAATGATTTCTGACTTATTATCAGATAAAATCTCAAACGTTTTGCGCAAATATGGTATTATTGAAGAAATCAATATTGAGTATTATGCGTATATTTTTTCATGGATTATTGATTATACTTTTTTTAATGTGTTATTTTTAGGACTGGGGCTCCTTTTACACAAGTTTTTACACGCTGTTATTTTCGTAATAACATTATTTTTACTTCGCAGTTGTTCGGGTGGAACACATGCTTCTACACGTATACGATGCTTTGTTATTTCTTCCGTGATTTTCTTAGCTGTCATGTATACCTGTAATCTAAACTCATTTACAAATCCCTTTTTATCGCAATTAGTTCTTTTTTTCTGCCTGATCATTATTACCATTTTATCTCCCGTAATACCAAAAGGAAAAAAAGCAAATCAAACTCAAAAAAGAAGATTAAAGATACTCTCAATTATTGTTTGTTTATCCATTTTTGTTTTATATGAATTTCTAACCTTCGTTCAAAAAAACGAATATTGTAACATACTTATTATGTGTGTTATGATTTGCACATCGGATTTGGTATTTGGATATATTTATAAGAGGTTCTATTAAATGATTATCAGTATATTGATTTGCGATGACAATAACGATGATTTGAATAATCTGAAAAATAATATAGATCGTTTCTTCTTTGAATTACCGGAATCATATGATTGTCGTATACAAACATGCCATACAGGTGAAGAACTATTGTCACTTACTAAGTCAAATCTATATCATGCCATCTTTCTTGATATTGAACTTCCGGGAATTAATGGAATTGATGTAGCAAAAAAAATACGTGAAAATAACGATAATCTTTTTATTATTTTTGTCACTTCTTACGAAAGATTTATGCGAGACTCTTTTGAAGTTCAACCCTTTCAGTATATTGAAAAACCAATAACAAATGAATGCACCTATAAAATTTGTCGTTCACTCATAAATGCAATTTCAAAAAAATTATTTTCGATTATAACAATATCTACAACTGATGGAGATATCCTTTTAAATACACACGATCTTATGTATCTAAAATCTGTAAAAAATGAAAAGTTGGTTTTGGAATTTCATTTATCTACCGGTGAAAAATACATCACAAACGGCAAAATAGCCTTCTGGGAAAAAGAATTAAAATCATTTGGGTTTTTATCTTCAATTCGGGGAACTTTGGTTAACATTAAACACGTCAGAATTATAGCCGACAATCATATTATATTGAAAAATGACGAGATACTTCCTTTAAGCAGACGTCAATCTAAATTGTTTAATGATACATTTGTCAATCATGTTATATCTGTCTTACATTAAAAATATTTTAGGATGAAAAATATGTCTGAACATTTTATTTCCAGCATCTTATGTATTATTTTGGATTTTGCCTCATTAATATTATATTTTTATGTTTTTATGTCCAAAAGGAAGAAGGAAATTCCTTTTCCAATTATGGCTATTTCATTTATATTTTGTGAGACATTAATATTTGTTTTTTCAGAAATACTGTCAACTGATATTTCTGTAAGTGCTGCTTTTATACGACTTTCAATCAGTATACTAACTACCTTTTTATTAACTTTCTTTTACAAAACCACACTATTAAATCGTGTGTTTTTCACGTTAAGTTTTCAAGCGATTTTTGCTTTATCTGAATTCCTTTCACAGTTTGTTGTACAAAATATTATATTTAATTCTTCTGATGAATCTATAGAAATAATCGATAATATCGCTTTGCTAACCCCTCCGATTTCTTTCTTTTTAATCATTTTTATATCTATTATTTTAAAAAAGAAAAAAATGTATTTATTCAAACAATATTCTGTTTTGTTACTTATAACCCCAATTATTACTATCATCACAGCATATAACAGAAACGTCCTCGAATCTGCTTTAAGGGATCCTCTTTCATATTCTTTTTTAGTATTTGGTTTTTTGATTATAAATTATTCTAATTATGTTTTATTGGTTCTTTCCGCCAAATCATATGAAGAAAAGGAGAAAAACAATTACATAATTCAGCAAAATGAATACCAGAAAAAGAAATATAATCAATTATCGTCTGCTTATAAAAAAATCAGAAAATATCAGCATGATACAAAAAAGAGATTTTTATATATAACAGATTGCATCCAAGCTCAAAAATTTGATGAAATATCATCGTACTTGGAAGTATCTCTAAATGAACTGAATTCTAGTTACAGCCGCATCAACACAGGAAATCTTGTTATCGATTCCTTTGTCAGCAACTATATCTCTGTTGCTGAGGATAATGGCATAAGGTTTTATTCTGATTTACAAATCAATCCGACAATTATACCTATTAAAGATTATGACTTATCAATCATCCTCGGTAATCTTCTTGATAATGCAATAAATGCCTGCAATGATATATCATCATCTGACAACAAATATATCAAGCTATTTATTAATACCAATATAGAATCAGGACAGTTTATTATCCATATTTTAAATTCTTGTCAAAAGAAATTATTAAATGGGAAAACAGATGAATTATTACATGGATATGGTATCGAAAATATTAAAAATCACATTGAAAATTTCTATGGCATACTAAATACTAAAGAAAATGAGCACGAATTTGAAAGTTCAGTAATAATTCCTCTTGCACCCCCCCCCATAGAAATTATTAATTCTTGATTTAATTTTTATTATCTCCGTAAATTAATTATGTACTATACCATAAAAAATAAGGGGTGTAGTATCGTTATCCTTATTATTTATAAATATGAGAAATTCCTGATCAGCCACGCATTTCCGTTTTTGCAGTAAAGCCACTCCACTGTCATGTCCTCCTCGTACGTTACACTGCGATAGAGTCTGTGGATTGTGTGGTATGTGGTGACTACAAGAGTCTCGTCGTCATATTTGACGATGCTCAGTATCTCCGTACTCTTTATCTCAAATTCGTCGGGACGGCCTGCCCATGACAATCCACTCTGGGCACTGGCTATTGCATTGTATGCGGCGCCGCCTGTCTCAAGATACTTTGATACATTTGCAAACGAACCCCAGAGGTTCATATTGTAGATAAAGTTTTCTCCGGCTACAACAAAGCCGTTGTAAAGCCTGTCATTAAGATCATAATCAAGCTGGTCATCAAAGAATACGCATGCGTTGAAATAATGATCCGAATCCCTTGTATCCTCATCACCGACTGCTACTATCTCTTCACGAAGCGAGTTGTCTGATACAGTATATGTATTGTCATATTTCTCAAGAGTCACCGTAGGCTCGTCGATAAAGTCTGTCAGAGTGTAGACACACTCATTAATCGATACACCTGACTTTGTCGATGCTGCCTGGGACATATATGAATCAAGCTGAGTGTCTTCCGTCAGGAATACTGTCTCATCGTCTGCTTCAAGTTTCTCCCCGTTTACATATACATCATCGCCTTCATAGCACTTGATAGTATATGTCTCCATTTCCGGTCCCCCAAGGAGTACCTGGAGTTCAGAGAATTCATAATCACAGAATCCAAACTCGTCAGATTCAGTCTTATGCTTTAATGTGATGGTACCGAGGAGCAGATCATCTGCATATACATCATATGACGGATGTCTCTCGGTATATGCCTCGTTGGCACTGCATGAGATTGCTCTGCCCGAAAGTGTGTCAGATATATATCTGTCAATCACATCATCGCACTCATATTTATTAAGAAGAATCCAGCCTTCTCCGGCACTGTCTCTTAAATGGTCTGCGTCAAATCTGTAAAGCTCATTTGCTGCAACTGTATCCGGCTGGATAGCTGCCTTTGCAGCATCGTAATTGTTCTGATAATTACTGAATTTGCCTGTAAGTATCACGCATACGATAATAGTCGCTATTATCCAGATGATTGCATATATTCCAAGGCATATCAGGAATACCGGCTTTTTCTTTTTGCCTTCTTCCGGGTTTTCAGAAGGTTCATTATCGTTAATATCTACAGATTCAAGGTCTTCGTCATCATTAATATCGACTGACTCTAAATCTTCATCTTCTAATTCTTCTGTAGCTTCTTCGACGACTTCCTCTGTGCCAGAGTTTTCTATGGCTTCTTTAGCGAATTCCTCAATGTCTTCTGCCATTTCTTCGGACTCTGAAGCTTCATCTGCTAAAATATCCGATTCATTCTCCTTGACGGCTTCCCTGCGCAGTTCCTCAAGAACTTCTTCTCGAAGCTCTTTTTTTAGCTCTTCACGGACTTCCTCCCGCATCTCTTCCCGGAGCTTTTCCCGCTCCTCGGCTCTTACTTCCTCTCGAATCTTATCCTGAAGTCTGTGAAGCAGTTCTTCTCTCGCCTCTCTTACAGACATCTCTTTATTTTCTTCTGTCCCCTTCATAGGCAGAGGAGTATTTTCAATATTTATTATTTTATTGTTTTTCTTTTTCTCACTCATACCTAAATTATTCGGGCATTACACATACCGCATCGGGTACGCCTCTTGCACCGTAAATGGACATAACTACATTCATTATCTCGCCGTTGTAATAAATAACTGACGATCCGCCTCCGTCAAGGTTACCTGCGTTAACTGCTCCAAATGAAACCATGACATCAGCCACGTCAGACAATGTGGCGCCAAGGCTTGTTGCCTGTCTGCCGTCAAGAACGAGTAAAAGCACTGCTCCGTCAGCACGCTGACCAAGAGCTGTACGGGGATTAAGACCACCACCTGTACCTGATACATTGACCTTCTCACCATTTATTACAAGGAATACATTACATGTCAGACCGTCGCGGATACCATAACTCATCGCCTGAGCTCCCGTCATACGACCGCACATGAGGATGCCGTCCTCTGTGAATCCCATCATATTATAAGTAGTACCTGTTCCTCCGTAGAGCTGACTTCCTCTTGAAAATACAAATCCGATAGGCGTACCACCGTTGCCGACGCCGCCTTCATCCACAAAGAACGCACCGTTTATTGCAAGTATCGCGCCGTATCTGTCTGCTATTGCAGGTACGGACAGACCAGCAGATCCGTCATAATAATCTCTCGGCGTACCTACAAATACTCTTGAAGGGTCGGCTACCACAGCCATGGTACCGGTAAATGTAGGTCCCTTTAATTCATGGAACTCTATTCCGTTTTCCACATAAATATTGGAGTCATACGATGACTCGCATATATAGCTGACAGTCTCCTCACCGTTTTCGTCTGTGACTGTCTCCTCAGTCTTTTCCTGGGCCAGGTTGACGGAGACAATTGAGAGATCTGTGAGCTCGTCTATATCTTCTACCTTGTTGGCATCTTCTATCGCCT
>ODAI014059556.1_pt1 | contig 19177 bp, 14 predicted proteins | sample 1539321 | NCBI WGS metagenome assembly ODAI01 (sample SAMN02144231, study PRJEB22623) | gut metagenome | biome: sheep rumen | host: Ovis aries | place: New Zealand
CAGGTTGGGCTGCATGGCGCGGACGCCTGCCATGTTGGCCATCTGATGGCCGACCTTCATCTTGCCGTCGCCGTGGGAACGCTTGCCGTTTCCTGCCCAGAAGTCAACTGTAATGTTGGCGCCGCCGGGGGTCTTGAACCACATGCCGACGCAGCCGAGCCACCACATGGCGACCGAACCGGGCTTGACATCCCAGCCTTCGATCTCCTCTGTGAGCCATGTTCCCCATTCCGGGAAGGTGCTGTTGATCCACTTCTCTCTCGTCATTTCAGAGATTTTGCTCATGTACCTACCTCCTATAAAAAAGATACTGGTTTTTGAGTGCTTTCCCGAAGGGCCTCAGGCGCCTCTCCGGTACGGTTGACAGTTGCATCATTCGCTATATGTTCTTTATTCTCAGTCAATTATAAGGATTTGCTCGTTGCATTTTCAAGCAGATTTATGTTCGGTATTTACGTTCATTCGTTAGTTAGGCATAACTAATTGTCAAAATTGACAATGTTTGCTTTTTGTCAGTTTTTCGCATAAAACCACACTTTTCAGAAGATTTTCTCTCTGGCTTTTTGGGGATTATCGCGGTTTTGTTCGATAATTATAGTAATAATGCCAAATTTTCATTAATACAAGTTAACAATCATGCATATATTATTTACCGATAATCCTTGTATTTCCGCCATATCTGCCTTATAATAACATAAAATTCGTTCGCTTGACTTCCTTATTCTGATAACCGTTCTTTCGTTGCTGTTCTTAATATTCTGTTTTATGTTCTGTTTTTATGTTCGTTTTGCCGGTCTTCCATAAACCGGGTTCGTTTCCGGCATATACGGGCCAGGAGGTTGATTAAATATGAAAGTCGAAAAGAAGGTCATTTCCGATCTTACAAAATGTTATGCAATGTGCGAGATCACCGTGGAAGGAAAGCACTGCTTTCTGGTAGGCGCCGAAAAGGATGATCCCTGCTATCTGTTTGCCGAGGACGGCACAAAGCTTGAGACCGTATGGAAGGATATGGGCGGTGTCATGACCATGGCTCCCGTACCCGGCGCCGACGGCCAGTTCCTGTCCACAAGACAGTTCTATTCCCCCAACGACGGCTTCAAGGCCAGGATCGAGATCGTAACCCGCGTGGGAAAGGACAACTGGCAGGTCCGCACCCTCTGCAAGGCTCCCTTCGTACACCGTTTCGGCATCCTGAAAAGAGGCGGCTACAACTATCTGATCGTCTGCTGCATCAAATCCGGCATGGAATACAAGAACGACTGGCGTTTCCCCGGCGCATGCTACGGCGCCCTCCTTCCCTCCGATCTGTCCGGCTTTGACGACGAGCATCCCCTGGAGCTCACTCTCCTCATGGACAGCATGCTCAAGAACCACGGTTATTCCAAGGTCAGCCACGGCGGCTACGACGCTGCCCTGGTAGGCTGCGAAGAAGGCTCCTTCCTCTTCTCCCCGCCCGCAGTTCTGGGTGCTGACTGGGAGATCGAACAGATCACCGCTGTTCCCACAAGCGATTCCGTCCTGATCGACCTGGACGGCGACGGAAAGCCCGAGCTGGGCATGATCTCCGATTTCCACGGCAATTCCCTCAGCATCTATCATCAGGATGCCCACGGCAACTATGTGCCTCAGTGGAAATATCCCGTTCCCGAGAAGGATACGGAAATGCTCCATGCCACATGGGCGGATACGATTCTCGGAAAGCCCTCATGGATCGTCGGCTGGAGAAAGGGAACCAAGGATACCATCCGTATCACATGGGATGCGGAAGCAGGCAATTATAAGACCGAATTCATCGATCAGAACACCGGCTGTGCCAACGCCCTCCACTTTATCGACAAGGACGGAAAGGACATCCTCGTAGGCACCAACCGTGAGATCAACGAAGTAGCATATTACACTCTGACAGAGTGAATCTTATAAGGAAAGGAACCGGGCCATGGCTTTTAAGGCAGTCTTTTTCGACCTGGACGGCACCCTCTACGACTATGACAGGGGCGACCGCCTGGGCAGGGAAGCCATCGTTTCCTATATGAAGGAACATTTCGGTATGGAGCCGGAGGCCGCCCGGAAGGCCCTTGGCAGGGCCTTCCGGGAATCCAGGGAGAGGATCGGTTATGACAGCGGATCCACCCACAACCGTCTGATCCGCTACCAGATGATGCTGGAGGACCTTTCTCTTCCCATCCATCCCCATGCCATGGCCCTGGCCTCCCTTTACTGGGATACCCTGATCGGCCAGGCTTCTCCGGAGCCCGGCCTGGTCCCCCTCCTGAAAGCCCTGAAGGCCGCAGGCCTTGTGACCGGCGTGGGCACCAACATGACGGCCATGATCCAGTTCAGAAAGCTGGAGGCTCTTGGCCTCTGGCCCTATATCGACATACTTGTGACCAGCGAGGAGGTTGGCACCGAAAAGCCGGACTCTAAGGTATTTGACTGGTGCGCCAGAAAGGCCGGCCTTGCAAACAGCGAGTGCGTCTTTATCGGAGATTCCTGGACGAAGGACGTGGCAGGCGCAAACGGCGCCGGCATGGCGGGGGTCCTCTACCGGGGGAAGGACTCTGATCCTGTCCCTGCGGATGAAAGGATCTTTTCCTATGAAGACTGCCTCCGGGAAGAGGGCATCCGCCTGGGGAATATCCTTCTGCCATCCCCTTCATGATCCCGGCCGCAAACACAGCTGCAATTTACCCAAAGCGCGCGGAACCTTCCGCGCAGAAACGGAGAAAATATGGAATATTCACTGGGTCTTTACGAAAAAGCCATACCTGTCGGATATTCGTTCCCCAAGATGTTCGACATCACCAGGGAATGCGGTTTCGACAGACTGGAGATCAGTGTAGATGAAACAGACTGGAGACTGGAGAGACTGGACTGGTCTGCCGAAAAACAGAGAGAACTGGGCATCCTGGCAAGAGCCGCAGGAACTCCCATCCGCACCATGTGCCTGTCCGGCCACCGCAAATATCCCCTGGGAAGCCATGACCTGGCCGTCCGGGAAAGGTCCATGGAAATCATGCGAAAGGCCATTGAATTCTGCGTCAATGCCAATATTGCAATCATACAGCTGGCAGGCTATGATGTTTATTATGAACAGGGCGACGCGGATACCGAGAAGTGGTTCCTGGAAGGCCTGAAGGCTTCCGCGGACTATGCCGCCAGATGGGGCGTGATCCTGGGCTTTGAGACCATGGAGACTCCCTTTATGGACACAGTCGGAAAATCCATGAAATACGTGGATGCGGTAGGCTCTCCCTACCTGGGCGTATACCCCGATATCGGCAACCTGAAGAACGCCTCCGTGATCTACGGAACGGACGTGGTGGAAGACATGTGGCTTGGAAAGGGCCATATTTTCGCGGTCCATCTCAAGGAGACAAAGCCCGGCCTTTACCGTGACATGAACTTCGGCGACCCCACAGGCCATACCGAGTACGGACGCTGCATCGACGCATCCCTGCAGATGGGCGTACGCACCTTCACCGGCGAATTCTGGTACCAGAAGGGCCAGGATTATGTTCAGACCATTACAGACGCTTCCGCTTTCCTTCGTGCAAGGATCGAAGAGTCGGCCGCAAGACTGGGCCTTTAAGCCTCTTCCGCGTCCTTCTTTTTTCAGGCGAACCGGCACAGGAACAGGAGAAAGGACTTTTTTATGAGAAAAATCAAATTTGCACCGTCCATTCTGTCAGCTGATTTCAACGTTCTGGGGCAGCAGGTGGCGGAGACCGCCAGGGCCGGCGCTCCCTACGCACACATCGATGTATGCGACGGCAGCTTCGTTCCCAGCATTTCCTTCGGTATGCCTGTAGTAAAATGCCTGAGAAAGACTTCCGATCTCTTCTTCGACGTCCACCTGATGACAGTCCATCCCGAAAAGTTCGTCAGGCCTTTTGCCGAAGCGGGGGCGGACGGCATCACCTTCCACTATGAAGCCGTGGAGGATCCCGGCGCGGTCATAGCCTCCATCAACGAAGTAGGCAAAAGGGTCGGCATGGCCATCAAGCCCCAGACCCCCATTGAAGCCGTCATCCCCTACATCCATCGTCTGGATATGCTTCTGATCATGACGGTGGAGCCCGGATTCGGCGGACAGAAGTACCTGAAAAAGTCCACCCGCCGGATCATGGAAGCCAGGAAGCTCTTCGACGAGGAAGAGGTGGACATTGACATCCAGGTGGACGGAGGCATCAAGCTGGACAACGTAGACGTGGTCCTGGACGCCGGCGCCAACGTCATCGTGGCCGGCTCCGCCGTTTACAACGATGACGTCTACGGCTCTGCAAAGGCCTTTATGGATCATTTCGCCGCCTACGAAGCCTCTCACTGACGGAAGGCGCTTCATAAAAGGCGGAAAAAACAGACACAGATAAAACAATGCATACAAAAAAGCGGAAGATCCCGGGTCTTCCGCTTTTTTATGTTCGAGTATGAAGATACTTTTTTCCGCCTTCGGATATCAGCTTCCGGCTTCCTCTGAAGAGCCCGCACCGAAAGTCCGGGGACGGATCTTTCTGATATCGTCCAGGGTGAAATGATAGGACTTGCCGCAGAACTGACAGGTCATATCGATATCCTGTCCGTCCTTTATGATGGAGTCGATCTCCTCCGTTCCCAGAAGGATCAGGCCGCGCTCGCAGCGGTCTCTGGAACAGCTGCAGCGGAAGGCTACGGGAAGGGTCTCTGTCACTGTAAAGTCAAATCCCTTCAGGACCTGCTCCAGGATCTGTCTGGGAGAAAGGCCGTCCTCCAGCATGACCGTCACGGAATTGACAAGGAGCAGATTCTCCTCCAGCTTCGCCACAGTCTCTTCCGACGCTCCGGGCATGATCTGGACCACGAAGCCGCCGGCCTGGCGGACCGTATTGTCCCTGTTCATCAGAACGCCCAGCCCCACAGAGGAAGGGATCTGTTCCGACTCCGCATAGTAGTAGGTAAGATCGTCGGCGATCTCCCCACTGTGCAGGGCGATCTGGCCCACGTAGGGGTCCTTGAGGCCCAGGTCCCGGATCACGGTCAGGGTACCTTTGCCTACGCCTCCGCCCACGTTCAGATGTCCCTGGGCGTTGGGAGGCAGGACCACGTTCGGGTTCTTTACATAGCCTTTGACGCCTCCGTGGCTGTCGGCGGTGACCGTCAGGCCCTGCAGGGGACCGTCTCCGGCGATCTGGATGGTCAGCATGTCTTTATCGTTCTTGAGCATGTCCGCCATCATGAGGGCTCCGCTCATAAGCCTTCCCAGGGCCGCCGTGGCGATGGGGCTGGTATTGTGGGCCGCTCTGGCAAACTCTGTCAGGTTGCGGGAAGTGACCGCAAAAGCGCGGATCTGGGCGTCTGCCGCAGTGGCGCGGATCAGGTAGTCATAATATTTATCCATAATGATTCTCCATCTCTAAAGCTGTTTTGAACCTTATCATACCACAGCCTGTCAACAGGTAAGGGAAAGCGCTCCGGAAAAATTTCCGAAGCGCTCTTAAGGCCTGAAAGGAGACCCGTCGAAGATCAGAAGGAGTGGCCTCCGCCCCCGCCGGAGAAGCCTCCTCCTCCGCCTCCGCCGCCTCCCCGGCTGCCTCCGCCTCCGCCCGAAGAGGTAAAGGGCGGATCATAGACCCTGGTGGTATGGGTCATGACAGCGCCGGGATTCGACATGTGGAAGCTGATCCTGACCGCCCCCAGGATCGTGTCCTCCGAAGGCTTTCTGCTGCCGGCTGTCAGAAGGACCAGCAGGTAGTTGATCAGAAGGGAAAGGATCAGGGAAAGCAGCAGGTTGCTGATGTATTTCATGGGCTGGGCGATCCTGCCTCCCGTCAGAAGGGTATTCATCTGCTGAAAGACTTCCAGGGCGCAGCCCAGGAAGTCTCCCTCGCCCGCGTAGGTATATACATTGTCGGTGATGGTCATAGCCCTGCCATTGTTCACGACGGAATAGATATAACCGCCGTTGGCCAGGTAGAGATAGCGGTTGCCCATATCCATCAGGAAGAGGGTGCCGCTGCCGTTCCCAAACAGGGCATAATACTGTTCCTCGGCATATTCCCGGGCGTCTCCGGGATTAGAAAAGGTCGATACAAAGGCGGCGCTGCCGAACTCTGTGACCTTTTTCATGGCTTCCGTCAGCTCTGCCTCCTCTTCCTCACTCAGCAGATCCGCTCCGTCGTCGATGCAGACCATGTAGCCCGTGGAAGGGTTGGTATAGACCGTGTGGGGATAGGCAAAAGCGTCGGATGCGCCAAGGCCTGCCAGGGAAAGACAGAGGAAAAGGGCCAGCATGGCCTTTCCGGTCTCTCCGCCCTTCCTGGAAAAGAAATCGGGCAGGGGCCTGGTGGCCAGAACATTGTATTTCCGGATGACCTGGATCAGGGAAAAGCCTATGGCCGCAAAGGACAGGGCGGAAGCCGTATAATACCAGATATCGCCGGCAGGGTTCCAGATCCTGACGAAAAGGCCCACAAGGACGGCCGCGTCCGTTCCCAGGATGCCGTACAGCACCTTCCCGTTCCCGCTCTCCTGCCCCGTTTCAAAGGTCAGATAAGAAAGGACGGCCACGGCCAGCAGAGCCGTAAAATAGATCAGCAGGGGAGAGAAAACACCGACAGCCGAACTCAGCACGTCCACGGCCCAGAAAGCCGCAATCATGACGGCCAGCAGGGTCATGACCGAGTTGATTCCAATTTTCCGCCTCTTTTTTCTGAGCTTCTTCCCCTTCTTCATCTGAAGACTGCCGCCCTTTTCCCCGTTGACCACCGTCCGGTAGCCCAGATCATCGGTCCTGAGCTCCCGGGCCGTCAGGGCTTTGATCTCCCGGTAATACAGAAAGGCGCTGACAGAAGCCAGGACGGAAGAAAGAGCCAGGACAGAGGGAGGAGAAAGGGTCAGGAATATATTCAGGAGAATGAAGATGGGCAGGGCCAGAAGCAGCGTTCCCGCCAGATATCTGGGAATGCTGACCGGCAGGTCCACCGCGATCTTTCCGTTAAGCCCGTTGATCACCGAATAGGCCACCCGGTCATCCTTGCGGTAGGTGGCGAACCAGACCGGGAACAGGGCCAGCTTTGGCCCGGCGGAACGCATGGGGATCTGGCTGTCCATCTTATAGGCGCTGTCCGGAGGCGTCAGGTCAAAGTCCTCCATCCCGGGGTCCATGCTGATCCGGTACCAGACGTCCCGCTCCGCCAGATTCCTGGCCCTGTCCGCATAGAGCCTGGAGGGCACATCGCTGGTGTCCGCGTAAAAGCCGCACAGCATGGACGGGGTAAATTCCTTCAGGGCATCGGCGCTGAAGGGGGCGATCCGGTCGCTGACGTCGTCGCTGAAAGAGCTGGAGGCGTCGTATGAGATGCCTTCGTAGGAGGCTTTCACATCGTTTCCCAGATCGTAATGGTCCGTAATGACATAATTGCCGCTCCGGTGTACCCGGGTCCCCTTCAGGGTGATCCGGGCATCCACCTTTCCGTTGTAGACCCAGTAGGGAATATAGATCCCCCGGAAGCTGTCCATGTAGGTCTCGTCCCGCATCCGGGAAGGCGCATAGATGGCGCGGGCGATCCGTTTTTTATAGGCCTCCCGGCAGTCCTTTCCCGTCTTCCTGAAGGGAATGATCCAGGTCGGCCTCTTTTCTTTGGCCATCCTGGAATCCAGCACCGTGGAGGCGCCGCAGTAGGAGCAGAAGCCGGTGACGGAAATATTGGTGGTCATGATCTCGCCGCCGCACTGGGGACAGGTAAAAATCTGGACACCGTAGGCATTTTCTGATATATCCGCGTCATGATCCTTCTCGTACTGATAGGGATCCAGCCTGGTCTGGCAGTAATCGCATACCAGATCCTGGCCGGCGGGGTCAAAGCGGAGTCCTCCTCCGCAGTTGGGGCATTCATACATAAGAAGATCCTCTTATCAGATGCTTGCTTTTTTTACATGATCCCCATTATTATATCACAGCCCCCGCGCCTGCCGCCCCAGGCGCCTTTTCTTCAGAAAATTTTAACAAATGGCCGGAGGGATCCTCCCTACCTGGGAAATTCCAGCATCCACTCCTTTTGCCCGCCGGCATCCTCCCCCTCTTCCCGGGCCAGGACACCTGTCCCGTTTCCGGCCTCCGGCCCCGCCGTCAGAACCCTTCCGTCACCTGTCCGGATCTGCATCCTGTCGCCGCCGGCGTAGACCAGCCGGAAGATCTGACAGGGATCCTCCGGATCCATTTTCCGGACCAGAATTCTGCCCGTCTCCCTTTCCAGGGTCAGACAGGAGGCAAAGTCCCCGTTCTCCAGGAGGGGATAGAGCCGGTATCCGCCAAGGTCCTCCGTACAGTCCTCCACATAGAATTCCTGGGTCTCGTCCCAGACCCTTTCCCAGACGATGATCTCCGGCTCCGTCAGCGCAGGATCCCGGGATACGGAAAAGAGCAGGTCCCCTTCCGGAGCGCAGGATATGTTGAAAAGGCCGCTGATCCCGGGCATCAGGTCTCCCTCCCGCAGGGCCGGAGGCTGGCCCTCGGGAGCCTCCGCCTGCGTTTTTTCCGGCTCTCCCCCTGCTTCCTCCGCCGCCTCCTGCGCCGGACTTTCTTCCCTTTCCAGAAAGGCGTCCCGGCCGCCTGCTCCCTGCAGGTACCAGATGGCCGCAGCCGCCAGAATAAGGACAGCGGCCAGTGCTGCCAAAAGGATCTTTTTCCTATCGGTTTTTTTATTCATATCTTCCATCATTTCCTCCATTGTCTGATAGCGGTCCTCCGGCCGAGGTTCCATGGCCCTGTCCAGAAGACGCCTGGTCCTTTCCGATATCTCCGTCTCTTCCTCCCCCGGGCAGTCGGGCCTTCTGCCGGTCAGGGCAAAATGGCATACCGCTCCCAGGGCATAGACATCCGCGCAGGGAAGGAGCCTCGCTCCTCTCACATACTGCTCCGGAGGGGCATAGCCCGGCTTAAAGGAATACATAGTCCCCAGGATCTGGGCATACAGGTTCCGGGACAGGCCGAAATCGATCAGCCTGACACCCCCGTCCCCGGTCAGCATGATATTCTCCGGGCTGATGTCCAGGTGCAGGATCCCCTTCCTGTGCAGGCTCCCCAGGGCTTCTGCAAGGACTCTGACGCAGGAGAGGGCCTCTTCCTCTTTCATGGGCCCTTCCCTCTCGATCCTCTCCTGCAGCGTGACCCCTTCCAGATATTCCATGACCAGGCAGGCGGTCCCCCTCTCCCGGAAGCAGTCCAGGACCCGGACGGCTCCTTCCGCTTCTGTCCGGGAAAGGGTCCTGGCTTCTTCCAGAAAGGCCTCCTGCAGGGCAGGAAGGGCCTCCTCACTGCCTTCTTCGGCCAGGACCTCGCCGCCCGGTCCCCTCCTGGTGACTCCCCGGATAAAGAGCTCCTTGAGAGCGACCCTTCTTCTCAGCTTCCGGTCCATGGCAGCGTAGGTAATGCCGAACCCTCCCCGGCCGATCACGGCTCCGATCAGGTAGCGGTCTCCAGCCAGGGTATAAAGAGGTAGGGCGTCCTCCGGCCTTTGGCAGGCGCCCGCATCAAAGCCGCAGACAGGACATCTTCCGCCCTCCGTTCCTATCTCATTCAGACATCCGGGACAGATCCATGTCTCCTTCATTCCTTGCACATCCTTTCTTTCCGCCATCCGCCGGGCAGGCGGCGGTATACTTTCCGGCAGAGATCCCGGAGGGCCCCCTCCCTTTTCCCGCCTTCCGCCAGTCTCTCTTCCGGGCCGGAAAAGTAAAGCCCGGCTTCCGAAAGCTGGGTCCTGAAAAGGTCCCCTGCCCGGATCTTCCCGCATCCCCCGTAAAGGCGGTCCTCAAAAAGGAAAGGGGAAAACAGAGCCAGATCCCTTTCCGTCATGCCGGCCAGCATGCCCTCCAGGGGAAGGGAGACCTCCCTGGGATCGATGTCCGCAAAGTCCTGCCCCTGTCCGAAGGTCTCCTTAAAGTCCCGGGCAAAAGCCAGCGCTCCCTTCCGGATCCTCTCCAGCACCAGGGCCTCTTCCCTGCCCGGCCTTCTCTCCTCCAGGACCGGCAGGATCCTCCCCTTTTCCTCCCGGTAGCCGGTGCAGGTGCCGCCCGGATCGGAGATTAGGATCTCCCGCATCATGCCCCGCACCCGGGGCAGAAAGGAATACAGGCTCCGGATCCTGAAGCCCTCTGCCTGCTTTGCCTTTAAGCTTTCCTCCCTGTCCTCGCAGATATAGAAAACGTCCGCCGGAAAACCGGCGGCCCGGCAGACAGCTCCCTGGATCCTGCCGCTCATGCCGGTATCAAAAAACAGATCTCCCGGTCTGACGCAGGAAAAATAGTCCCGGATCCTTTCCCGGGCTTCCAGGTGCTTTTCGGGGCTGTAGCAGTGTTTCAGAAAGATCCGGACAGTCTCCTCCATGTCCTCCCTGCCTGTAAAGGGCCTGCGGAAATTCTTCCCTTCCAGGCGGAAGATCTCTTCCGTTTCCTCCATGGAAGGTCCTCTGCAGAAATCAAGCAGGTCTGAGAGGCTCTCCGGGGTATGCCCGGGAGGGGAAACGGGCAGCTGGTAAAAGTCTGACGGCGTCAGGATCATATAGGGCAGGAGGGCTCTGCGGGAGCAGTGCAGGTAGCCTGCTCCCTCTTCTCCCAGCAGGATCCTGCGGACCCGGAGGGGAAGGTCTCCGTCCCTGGACAGATACCAGATCCTGCCGGCTCTGCAGCGCTTTCTTTCTTCCTCCATCCAGAGGGCAAGGCCCGTCAGATGCATGCCCACTCCGTAATAGCCCAGGACCCAGGGGTCTCCGGCAAAGGCGCCGCTGCCCGAAAAGGGCCGGTAGGGATCGTCCATGCATTCTTCCATGACCAGGGCCTGCATGCACCGGTACAGGGGGCTCTTCCTTCTTTCAAAGAGCCTTCCCGTAAAGGGGCCCGCCGGATCTGCCATCTGTCCTGCCGGGCACTCCCGGATCCGGTTCTCAAAGACCTCCCTTTCGGAGGGAAAAAAGAGGGCCGGAATGCCGGCCTTCCGGCTGCCTTCCACGTCGGCCTTCCAGGAATCCCCCACATGGAGGATCCGTCCGATGGCCTCCGGGTATCTCTGCAGACACCTGCGGTAGAGATCCCCCTTTTCCTTCAGGACCCCTTCTTCCGAGGAGACCAGGATCCCTTCCCAGCCATCATAGCCGTTCTCCGCCAGGAGATCTGCCAGGACGGAAGAAGGCAGATACATGTCCGACAGGATCAGGATCTTCTTTCCTGCCCGTCTTGCCCTGTCGTACAGTTTTCCCCCGGCCCTGCGCCTTTTGCAGAAGCGCATCTCCAGCCGGATCTCCTCCTCCTTAAGGGCTCCCAGGGCCTCCTCCCCGATCCCGAAAAGGCGTCCCGTGACTCTGTAGATCTCGTCAAGGTCTGTGTCCTGCAGGCCTCTGAGGCGGGCTCCTGCCCTTGCGGCCTGCTCTCCCCGGATCCTGAGGGAGGCGAAGCTCCCCGCAGAGCCCGTCAGCTGTCTGTAAAGGGGATCCAGCATAAGGAAAAGATCGCAGGGGTCATAGAAAGGCCTGGTCAACAGGGTATCGAAGCAGTCAAAGCTGATCCATTCCCGGTCCTCGCCTCCGATCCTGCCTGCCAGATAGGATAGTCCTCCCGTCCAGGGATCCTTTGCGGATTCATACCAGCCGTCTTCCGGATCCGGGGCTCCCGCATCCGGGCAGAAATCCCGGACCAGTGACAGGGCTTCTTTCCGCTTCCTTCCGGCAAAGCCGCCCGCTGCCAGCTGCTTCCAGAGCCTTCCGTAGCGCCGCCTCCCCTGGTGGTAATGGGCCAGCAGCTCCCTGGGCGCCTTCTTTCCTTTCAGATAGGCCTCTCCGAAGGTAAAGACTCTTGTCAGATCCTGCAGGCGCTTTCTGAAAGCTGCCATGTCCATGTCCCGGGCATCCGTAGCGCTTCCCCTTCCCCTGCAGTAGTGATAGGCTTCGGACTCCTCCCCAGGAAGGCCCGTCAGGCTCCGGGCCTCAAAGTACAGGACCGTGGAAAAGGCGATGTCTTCTGTCATGACGATATGGCCCTCCATTTTTTCCAGATCCGGCAGAGCCCTGTCCCAGAGGGATTTTCTGATCAGGCGGTTCCACATAGTATGGAGGCTGTAGCAGGCCAGTTCCCCTCCGAAAAAAAAGTCCCTTACAGCCTCTCCCTCCAGGGTCCCGCAGTCCAGGGCCAGGGCATGAAGGGGATAGCGGAAGCACCCTCCCTCCTCATCTGTCACAAAGGGGCCCAGGCAGATCTCGGACCCGGAGCTCTCCGCTCTTTCCAGAAGGCTGCAGAGATACCCGGGAGAGAGATAGTCGTCGGAGTCCATAAAGTAAAGCCAGATGCCGGAAGCGGCGGAGGCTCCCGTCAGCCTTGCCCTGTAAAGGCCCAGGTTCCTCTCATGCCGAAGGAGAGAGATCCTTTCATCCTTCTCCATGAAGGGGGCCAGGATCCCGGCCGGGTCCCCGGGCGATCCGTCATCCACCAGAATGATCTCCATCTCCCGGATCTCCTGGACAAGAAGGCTTTTCAGGCACCTCTCCAGGGTCTCCTCCGTTCTGTAGACAGGAATGATCACACTGATCAGGATCTCCCTTTTCGCTTTCTTCATGGTCCAAAATCTCCTTTCCCCTCTCCTCCCTGTTCCTGAGCATGTCCTCCAGGTAACGGTTCCAGTCTTCCAGCTCCCGGTTCTGTTCCTCCAGCCATTCATTGAACTCGCACAGGTCCCGGATCAGAAAATAGTCCCTGCGCAGAGCGTCCTTCTGCTCCGAATCCCGCAGATTTACCAGCTGCTGATAGTGGCCCGGGTCTGCGGCCCTTTTCAGGGCCTCGATCTTTTCCCCGGACGGAGACCAGATCCCCAGGCCGAAGCTGAAGGGAAACTCCATATGTCCGCCTTCTTCCTTCTTCAGATCCTCAAAAAAGCGCCGGCTTCCCATGGGAGAGCCGTAGAGAAGGTCTTCCCCCGTGTCGTGGAAAAAGATGGCCCCGTCGCTTTTCAGCTTGGGCCTCCATACGTCAAAGTCGTGGGCCACGTCCTCATAGCGGTGGCTCCCGTCGATGTGGATCAGGTCCAGGCTGTTCTCCTCTATCTCCCGGGCTGCCCTGTCAAAAGTGGTCCGCATGACTTTAACGTCCAGGGTCCCGTAGTGCCTGTCCAGGATCCTGCGGAAGACCCCGGACACATCCTCCCGGTAATCGGAGGCCGTAAAAGCATCGCCGATCCAGGAATCTACCGCATAAAACCGGGTATCCAGGCCCCCGTCCAGCACCGCCTGCAGAAAGGCAAAGGTGGAACAGCCGTAAAAACAGCCCAGCTCCGCGATCCTGCGGGGCTTTATGTTTCTTACATAGTCATAGGCAAAGGGCCTGTGGCCCGACCAGGTCCCGTAGGCCATCATCTCTCTGAATTCACTGTCACAGGCAAAGACCGGTTCATAATATGTCCACATCCTCTTCCTCCTTCCTGACGGTCACATCTTCCATCTGTCTGTTGAAGATCCCGAAGATGACCTCTCCTCCGGGATCGCTTTGAAAGTGCACGGCCCGGTTGACCCAGCACTGCTCTGTCTGATGCAGCACCTCCCTGCCCTCTCCCAGGCCCAGAGTCATGAAATAATCCCCGTCCCGGATCTGGGGCCAGGTAAAGGAAAAAGCGATCCTGTAAGAACCGGCCCGGCAGCAGGCCGTCTCCGCCGCGTCTCCGGACAGAGCGTGCAGGCTGGTCTCCCCGAAGACCTCCATGCCCAGGCGGTTCAGGATCTGATAGCCTACGATCAGCCCCTCCGGGTCCCTGGAAAGGAAGATGTCCAGAAAGACCCTGATCCTGGTGCCCTGCCGGCAGAAGGTGCCGCCCGGGAGACGGTCCGTCTCCCAGCCGAAGGCCTTTATGACAAAGTCCATCTTTCCGCTGAGGCTCTCCGGGGCAGGCACGTGCATAAGAGGGCCTTCGGAAGAGGCGCCCGGACGAAAAGCGCCGGGGAGAGGAGCCGCCGGGAGAGAGCCCTGGCGAACCTGCAGGAACCGGGTCACGGCCTCTGCCGGGTCCCCGTCCCAGACAAGGCGCCCCCTGTCCAGGACCAGGATCCTGCTGCAGAAACGGACCGCCGCCTCCAGATCGTGGGTCACAAGCACGATGGCGGCTTTTTCCGACAGTTCCTGCATCCTCAAAAGGCACTTCTGGCGGAAGAAAACGTCTCCCACGCTCAGAGCCTCGTCCACCAGAAGCAGATCCGGGCTGCTGCAGACCATGCAGGCAAAGGCAAGGCGCATGAACATACCGGTGGAATAGAGGCGGACAGGCTGGTCCATAAAGGGACCTGTCCCGGCGAAATCCGCGATCTCCCCGGCCATGGCCGCGGCCTCCCTTCCTGTGATCCCCTGCAGAAGAAGCTGCAGGCGCACGTTCTCCCATCCTGTATAGTCAGGATGAAAGCCCGCGCCCAGCTCCAGAATGGCGGACCGGGTCCCCCGCACCAAAAGACTCCCCCTGTCCGGAAGGCTCACCCCGGCCAGCAGCTTTAAGAGAGTGGATTTTCCGGACCCGTTGAGGCCGATCACCCCGATCCACTCCCCCTTCCGGACCCGGAAGGAGATATCCTCCAGGGCCCGGAAGGACTGCTTTTTTCCTCCTCTTCCGGACAGAATGTAAGTCTTTCCCAGATGGTCTGCTTCAATGCAGAAACCGCTCATGGTAATCCCTCCTTCCCTAGTGCAGGCGGTCCGCCAGAACAGGGCGGACCCTGCGGTATAGGCAGATGCCGGCGGTCCATACGATCCCTGTCAGCATCAGATAGGCAAAGGCCGCATCCCGCCTCTCAAGGATCCACCGCCTGCCCAGCAGGGCATCCCGGTAGCCCTCCAGGATAAAGCTTAAAGGGTTCAGGGACAGGATCCTGCGGATCTCTCCTCCCTCCATGGCCTCCGGGTTCCAGAGTACGGGGGAAGCCCAGAAAAGCAGCTGGAGCAGGCCCTGCAGCACAGCTTCCAGATCTCTTATGCAGACCGTGCCGACGCAGAGAAGAAGGGACAGGCCCAGTCCCAGCAGAAAAAGCAGAAAAACATAAAGGGGAAGCTGCATCAGATAGATCCCTGAAAGGCCGGCGGCAGCAAGGATCCCGGTCAGTATGACCAGAAACAGAAGATGAAAGAAAAGGGCGCTGAGGGCCCGGATCAGAGGAAGGAGCGGGACCTGGAAGGGAATGCGGGTGATCAGAAAGCTGTAATCCACAAGGCAGCGGCAGCCCCCTGTCAGAAGATCGGAAAAGAAGATCCAGGGAAGATAGGCGGAAGTGAACCAGAGAATATAGGGGACGTTTTCCACCGGTGGATTGCCAAATCCCCTTTCGTAGACGTACCAGAGGACCAGAAGGGTCAGAAGAGGCAGGGCCATGGACCAGAGGGCCCCCAGCCGGGCGCCGGCATAGCGGGACCGGATGTCGTTCCGGGTCAGCAGCAGGATCTGCCGGACTCCCGTTCCCGCAGGATCAGAAAAGTGTTTATGAAGCATCGTCTTTATTCTCCCCGTGCATAAGATTTCTCCTTTCTTTGAAACACTGCGTAAAGCCCCCTGCACATGTCATAAAGGCCCTTCCAGGACCTGCTGCCGCCCAGAAGCAGGCGAAGAAAGCCCATCTTCCACCTGGACTCCCGAAAGTCCTTCAGGAGGCGGAGGGGGCGGAACAGGTAGAAGGCCGGGGGATGGGGCTGCGCCAGAGGAAGGATCCTGCCCTGGTCCAGAAAGGGGATCCGGCCAAAACGCCGGGCTTCTGCCTGCGTCGGCTCCATGCCCAGCCGCAGAAGAGGCGCAAAAGCTTCTCCGGGGGTAAGTTCCCATTCCGTTTCCAGGTTCTCCAGAGCCCTTTCCTGCAGGCTCAGGATCAGCTCTCCTTCCGGCAGCAGATCCCCCTCTCCGGTCCTGAATTCGCAGGGTCCCCGCAGAGGCAGAGCCCCTCCTTCCTCCAGGATCCGGTACCCTGTGACAGATCCCTTCATTTCCAGAAAGAGACTTTCAAAGAGCCCGATAAAGGGTGCCTCCGGAGTATACAAAGACCATCTTCCGGGCCGGGGCATGTCATGCAGGGCGTCAAAAAGAAAGCCTCTGGCAGGAAGGGGAGAACTTCCTTCCGGCCCCGCAGCAGACTCCGAAAGGCCCATATAGAGGCCCGTAAAACACAGATCCGTCCCGCGGCGGGAAGCAAGATCCGTCAGCATCCTCTGCATGGTTCCTCCCCAGCCCAGATCCGCCAGGACCACCCTTCCATACAGGTCAAACCTTTTCAGATAGAGGCCAAAAGCCTGCTCCTGCTTCTCCTCTTCCAGGGCCCTTTTGAGACTGTCTCTGGAACACTCCAGGTGATCGGCCCGCAGACGGTCCTGAAAGCCCATTTTTTCCCATGCTTTCAGGAAAAAGCCCCCTTCCCGGGACATGAAAAGGACCCGGGAGGCATGACAGGACAGACTCTCCCCCAAAAGCCATCGCAGATAGGCCCCGGTCAGAGGCCCCAGCAGGTCTTCTTCCCGGACTGCCTTTTCCTGTAAGCGGCACATAGTATTCTCCTGCTTTCAGACATTTTTCAGTCCCACGGAAAAAAGACGCCCCGGGGGATGTCTGAAAGGCTCTTCTGAAATTTTATAACTGGATTTTTTCCGGCGAGATGCCGGTACGAAATGAATCGGGCATGATACCCGAAAGAGATGTCCCCGGAAATGCCGCGCGGGCATTTCCGGGCTGATTCATAACAGAATTAATAATATACAAACAGGTTCAAAAGAGCAAGCCCCAAATCGGAGCCTTCCCTTCCTATTCGTCGTCTTCTTCCTTCTCTTCCATTTCCGGAACTTCTCCGGTGATGTCCTCCACTCTGGCCCCGCAGTGAGGACAGAATCTGGCTCCTTTGGTCAGGATCTTGTAGCAGCTGGGGCAGCGCAGCTCGCCTCTGAGCCGGTCGATCTTTGTCTCCCGGTCACTGATCAGATCCAGCTCCTCCAGCATGGCAAGAAGGGTCTCCACGAAGGGCTTCCAGTTGGCAACGGTCAGGACCAGCGATTCGCTCTCGTCCATGGACAGCAGGTCCTGGATCTCTTCTTTCGTCTTTCCCTCGAAGTTTTCGGAGAAAACGGCCTTTCCCAGTTCCTCTTCCATGTCATAGAGCCTGGCCTGGGCTTCGGCAATGTCCGCGTTCCATGTCACGATGGAAGCAGCGTCCTTTGTCCTGCGGATGGCCTCCTGAGAGCTTTCCGTTATTTTTTTGCTGAATTCACTGAAAAACGGCATAAGAGGCCTCCCTTTTACTTAAGCGTACTTGCTGATAACGCCGGTAACAATGGGTACGATCTGCTTCTTGCGGGAAACGATGCCGGCCTGGAAGGAGTGCTGTTCGTTTTCCTTATTGGGGAAAGCCTCCAGAGCCCAGGGGGCCTTTTCGCCGGAAGCATAGAAGATGGATCCGTTCTCCAGGATGCTGGTGACGGCCAGGATGCACAGATCCAGATTCTTTTTACGGGTAAAGACATCCAGCTTGCTCTGGATTTCTTCCTCGGACATGGTCAGCTGCTGCTCTTCGGAAACGATGACCTGGGAGATCATGGTCTGGCAGCCTTCGATATCAAAGAATTTGATGTCCTGGTTGATCAGTTCCTGAATGGTCTTGCCTTCCAGGTTGGTGCCGGCCGAGAACATTTCTCTGGCAAAGGAATCGATATCCAGATCCGCCAGGGCCGCCAGGATATTGGCGGTGTCGATGTCCCTCTGGGTGCAGGTAGGGGACTGGAATTTCAGGGTATCCGACAGGATGGCTCCCAGAAGCAGGCCGGCGATATTGGGCGGGATAGGGATCTGGTTCTCGCGGTAGACCGTAGCCACGATGGTGGCGGAGGAACCCACGATCTCGTTACGGAAGTTGACCGGCTGCCTGGTGGAAAAATCATTGATCCTGTGGTGGTCGATGACCTCCAGCACCTCCGCCTTTTCGATGGATTTGACGGACTGGGTGAATTCATTGTGGTCCACAAGGATGATTTTCTTGTTCCTGGCGTTCATGATGTGGTAGCGGGATGCGTATCCGATCAGCTTTCTGTCATCGTTCACCACCGGATAGGAATGATATCTGCTGCGCATCATCTTGTTTCCTACGTCCTCGGCAAATTCGTGGTCAAAGAAGGTGACCAGTTCTGTGGTCATGATCTCCTTGACGGGAGCCGCAAAGAAGACGTAGCGGGAGGTATTCATGGTACCTTCGCCGGAAAGAATGATGGGCACATGACGGAGCTTCGCTTCTGCAATGACCTCGTCGCTGACGGAATCCGTACGGATCAGGATCAGCATGCCGGCGCCTCGGTCCATCAGGTCGATCAGTGAATGCTGGCTGTCGCCGGCGATGACGATGCGGTCCACGAATTTATACTTGCTCAGATCGCCGTCGGTGATGGGAATGATGCCGATCCGGCCGTTGATATTTCTTTCCGGATCGTCATAGATCACGGTCCCGTTCAGGGTCCTTGCAAAGTACTCGGTGGGAGTTGCCCTGATCAGCTCTGCGTTGTGCTCGGACCTGTCCAGAGCGACATTGGCGATATCGTTCTTGGTGACCAGGCCGATCAGCTTGCCGTTTTCGTCTACTACGCCCAGGGTCTTTTTGCCCGTCTCACGGATGATGTTGCGGGCTTCCAGGATCGTGGTATCGGGAGAAATGGCGATGGGAGCGTCGATCTGAATTTCCGACAGGCGTACCCTGGCATCGTCCAGCAGCATGGGCTGTTCGAAGCCGAAGCGTTCCAGAAGGAATCTTGTCTCGGCACTCAGTTTGCCCAGACGGCAGGGAACAGCCCTGACTCCGTGGGCTCTTTTATAAAAGGCATATCCGATCGCCGCCGCGACGGAATCCGTATCGGGATGCTGGTGCCCTGTAACATATACTGTATCCTGCATTATATTACTCCTCCGTATTCAGGATGACTGTTCTGTATATACTTTATCAATTTCCGTCCCTTCTTTCAATGCTCCCCTTGCCCGGGCAGAAAAAAAGAGGCCCTGCGCGGGTCTCTGCGGATCAGGAAGAAAAAACCCCTAAACAGCAGGAACGCCCTTACACCTCGTAAGGACGTTCCTACCTGACTGCATCGTACAATGGCTTGTACCTCCCGTCTGCGCCTGTGCTTTGTACCTCCGGCAGATGGATTTTTATTCTATCTGTTCCTGTGG
>ODAI011391803.1_pt1 | contig 19175 bp, 12 predicted proteins | sample 1539321 | NCBI WGS metagenome assembly ODAI01 (sample SAMN02144231, study PRJEB22623) | gut metagenome | biome: sheep rumen | host: Ovis aries | place: New Zealand
CCCAAGCCCAGCCATACAGTACGGCATACATACAGAAAAATTGCAGCACCATGAATGCCAGCAAATACATCAACGCTGAAAAGATGGGATGACTTGCCCCATTCAAAAACTTATTCGTCATTTTCTTGTTCCTTTATAAACTGTTCGGTTACTAATCGCTTGTCCTCATGCAATTGTTCGATGAGCAAACTCTCTGTCTCGAAGGCTTTTTCCTCACGCAAACGGTGGATGAAAGAGACGCTCAGGCGCTGTCCGTATAAGTCGTCCGAGAAATTAAGGATATGCACCTCCATGGTTCGCCGATTGTCTCCAAACGTCGGCCTTGTGCCGATGTTCATCATGGCATGCTTCATCTCCAAACTATTTTCCAACCGCACTTTCACGGCATACACTCCATTATCGGGTATGAGTTTCCGTTGGTCTTCAAGCACTAAATTGGCGGTAGGGAAGCCTATCTCACGCCCTTTTTTCACACCATGCACCACTTTTCCCCTCAGCGTGTACGGATAGCCCAGACAGAATGCTGCCAGCTCCATCTCCCCTGCCTCTAAATAACGCCTGACTAGCGAAGAGCTGACCCTTTCGCCGTTCAATACGAAAGGTTGGCTTTGAAGAACCTCAATACCGATTTCACGGCCATGGCGCACATAATCTTCAAACGTTTCCGCCCTGTCTTTGCCAAACCGGTTGTCATAGCCTATCAACAGACGGCGCACGCACAATTTTTGATACAATATTTTTTCCATGAATTCACGCGCCGTCATGGCAGCAAGACTTTCATCAAAATCCAGTGCTATCACGTTTTCGACCCGTGTTTTTGAGAGCAACAACTGTTTTTCGTCAAAATCCGAAAGTTCTTTGGGGCAATAGTCTGCGTCCAACACCTGTCTTGGATGCTGCCTGAACGTAATGACCGCCGACTCACAGCCAAGTTCGTCGGCCTGCTGCACGACATGATTGATAAGGTACTGATGGCCTTTGTGTACGCCGTCGAAAAAGCCGATTGTGGCAACAAGAGGTCTTGTCAGACATGTTTCTTGGTCAAAATCAATGGTTTTCATCATCCTTGCTTTTAAAGTAACTCATCCAAGACCTCCAACCATTGGTCGCCATGACTGACATTCAAGGTTTTGATGCCAACTGCCTCGGCCCCTTCACAATTTTGCGCCGAATCGTCGATGAACAGTGTATCTTCTGCCCGGATTCCTGCTTTCTCGAGCACTTTTAAATAAATCTCCGCATGAGGTTTGAGCAGGTTCATCTCATACGACAAAAAGCAGTGTTCAAAATAATCATCCACTCCTTTTCCGGCATGAGGGAAATATTTTTTCACCGATGTCTCCCAATGGATGACATTCGTGTTCGAGAGCAGGAAAAGCCGATGGCGCTCACGCAGCGCCACGATTTTTTGAAGGCGACAAGGCGGTATGCCGGCCAGCAAAGCATTCCACGCCCCGAAGATGTCTTCGTTTGACACATCTTTCCCAATACGGCAGCGCGCTTCATCACAAAACTCCTCAGCGGTGATCTTACCTAACTCCAAGTCATGAAACAAGTCTTCCGAGCGCTGCTCATCAACATATTTGGCAATCTCGGCCGCGCCAATTTCCTGAAAGGCTTCAACACAACGTTGCTTGTCAAGGTCGATCAGCACGCAGCCAAAGTCAAAAATAATATTCTTAATATTGCTCAAGTCCATTTTCTACTGTATTTTCATATTTTTTCCCATGATTTTCCTGTCACGTCTCCGCCCTATCCAGCGTGCGAGCTCACCCATCCACATCACGACAGAGGTCGTCCCAATAACCACCAGCCATTCTACCAGCGACATGCCGTCTGTACGGAACATTTTCCCGCCAAACTCCACGATTGCCCATTGGCCCGACAAAGTGAGCAAGAACACGAGCAAGAAGCTCTTCTCGCGGCGCAAGTCCGTCAACAGCGAGCGGTTCGTGCCCAAGTCTCGCGCATTGAAGAGGTTCCAGACCTGCAACATCACAAAAACGGTGAAGAAGAGGGTCAGTTCATGGACATCCACCCCGTCGCCATGATGCTCACAGTACACAAGCCCTGCAAAAGCAATGATAAAGAACAGGACGGAGAACAACAAAATACGCTTCAAAATATACGGTGTGATGATAAACTCATCGTTGGCCCTCGGGCGGTCGCTCATGACCTCCTTGGTGGGCGAAAGCGATGCCAAGGCCATGGCGGCAAAAGTGTCCATGATCAAATTTACCCACAGGATTTGAGTTACAGTCAAGGGCAGTTCCGTCCCGACCAGCGAGCCTGCCAGCACCAGGAGCAATGCCGTCAGGTTAACCACCAGCTGGAAGAATAAAAAACGCTGGATGTTTTTGTACAGCGAGCGCCCCCACATCACTGCCTTGGCTATGGAAGAAAAAGAGTCGTCCAACAGTGTCATGTCGCTTGCCTCTTTGGCGACAAAGGTCCCAGAGCCCAGCGAGAGCCCGACATGTGCGGCATTCAAGGCTGGCGCGTCATTGGTGCCGTCACCTGTCACCGCCACCACTTCACCCAATTGCTGAAGGCACATCACCAACCTGCGCTTGTCATCGGGGCGCGCACGCGACATGACCTTCAATCGAGCAGCACAAGCCAGCGCCTCCTGCTCGCTCATGGCAGCGAAATCGCTGCCCGTGACATGTTGACCAGATGTTGACAACACCTCACCATCCTCGTCATCCACAATGCCGATTTGACGAGCAATTTCTATGGCTGTCAACGATGTGTCGCCCGTAACGACCTTGATGTTGATGCCTGCCTGCCGGCAAGCTGCCACTGCCGCCGGCACGTCGCTGCGGACAGGGTCAACAATGCTGACTATGGCCTGAAAATTGCCGTTGCAAGTGAACGCCAACGTCCTCATGCCCTGGCGCTGCCATTGTTTCAAGGTCTCTTCAACCTGCTGTCTGTCGTCGCCTTCAAAAGAACATGTGGCTAAAACGATTTCGGGGGCTCCCTTCACGAACTCATAGCGTCGGTCGTCGATTTGAGCAACTGTCCGCATGTATTTTTTTTCAGTGGAAAACGGATTTTGCTCCAAAATTGCTGCCGTCTCCCTCAATTGGAGATAATCCACTCCATTGGCCCTCAAAAAACGTAGCAATGCGACCTCCGTCGGGTTGCCAATGCCATCTTCGCCGCTCAACTCAGCCGTCGAATTAAGGGCGAGCGACTCATTCATGACACGCTGCATACCTGCGTTTTGCGTCAATAACACGTCTCGTACCTTCATCCGGTTCTCCGTCAGGGTGCCTGTCTTGTCCGTGCAAATCACCGTCACAGCGCCCATCGTCTCGCAAGAGTGCAGCTTCCTGACCAGATTGTTCGACTTGAGCATCCTGCGCATGTTGAGGGCAAGGCTCAATGTTATCGCCATCGGGAGCCCCTCCGGCACAGCCATCACAATCAGTGTCACAGCCATCATAAAGTATTTGAGCACATGTTCTGCCATCAGCAGGTAGTTCTCCCCGCGCCAAACCGCGTCGTTGACAATGATGTCGTGAATGAGAAAGAGTAAAAACGCCGAAATCGACACAAAAACACCTATCTTGCTGATTATTTTTGCCAAATTCTCCAGCTGCAGCCCAAGTGGCGTTTTCACTTGGGACATTTCCATCGCCTGCCGGGCCACAAGCCCAATCTCCGTTCTGTCGCCAACGGCATCCACCCGCATCAGGCCACGGCCCCCAATGACCATCGTCGAACGCAAGACACGATTGGCCGGAAATGTGCTCTCCTCTTGTCCGCGCGACAGCTCGGCATATTTATGTGCCAGCAACTCACCTGTCAACGACGACTCGTTCACTTCCAGGTCGACCGCCTCCAGCAACAATCCGTCGGCCGGTATCTCGTCGCCCGTCTCTATCATCACGATGTCCCCGACCACCACCTCGCTGCGGGGCACTTGCCGAACCGCGCCCTCGCGCCGCACCTTGACGAGCTGCTCCTGGCTCAGCGCATTGAGGACGTCAAACTTGTGCGTGGCATCAAGTTCAAAATAAAAACCCACTGTCGTAGCGAAAAAAACAGCCAGCGCAATGCCTATGGTCTCCACGAATTCGCCCTCAATAAAAGAGAAAACCAGGGAGATGAGGATGGCAAACAATAAAATCTGGATAATCGGATCACGATACTTATCGATATAAAGCTTCCAGAATGACGCACGCTTCGGCGGAGTCAGCACATTGGATCCGTGTTGCTGCCGACTTACGGCAACTTCTTCCGGGGACAAACCGTTCAACATCTCTTTATTCATTCAATTTCTTATCATCAATTTGACTCAATCATCCCGCCAGAGGTAAATTTGCAGAAAAACCGACGGAAAATTCAACTTTTCCAAAACTCTATTTAACGCTAAGTCGCTGTGCCCAACGACAATTCATGCAAACGGGCACGCGCGGCCTCAATGATGGCCGTCAACTCTGCTGCCGTCTCTGCCCTGAGCATCTCTATACGCGTCTGACGGAAGTCGGGAATACCCTTGAACACAGGCGTCGCCGCCAAATGTCGACGTGTGTGCAATATGCCGCGCTTCTCGTCAATACGCTCCATGTTGATGTGCAGCTGCTCCAAGAGCAAGTCTATTTTCTCGTCAACAGTCAACCTGCCAACGTCCGAGCAACGGTCAACCGCCGCACGCATCTCCTGAAAAACCCATGGACAGCCAAAAGTCGCCCTACCCACCATCACGGCATCCACGCCAAAATGGTCAAAAGCTGCTGCCGCCTGCGCGCCCGTCGTGATGTCACCGTTGCCGATAATCGGGATCTTAATGCGCGGGTTGCGCTTCACTTCATGTATTTTCGTCCAGTCTGCCTCGCCGGTGTACATTTGGCTACGCGTCCTGCCATGGATGGTCAGCGCCTGAACTCCACAGTCTTGCAGCATCTCCGCAAGCTCAACGATTACCAGTTCATGTTGGTCCCACCCCAAACGGGTCTTCACCGTCACCGGTGTCTTCACCGCCCGGACCACCGAGCGGGTGATGTCCAACATCAAAGGGATATTGCGCAACATGCCAGCCCCGGCTCCCTTGCCTGCCACTTTCTTTACCGGACAGCCAAAGTTCAAGTCTATGACATCGGGCCGCGCCGCCTCAACCATCCGCGCCGCCTCAACCATCGCCTGAACATCGCGGCCATAGATCTGAATCCCCACCGGCCGCTCGTCGTCGCTGATGGCTAGCTTTTGCACCGTGCTCTTGACCGACCGCACCAATGCCTCGGCACTGACAAACTCTGTATAGACCATCGAAGCGCCAAAGCGCTTGCAAAGCCTGCGAAAGCCAATATCCGTGACATCCTCCATGGGAGCAAGAAACAGCGGACGAGCGCCAAAATCAATATCACCTATTTTCATCCAATAAAAAAACAGTCCGTTGAACCCTGCAAAGATAAAATAAATCTGCGACCTGACAAAAACAAAGTCTTAAAAATCATCAAACGACTCGTCTCATTTCCCCTAAAATACGAAAAGAGCCCGTAAGAACAAGGTTTTCAAGGCCAATGTGTGGAAATCACGAGAAAAAACGGTCGAAATTCGCTCAATTCAAGAAAAAAATGTAACTTTGCAAACAGAAGATACAACCACTTGGCGTATTTTCTGGTCAAAACCACGGGGCTGACCGGATTTGACGGCGAGATGAAATGGTATGTAAGCACGCGGAGGGTCGTTGGTTCACTCCTTAAACAGAGCTTTCAGAAAATTAATTGGCAACAATAAGTATGCTCTCGCTGCTTAATCGAAGAACAGTAGATTTTAGCTTTATTCCCTTGCAAGGCGAGGGAACGAGACATCGCCCAGACAGCTGTTGTCCCGAAGCGGTCTGTTTTCGCGATGCTAGCAAATCGGGAATAGTGCAGGTAAGCCTCAGTGCCTGCATGAGATTTTAGAGGATAAGGCATCAGTTGGTGGTCCAGGTCTTGCTGCTGCACGAAAATCAAAGGCTGGAATAAGCGTGTAGAAAGCATATGGTTTCCTTGTGCGGACGAGGGTTCGACTCCCTCCAGCTCCACTTTTTTTAAATGTGTTGTGGATTATTGTTGTTGCCAAGAAATCTTACAACACCTTTTTCTTCAAGGCCAATAAGCACTCGTTTAAGACCTTCTGAATATTTCCATCGTTCAAAAATCTTTTACAGACCTATCGCCTCCAGAGCTTTCCATAGAAAGGCTGTTGGTTGGATTAAAGTGTACTTAACTTTCCCGGTAAGCCGATTTGAGAAGTTTGAAGTACTGCAACATGGCGAGGGCTTCGACCGACAACTTCGACAAGCGCATCGGTTGGAAAGCTTCCATAACGTATACATCATCTGACGACAGACTGCATCGGGCTACGCACCTCCTTCATGCTGTTGAGGAAAGCCTTCGCACTGCCAAAGCGCAGGAAAAGGTCGAGACGGATGGGCACATGGTTTTGGTCGTCGCTGACATAAAATCGTACGATTTCCTTGTACTTCCCCTTTTCAAGCTCCATATAGGACAATTGCAGGCACCTGTACTTCACACCATTGTCCGCTTTCACCGTGCATGTCCCGCGATAGCGTAGCTGCGCCGTCGTCATGCCATTCCCGTCGGCAATCGGGATGCTGATGGTATGCCCCTTCTTCCATCCTTTTGCGCTGAAATTCCTGGCACGCAAGAAGATGTTCATCATGTCGTAGACACACTCTTGATAAGCATTTTCGCGCCATTCGTGCTGCCCGTCGTTCCGCTGACGGTGCTGCCGGATTTGCGTCTGTCCGTCGACATAAGAATAAAAAACCTCGTCCACGGTGTAGCGCTTGCCCTCGCGCGCGCCTTTCCTGAAATAAAGTGGCGCGAGTTTTGTCGTTGCATAACACAGCAACGTGTCTCGCAGGACAAACATTTCGTCGACCTTTTTATTGCCGCGCGTTATCAGGCTTGCCCGATAGGCGTCATACCCCTTGTATTTGGTGGTCACCGTTGAAAAGGAGGCACTTCCTGCCTTCACCCAAATGAATTTCCAGTTGTAATACAAGTTATACGAGAGGAATTCTCCTCCTTTGAATGCCGTATTGGCATATTCGCATTGTGCTTTTGCCGATGGCAGGCAAAAAATGGCGGTAAACAGACTGAAGATGACGGCTAAACGTTTCATTTCCCTACAATTTTAAGGTTTTGGCATAATCTATTCCCAATTTCCTTGCCCTTTCGAGGTTCCGTTGCTTGAGTTTTCGCTCTCTTTCGGGCTTTTGCCTGGTAATTTCCTGTGGCTTTTGCCTGAATCCCTCAGTGCGATTGGGATCCCAATGCCTCAACACATCCCAATTTGCCTTGCAAGTAAGCATCTCCGGGAAATAGTACACCTCTTCCGCCTGACGTCCGGCACGGAAATCGCCGGTGTCCCACACCCCGTTTTGATTGGTGTCAACGAACAATCTCAGATAATAATCACCTGGCAGCACATATTTGAACTCTGCATACGCTTTTGATGCACAAGTCTCTTTCACCACAGCATCGTTCTTGTTAAGCAGTTGCACTACGATGTTTTCATCGCCCATACCTTGCAAGTCGACTTTAACCACGGCAAAGTCGGACAATGCACGCACCTTGAACCCCTGTTTATGTCTCTTGGAAATGCCACCCAAGACATCCACAAAGGCCAAAGAGTCTATTTCCAAGCTGTATTCCGTGTCCGGCCGCCAGTCCACTTTCATCTCAATCCTTCTAGCCAACTGGTTCTCGGCATGTTTCTTCAACTCAACAAGTTGAAAAGGAGTTTTGTACCACAGCGTGTCTCGCTTTTGGTAAAGATGTATTTTCGTACTGTCCAGATGCGCGAGCGGGCGCGCCGCCTCGATCAAGAGCCGGCTGTCGGGCGCGATTGCCTGCCCTACGAGATAGTTGACGTTCAAAGGCTTTTGCGGGAACTGTTCTTGATGCGATTCTCCATTTCTCTTTGCTCGTTCTTGTCTCTTTTTCCACTCTTCATACTCCTTTTCGTATTGTTTTTGGCGTTTGGCATAGGTGTTAGGTGTCACTAATTCAAGCGTGTCGACCTGTTGCCTCAAAACGCCGGCGGAGTCGGTCACCATGTACGTCAACTGTATGTCCAAGGTGTCTTGGTTGTAAGTCAGCGAGTCGCGCACCCAATACGTCAGCGAGTCGGCTCTTGCGTTGGCTTCAAGGCAAAGCGATGCCTGTGCGTCGAAGTTCAGCCCCTTGATGGCGGGCAACGCGCCGTCGCCATGACTGAAAAACAACTTGAGGCAGTCGGCATCTTTTCGTTCAGCTTTGACCAGAAAACGGTCGGTCTGCTGTTCTGTGAATGCTTTGAGCACCACGTTGTCGGGCACAAAATGCGTGTATCCAACGCGTTTGATGTTGTCGATGCGCAGCGAGTCGCGCCAAACCGTGTCCTGCCTTATGTCTGCAAAGCATTCCGGCACAATAGTCTTTCCGTGGAACGCCAGTTTCTCTGCTTTCTGGCTAAATTTATAGTCTCCATCAGCGTCCATCAGCGCATAGACCTTATATTCTCCTGCGGCAACGCCTTTGATGACGAAATGTCCGCGGCTGTCGGTTCTCGAGACACGCTGCATGGGCTTGTCGACAAATGCCGAATCGCTCAAATCGCTGTACAGACCAACCAAGATGCCTTTTATCGGCTCCAGGTTCTCGCTTTCCAAGACATAGCCGGCCACTTGGAGCGTGTCGATGGCAGTGCCAGTGGAAAAGGTGTAAGTGTAGTTGCCCAGCGGATTGCCTTCGTTGTTGTCGCTGATGGCATCGGAGAAGTCAATAGTGTAAGTGGTGTTTGCTTGCAGCGAGTCTTTGAGCTCTACGACGATACGCTTGCCTTGCCCTTTTATTTCGGGCATCTCGATCTGAGGCGGCGACACCACAATTTTCTCGGACGGGTTGTCGAGTTTGATGTATTCGTCGAAATTGATGTGTATTTTTTTTGATGTCACCTGCACGGATAGGTCTTGGGGCGAGGTCGACACTATCTCCGGCGGTGTCTCATCGTACCACCCGCCGTCGGGCTGTCCCATTCTGGCGCATCCTGAGAGCAGCATGGCAGCCAATGTCAGCACGAGTGCTAGCCCTTGCCCCCTTTTCCCCCTCAACATGTCGTCCGTTGTTACCATGAGTAGAGCCAATTTCTGTTAAACATTCATCTTGAGCATTTCCTCGATGATTTCCCGATTGTTCGATAGCCTCGGAATCTTATGCTGCCCGCCGAGCTTGCCTTTTGACCGCAGCCAGTCGTCAAAAAGTCCTTTTCGGGCCTCAATGATGTCCAGAGACTGCAAGGTGATGTCTTTGTAGCGCTTGGCCTCATAATCGCTGTTGACTTCCTGCAATTTCTTGTCGAGCAGCTGGCCAAACAACCCCAGGTCCTTGGGGTGTCGCGCAAATTCGACGAGCCACTGGTGGCGGCACCGCGCGTTATTGTCCATGAAGATGGGCGCCGCCGTATACTCGTTGACCTCTGCCCCCGTTTGCTCGCAGGCGTATGCCAGTCCTTTTTCGGCATTATCGATGATCAGTTCTTCGCCGAAGGCATTGATGAAGTGCTTTGTCCTGCCCGTTATTCTGAACTTATAGGGCCGTTTATGCGTAAAGCAAATGGTGTCGCCGATAATGTAGCGCCACAGGCCGCATGAGGTGGAAATCAGCATGGCGTAGTTCTCCCCGATTTCCACGCCTTCCAGCGGCACGATGTTTGGCCGCGGCGACTCCAACTCCCTGATGGGGACAAACTCGTAGAAAACGCCGTAGTCCAACATCAGGAGCATGGCATCGTCGGACGGGTCGTCTTGTATGCCGAAAAAGCCCTCGCTGGCATTGTAGGTCTCCATGTATTTCATCTTCGGCGAACATATGATTTCTTCAAATTGCTGCCGATATGGCGAGAAAGCGATGCCGCCGTGGAAAAACACTTCCAGGTTGGGCCACACCTCGTCAATGGCTTTCTTGCCAGAGACTTCCAGCACTCGAACCAGCACGGAGAGCATCCACGAAGGCACACCCGAGAGGTTGGTCACATTCTTGTTCAACGTCTCCAGGGCTATCCGGTCGCGCTTTATCTCAAAATCGCCGAGCAGCGCCGTCTGTTTCCCTGGTACACGCGCCAAATTGACCAAGGGGTTGATGTTCTCAATCAGAATGGCGCTCAAGTCTCCCACCAGGCTGTTGGCCATGTTATAGTTGGGCGAATGGCTGCCCCCGAGAATGAGTCCCTTGCCACTGAACAGGCGGCTTTGAGGGTTGTTTCTCAGGTACAATGCAATAGTATCTGTCCCTCCCGCATAATGAATGTTTTTCAGGCCTTCACTGCTCACGGGCACAAACTTGCTCTTGTCATTTGTCGTCCCGGAAGACTTGGCATACCACTTTATCCGCCCCGGCCACAAGACATCGGCCTCGCCGTGGCGCATGCGGTCAATGTCTGCCTTCAAGTCTTCATAAGTGTGACAGGGCACTTGCCGCACAAAATCCCCATAGCTCCTTATCGCATTGAAAAGATGTTTCCGGCCAAATTCCGTATTGGCCGCCAAGGATGTCAACGACTGCAAAACCTCTTCCTGCAAGGCTTCCGGCTCTGAATAATGCCGTAGCAACTCACGCTGGCGGCGGCGGACATAAAGACGTAGGACACTCGTAAAATCCATTCTGTACTTCTTAGTTCAATCTGCAAAATTAGTTGATTTTTTTGGATTTCTGGACAGAAATGAAAAAAAATAACAACCGGCATGAAGAAAACCGCAAAAAGATGGCAAAAAAGAGACAAGATAAATGCAAAAAAACACAAATAATTTTGCATTCCCGATGAATTACCTTAAATTTGCAATCTAAAAACATCATAATATTTTCAAAAATGTACACACGACTTACCGCTGCCGAAGCCGCAGCAATGATCAAGAACAACGAGTGTCTCGCCCTCAGCGGGTTCACGCCGGCGGGCGCTCCCAAAGCAGTTACACGAGAGTTGGCGAAAATAGCAGAAGCTGAACATGCCGCAGGAAAGCCGTTCCAAGTGAGCATCCTCACGGGCGCCTCGACCGGTGAAAGCACCGACGGGGTGATGGCAACGGCACAAGCCATCCGCTACAGGGCACCCTACACCACCAACGGCGAATTCAGGAAAAACGTGAACATGGGGAACATCCCCTACAACGACATCCACCTCAGCCACATGGCACAGGAGATGAGATTCGGTTTTTTCGGAGAGATAGACTGGGCCATACTCGAAGCCTGCGACATTGAGGTGAGCAACGGCACCTACAAGGTCTACCTCACGGCAGCCGGCGGCATCAGCCCCACCGCCGCACGCCTGGCCAAGCGCGTCATCCTGGAGCTCAACGCATTCCACAACCCGAATGTCAAATACATCCACGATGTCTACGAGCCCCTCGACCCGCCCAGCCGCCAGCCCATCCCCATCATGAACGTAGGCGACCGCATCGGCACGCCATACGTTGAAATCCCCGCCGAGAAAGTGGCAGGTGTCGGGGAATGCAATTTGCCCGACGAGGCACGCGGGTTCAAAGACAGCGACCCCATCACCGACAGGATCGGGCAACTTACCGCCGAATTCCTCGTCAACGACATGAAGCGCGGTATTATCCCAAGCACCTTCCTGCCACTGCAAAGCGGCGTGGGAAGCACCGCCAACGCCATCCTCGGCGCATTGGGGAAAGACAAAAACGTGCCCGATTTCAATGTCTACACCGAAGTTATCCAAGACTCCGTCATCGACATGATGCTCAACGGCCGCGTAAAAGACGCCTCAGCATGTTCGCTCACCGTGAGCAACGAATGCCTGATGCAGGTTTACGACAACATGGACTATTTCAAGGATCACCTGACGCTACGCCCCAGCGAAATCTCCAACAACCCGGAGGTCATTCGCCGGCTCGGCATCATAGCCATCAACACCGCCATTGAGGTAGACTTGTACGGAAACGTCAATTCCACACACATCAGCGGCAAAAAAATGATGAACGGCATCGGCGGCAGCGGCGACTTCGAGCGCAACGCCTACATCTCCATCTTCACCTGCCCCTCAACGGCGAAAGACGGGCTCATCAGCTCTATCGTGCCCTTCGTCAGCCATCAAGACCACTCCGAACACGACGTAAACATCGTCGTCACGGAACAAGGCGTGGCCGACTTGCGTGCAAAAAGCCCCGTACAGCGCGCCGAGCTGCTGATCGAAAACTGTGTCCACCCCGATTACAAACAGCTGATGTGGGACTACCTCAAAATAGCAAAAGGCGGACACACAAAGCACAATTTGCCCGCCGCGTTTGCCATGCACGACACCTTGGAGCGCAAAGGCGACATGAAATTGACGGACTTTGCAGAATATGTGAAATAAAAAGACATCAAAAATCGCCCTGGAACGCTTTTCAAAACGAAAATGACGACAGGAGGCAAAGAGGCGGGCCGGCAAAGCCCGCCTTTTTAGGCCCCAATTTGGCACTTCAACAGAAATGTATTATCTTTGCCACATCAAAACAACCAAAGATTAAAAAGATGAAAAAATTTTTTATCACCATCGTCACACTACTGCTCACACTCGGCAGTAACGCACAAACCGCACGCGAAGAGATCAGACAAGACCGCCTCAAGGCATGCTCCAACTACATGCCCTATCCGGGGCCACAGCAAAAACAGCTCACCAAAGCGCCAAAAGGCTACAAACCATTCCATTTGAGCCACTACGGCCGCCACGGCTCACGATACATCATCGGCATGAAAGGCTATAACGAGCCCTACGAGGCACTGCTCAAGGCAGACTCGCTGGGGAAACTGACCGAAAAAGGCAAAAAAGTGCTCGGCATCGTGGCACGCGCACGGCAAGATGCCATGGGAAGGGACGGAGAGCTGACACTCCTCGGCGCACAACAGCACCGGGGCATCGCAAGGAGAATGTACCAACGCTTCCCGGAGCTATTCAAGGGCGACACCCACATCGACGCCAAAAGCACCATCGTCATCCGATGCATACTCTCCATGGAAAACGCACTGCTCGAGCTGACGAGCCTCAACCCAAAACTGCGGTTCACGCACGATGCCAGCGAACACGACATGTATTTCATGAACAGTCAAGACAAAAAAGTCAGCGAACCATTCCCGAAGACAGCGCGCGACATCTTCAACAACTACACCCAGCCGCTGCAAAACCCGATGCCTGTCATGAATTTGCTCTTCAACGACATGGCATACGTCGAAAAGAGCATCAACGCAAACGCACTGACCGACAGGCTGTTCAACCTATGCGCCGACCTCGAGAACACAGAGCTTCGTCATGAAACATCCCTCTGGGACCTGTTTTCAGAAGAAGAAATATACAACCAATGGGCACGCAAAAACGCCTGGTGGTACATCAACTACGGCCCGTCGCCACTCAACGGCGGCATACAACCCTATTCACAAAAACGCCTGCTCAACCAAATCATGCACGAGGCAGACAGCTGCATGAGCCTCAAAAAACCGGGAGTAATGCTGAGATACGGACACGACACGATGGTCATGCCGCTGGCATGCCTGCTGGGAGTCAACGAATTCGGCGTACAGACAGAAGACCTGGGAAAAATCACAGACCTGGGCTGGCGCGACTACAACATCTTCCCCATGGCATGCAACTTCCAATTCATCTTCTACCGCAGACATCCAGGCGACAAAGACATACTCGTGAAAGTCTTGTTCAACGAAAACGAGGCACGCCTGCCGGTCAAGACCGACTGCGCACCCTATTACCGCTGGAACGACTTCAAAAATTACTACAAGACAAAGCTGGACGCTTTCAAAATGTGGTAAAACAACTAAGACAACCCTAAAATCAGCGCCTGATGAAACTACGGCACTTACTCCTGACAGCAGTTGCAACCTTCCAGGTTGCAACTGCCCAGGCGCAAATCCTGGAACAGGAGATTCCGCCCCAAAAAGAAAAAAACAGCGAATCCCCGGAACCCAGCGCGCCTATTTTCGCCCCAATGGTCAAGGTTGGGAAGGTTCTCGACCAGGGCGACAGCATCCAATATATTGAGATGAACAACATCTATGTTTATCCCCCCATGACTTTTAAGAACGAGAAGCACAAAAAAGCATACAACAAACTCGTCAGGGACGTGAAAAAAGTGCTCCCCATTGCCAAAGAAGCCAACCAAATGATCATCGAGACCTATGAATATTTGCAGACACTACCCAACAAGAAAGCACGGGCCGAACACATGAAATACGTGGAAAAGAGCATCAAGCAAGAATACACACCACGAATGAAAAAACTGACGCTCTCACAGGGGAAACTGCTCATCCAACTGGTGCACCGCGAGTGCAACTCCTCTAGCTACGACCTCATCAAGGCTTTCCTCGGCCCCATCCGCGCCGGCTTTTACCAAGCATTTGCCTGGGTCTTCAAGGCCAGCCTAAAAAAAGAATACGACCCTGAAGGAGCCGACAAAGAGACGGAGCGCATCGTGCGGCTGGTCGAATCGGGACAACTATAAAGTGCCGCACACCCCCGCCTTTTATATAATATAGGTGTTTTCCCAGACACAATGTCTCATCTTTATTTACACAAATAGCATGTTTTTTACGAAAAAGATAAACTTTTAATATTTTTTGTTTTAAAAAACATAACCTATTAATTATTTTTTATATATATTTGCAATCGGATTATCTTCTAGAGAAGATCCAACATCGTTTCATTTAAAAATAATTAACTCAAATTAGCATGAAAAAAATCTACTTTTTCGCCATCCTTGGCGTATTAGCACTACAGCCTTGCTCCCTCTATTCACAAATCACGAATGACGTTGAGGAAATCAGTGCCATAGAGGAAGCCAGCACCGAACAGTTGGTGAAATCGCCCCACAAGGCAGATGCAGCCACCAGGCCAAACGCCGTATTCTACATACCCAACGGGGCGCTCTTCTCATCCTACGACTTCGGGCGCGGCTGGTATCGCCAAGTTGACCCGATTCTACACATGCCGCCATTTGTAGACCAGACGTTCAAAAACGCCACATCGGGCGCGGAGAGCTATGAATGGAAATATGTAGACCCTTCCGTGGAATACAACATGTTCAATCCGCAAATCACCTCAACCCAAGTCGACTTGACCGTAAATTATAGGCCGCAAATCGGCAACATAGAAGCCCCGACATTGAAAGCCACCAACGCACAGGGCGACAGCATCAGCCCGCAAATCAAATGGCTTCGAGTAGGCGGAGGCCCCGTACACATGGAAACCGTCAGCACAACCGCCCACTATTACATGGGCAATTCCCCTGCTGACACCAAAAGCACATCGAACCGTAACGGCGGCATCAATTATTTTGCGGTCAATACACCGGCGGCAAACAAGACATGGACAAACCGTACAAGAGAGGTCAACGACACGGTCATGATCAAAGGCGTTGCAGAGCTGTTCTACAAGCCCATTGCACCCTACGCATTGCGCGAAGTGCATGTCCCCATCTACCTCACGGCCACACAGTCCGTCAGCAGCGACTTTAAGCTCACCCTGCAAGAGGTGGAACAAGACCTGACAACCGGAGCTATTGTTTCCTATGGAGACACCATCGCCACACAAGTACTCAGCAAAGACAAGATGAGGCTTTTGAGCCAGTCGAGCGGCAATAAGTATTACGAATTGGCATTCAAGCAACTCGTCGATGCCAAGACCAACCAAGTTGTAGAGGGATTCACCATCGACAAGGCACTGCTCATCACGCTCACCTTAAACAATCCAGACGATGAGACGTCCTCATTCACCATCAACATGATGTGCGACAAGCTTCAACTGCCCAACAAGTTCCATGCCTACGTTCTCTATGATGCAAAGAAAAAGAAAGACGGAACTATCGCCAAACACATATATGAACGAGGCATTTTTTCACTCACCAACGGCTACACACGCTCATTGCCGTTTTTGCTCGAAGCATCGTTTGAATATCTCAGGGGAACAGAAACCGGATCCGAGACCGAAGGTGCATGGGAAGCCCCTGCCACAGGAGGGACCAAGACCATAGACCTGATCTCAAGCGTTCCCTATCAAGACGCCCTAAAGATGCAGACCTTCTGGAAAGTGACCCTCGAAGACGGAAGCCCGCTGCCCACATGGCTCAATGTTACAGTAACAGATGAATACAATGACGAGAAGGCATACCAAAACAACACTTCGGTCAAATTCCAAGCCATCGGTACCAACAACAACGACGTGCGCGAGGCGACGGTTCTGCTCAGTTTCATCGGTGGAAAATACAAGTTTAATGTGAAGCAAAAAACGACAAACTCCATCCAAATCATCACAAACGACGACAGCCAAGCCGACGCCCCGATGTACAACATCGCCGGGCAGCGCATCGACGGCAACTATAAGGGAGTCGTCATCCGGAACGGGAAAAAAATTATCAGATAAGACCATGCAAACCCATCTGAAGCTGTCTATGCTAGACAAATAGTTCACGTTTTTTTCATTGTCCGCGCCACTTCACGAGAAGTGGCGCGGTTTTTTCGAGCCCATTGCGAGAAATTATTGACAATAAATTTGTAAATTTGCACACCATCCACTTTTTTAATGACATTTAGAACAATTGAAGACATGAACAAGAACCCATTCAAATTTTTGGTTTTACAATTATGGCTAGCTACATTTTGCGCCATTCAAGTACAAGCTCAAGAAAAAGCCTACCCACATTTTCTAGACCTCAAAGACGTCCCCGACGGCACCTTCTACCTCCCCGCGCCACCCGACACCTCGTCATTTGCCTATTTACGCGACTTCGACCGCTATCAATGGGGGAAATCCATTCGCAACACGCCGCGCGGCAGGCAAGCCGACTTTGACGCCTACACGGAAGTCGACTCCATCCTAAAAGGTTTTGAAGACGCTTTCGGCATGCTGATTACCAAGGAAAAGACACCTGAGATGTACAAACTCCTGGAGTGCGTCGAAACCGACGGCAGCCTGTCGGTGCGTGCCGTCAAGCGAAAATACATGCGCAAACGCCCATACGTCCAATTCAACGAGCCGACTTTAGTGCCCCGTGACGAAGAAGAACTCAGGCACAGCGGCTCCTACCCGTCCGGACACACTGCACGCGGGTGGGCGATGGCCTTAATCCTCATCGAACTCAACCCAGAGGCCCAGGACAAGTTGCTCAAACGCGGCTACGAATATGGAGAAAGCCGGGTTATTGCAGGCTTTCACTATCAAAGCGACGTAGACATTGCCCGGGTTGCCGCCAGTGGAGTCGTGGCTCGCCTGCACGCCGACAAGGCATTCTGCAGACAACTCGAAAAAGCCAAAAAGGAATATGCCAGACTTAAAAAATGAGCATGTTGAAGCTTGATGTGAGCACCCGCCTCCATCAAGCTTCAAAAATGAGATGAAAATCCCCCAGGAACAGCAGGGTTAAAACATTTTTTTGCCTGTCATTTAACTTTTACGACCCGAAATCATCTTTAACTTATCATGAATAAATATCTAACAACTATTCTCCTTGCATTTTCTGCAGTAGCAGCGTTTACACAGGGACAAGTCAAAGGAAAGGTTTCCGACAAAGCCAGCAACACGGCGCTGAGCTACGTCAACATCCGGGTGTCAGAACAAGGTCAAGAAAAAGTGATGAAAGGTGCGATGACCGATGAAAACGGGCATTTCAACATCACCGGGCTGGCCTACGGCAATTACACCCTGACGGTATCGCTCCTCGGCTATAAGACGGTCATGCGCAATTTCACGTTGTCGGAGAGCCATCCCTCTGTTTCGTATGCCAACATTTTCATCGCAGAAGACGCAAAAACCCTCAAAGAAGTAACCGTTACGGGGCAACGGTCGTCCATGAAGCTGGAAGTCGACCGCAAGACTTTCAATGTAGAGCAAGACATCGCCAGTGCCGGTGGCTCTGCCACTGATGTATTGGAGAACATCCCCTCTGTGGAAGTTGACAACGATGGCAACATTTCACTCCGTGGCAACAGCAGCGTAGAGGTATGGATTAACGGCAAGTCCAGCGGCTTGACCAGCGACAACCGCGGCGACATCCTCCGTCAGCTCCCCTCCGAGAGCATCGAGCGCATAGAAGTCATCGACAACCCTTCGGCCAAGTTCTCGGCAGAAGGAAGCGCGGGCATCATCAACATCATATTGAAAAAAGACCGCAAAGCCGGCTATTACGGCTCCGTACAAGTGGGCGGCGACACGAGCGGCGGCGCCCGCGCCAGTGCAAACATCAACTATAACAGCGCTAAATTCGACGCTTATGCCAATGTCGGCTACCATCACCGCGTAAACAAAGGGCAGTCGGAGAGCTATCAAGAATTTTTGAAGAGCAACGACTTCATGTCTTCCAATGGCTACAACAACCAAAAGGGCAACGGCATTTTCAGCCGTGCGGGCATTACTTGGCATGCCACGGGGAAAGACGACTTCTCGCTCAACGGCATGATGATGCTGGGCAACGGGAAGAACAACAGTTCCACGCCCTATCATTACGGCATTGTCGGCATACCAGGCTATACCCGCACCATGCTAAGACAGACCAATGGCGAGTCGGACATGCGCATGCTTTACGGTGAATTCAACTACAAACACACCTTTTCTGCTCGTCACACGCTCGACTTCACCGTCGGCCTCAACAGCTGGAAGATGAACAACGAGAACATCTACCAAGATTCCACGGAGTTTTTCCTGCCGCCCGCGCCCACGGCATACAGCTATCAGAAACGCCCGATGAAGACCAACAGCCGGAAATGGGAAGTCAAACTGGACTACGAGAATGCACTGACCGAGAAATTGAAGCTGCAAGCAGGCTATCAGGGCAGCTTCTCACATGAAAACTCCCCGCAAGAGTCATTCGTCGACCTCAACCATTGGGACGGCAGAGAGATGGAAGAAGACGTCAACTTCTACAACCGCTTTCTCTACGACACTGACATACATGCACTATACACGACGGCGACATACAATTTTGGGAAATTTGGCATCATGGCAGGCCTACGCGGAGAATACTGGCACGTCAACACCGAGAGCTACAACTGGCAACAGAACATTGATGCCTCACTGCGCGAAAAGCCTTTTGACAAAGACTATTTCCAGCTCTTCCCGAGCATTTTCATGTCCTACCAGCTGACACCGACCCAACAATTGCAGCTCAACTACACGCG
>ODAI010707027.1_pt1 | contig 19171 bp, 18 predicted proteins | sample 1539321 | NCBI WGS metagenome assembly ODAI01 (sample SAMN02144231, study PRJEB22623) | gut metagenome | biome: sheep rumen | host: Ovis aries | place: New Zealand
ACAATTGTCATCTTCATCTGTCAATTTAATTAATCCGTTATCATATTCAATATTTACTAATATTTTTCTTGTTATTTTAGAATTTGTTAATTGTTTATCAAAACTGCTGTCAAAATTTCTATATATTTTTGTTCCGGATTTTATTATTATTTTTTTATTTATAAATATTTTTTTACCTTCTGTTTTGTTAATCAGGCAGCCTGTCAAATCCTCGTTATCAAAATAACAAATACCATCTTGCGAATTTAGTTTAATATTTTTGTCAAGTTCAAACCAACCTGTTGAAGATTTTGTTACTTTTCCAAGAAATTCACCTTTCATTTTTGGGGATGTAAAATTAAAACAATTTTCTCTTTTTTCCAAAAAATATGATGTAAAATCTCTGTTAAAACTTTTGTATACATCCGGTTCAAAATCAATAAAAACTTTACCGGATGATATTTTTTTAGAATATTTATCTAATTCTATTCTATAATATGCAACAACATTTTTTACATAATTTATGTCTTTTAATCTGCCTTCAATTTTAAATGACTTTACACCTGATTTTACAAGATTATCTAAATTTTTAGAGGCATTGAAATCTTTGAGTGATAACAAATATTTATCTTTTGCAATAATATTGTTTTCATCATCAATAAGTGTATATTTTTTTCTGCATGGTTGAGCACATTCACCTCTGTTTGCAGAACGGCCGCCTATTGAATAACTCATATAACATTGACCGCTATAACTTACGCATAATGCGCCATGAATAAATGTTTCAATTTCGGTTGATATATTTTCACATATTTCTTTTATTTCTTTTAAAGACAATTCTCTTGCAAGAATTACTCTTGAAAAACCTATATTTTTTAAAAATTTTATTTTATCAAATGTTCTGTTATTACATTGAGTACTTGCATGGAGTGGAATAGGAGGTAATTCTTTTTTTATTGCCAAATTTACTAATCCCATATCTTGGACAATAATTGCATCCACTCCGATATCATATAAATTTTTTATAAGATTTTTTGCTTTTGTTAATTCATTATCAGTTAAAATTGTATTAACTGTAACGTGTATTTTTACATTAAACAGATGCGCATAATCAACAAGTTTTTTTATGTCTTCTATATTATTTGAAGCATTATGTCTTGCTCCAAAAGAATTTGCACCAATATAAACAGCATCTGCGCCGCTGTTTATTGCGGCAATGCCTGTTTCTAAATCTTTTGCAGGTGCCAGTAATTCAGTTTTTTGCAGCTTTTTTAAATCTTCCATATATTTATTTTACCATAATTATAAATATCCTCTATTTAAAGGATTAAATAAAATCTTTGAACAGTTAAAATAATAGTGGGTTAGGTATAAGTTTTTGGGAGCAATATATGGAAGATAAGATTATTAACAAATATTTTGCGGAAAATGACGGAAATTTATCAACATCAATAACCCAAAGTTGGACTGAACAAGCTATTGAATGTTATTCAATAAATTGTGATTGCAGAAGATGTTCTTTAAAGAACGGTAATTACTCATTTAAATGTCAAATGCCAAGAGTAATTGATGAACTTATAAATGTATTAGGTAAACCAACCATTAACAATGTAGCATAGTAAACTCCTTTTTCCACCTTGTAGAAAATTTCATGTTTTTTGTAGAAAACTCATGTTTTTTCTACAAGGATATTTTTATCTTTTGTTTTTTTGATTTTTTCTACATTATTTTTTTTATTTTATATATTTTTCTACAAAGATATTATTATAAAAATTTCTGTTATAATAAACATTTTCATCATTTTCTACAAATTTTTATTGTTTATTATGAGTGATTATTATTTTTTTATTTTATTAATTAAATAATATTTAATAAAAAAATAAAAACAAAAAAATGAAATTTTATTTTAGTTTAACCTGTTTTCCTTTTCATGTTCTGTTATAATTTTATCTATTTCATTTCTTGCATCAAGTTTAGAGGTTAGTTCTCTTTTTTCAAGACCATACTTTTTACATAAGCGTTCGTAATAATATAATTGTTTTTTTGTAGGAGCTTCTTTTCCCATTTTTACTTCTTGCAAAAATTTTCTTTTCTTCTTTTCAAATTCTTTATTTGCTTGAATTATTGGTTCTTGTTTTTTCTTGTAATCATAATATTTACAACATTCTTTTATATACAATTCAGTATCAGATAAAAATTTGTTATCGTCTATTAATTCTGCAATAAATTCAAATCTTGAAGCATTTATATCAAGATAATATTTTTCATCTTCTATAAATTTATCTAAAATAACATCAGGATTTAAATTCTGAGATTTTTTTACCAAAGCTCTTAAATAGTTACAAAGAGCAGATTTTTGATTTTTTGTAAAGTCCAAAAATATTTGTTTTTTTACTTCGTACATATTTTTATGTTACCATTATTTAACATAGTAATCAAATATTTTATATTTTTAGCAAAAATAAATTTTTACTGATTTATAATATGACAGTAAAGCAAAAACAAAAGGAGAAAATAAATGAATATTACCCCGGTTGGAATGAATACAAATAGCGATAAAACAGCATTTTGCGGAAAATTAATAAAAGTAAACGGACAAAAATGGGTAGATGGAGTTTTTGATGCTATTATGATGTCTGAATCACCATCATTAGGACGCTTATTACAAGGACATGATATATATTTGAGACAAAGAGCAAAAACAGTTAAAAAATATGACGGAGTCCATTATGAGGGACAAAGAGTATATCAAATTGTTGCAAGTATTGTAAAAGAAAATTCTGTAATAGGAAGAATTGCAGATTCTTTGCATTTGGTTCCTCGTCGTAAAGTTACGCAAAATTATCATGCTGATTATAATCTTTCAAAATATATGGATGAAGAGCATTTTGCAAGAGTTTACAGAAATTTTACCAATATTAAATAATTAAGTGTAACAGTAAATAAAAATACATAAAAACAACTGTTATTCAGGTATTTCCATATCATTTTTAATTTGTTGATTTTCTTCATTACTAAAATCAAAATTAAATAATGGTTTTGGTTTTAAGTTGTTTTTGAATTTTGTACGACTTTCATTTGCTTTTTCAATAAAGTTATTTAATAAACCGACAGATTCTTCAAAATTAACAGGTTCTTTGTTATCTTGCTGAATTTCATTATTTGCTTTAGGTAAAATTTCTTCAAGTTGGCTGGAGAAGTAATTACATCTGACTAAAATAGAATCAAGTTTTGCAAACATGTCGTCAAACAAACCTAATGCAGCACCAAGACGGTTTGTTTTCTTTAAAGTAATAATTTTACCCGAAGCTTTTGATACACTATTAGGAGAATATATTTCCAGAGATTTAGAACCTGCCATACCGTTAAATTCAACCGTTGCAATAGCGCCTTGGGGTATTTCTACATTTTTATCTGTAATTAAAAATTTAACATAAACTTCGTCTTGAACAATGCTGATAGTTTTAATGTAACCAATAGGTACTCCCATCATTCTGACAGAAGAACCTTCAATAAGTCCGTCTACATCCTGCATGAACAGTCTGTAAGTTTTATATTCTCCGATTTTTTTAGCGTGTTGAAACTTTATAAAACTAACACAAAATACAATAACTAAAATCCATACAAGGACTTCTAATGCAATAAATAAACGGATTTTTGACTTAGAATTCATGAGTATATTTTAGCATGAAAAATAATTTTTATAAAATAGTTAATAATTCTGTAAAAATAAACCCCTTGATTAAAAAATATTTATATTATATTATAGGTATATTCAAATGAAGAAATGTGAGGTTTACAATGGATCAGATTATAAAAGTAGCATGGGAATTGAATGAAAATACAGAAAACAGATATCAATTAGTATATGAAATAGCTGAATTGGCAAAAAAATTGGTTGATGAAACACAAGCAAAAAAATCACATGATGAGTTTGTTTTCGAAGAAAATTTTGAAACAGGTTATACAAGAGAAAATCCTGTTGAACACGCCATTATGGTAAAAGCATCTGAAGCAGATGATAACAGATTAGTTGGTTAATAAAAAAATACACAAGTTCAGTATAATAAAAGAGCTTGTGTATTTTTATGTCTAAATTAAAAAGGGGTTTATATGGAAAATACAATAAAATATATTAGGAATATTATAGGAAGTTTCGAACCGGAAATAGGGATAATTTTAGGATCCGGTTTAGGAGAACTGGCTGATGAATATTGTGATATAGAAATTTCTTATAACGAAATACCAAACTTTATAAAATCAACTGTTATAGGTCACAAAGGGAGATTAGTTTTTGCTACGATTGCGGGAAAAAAAGTTGTAATGATGCAGGGCAGAAATCATTTTTATGAAGGTCATACAATGCAAGAAATTACATATCCTGTGAAAGTAATGAAAAAATTAGGTGTAAAAAATTTAATTTTAACGAATGCAGCAGGTGCAGTAAATAAAAATTTTAAAGCCGGAGATTTAATGATAATAAAAGATCACATAAATTTAATGGGAACAAATCCGCTTATTGGAAAAAATGACGATACATTAGGTGAAAGATTTCCCGATATGACAGAGATATACAAAAACAATTTAGTAAAACTTGCAAAGGAAGCAGCTGCTTATGTAAATATAGATATCAAAGAAGGCGTATATTTAGCCAATACAGGTCCTTCATATGAAACACCCGCAGAAATTAATATGGCAAGAATTCTAGGAGCGGATGCAGTCGGTATGTCAACAGTTCCTGAGGCAATTATAGCAAATTATTGCGGATTAAATGTTTTAGGTATTAGTTGTATTTCGAATACTGCAAGTGTTTCAGGAGGTGAAAAACTTTCACATGAAGATGTTATTGCAGCAACAACAAAAGCAAAAAGTAAGTTCAAACAATTAATTGTAAATATCCTTGAACGTTTTTAAAAAAAAATAGTTATTTTAAACTAATTCTTTTTGGTGATTGAAAAAAGCAATTATAAGAGTTATAATGTTTTTAATTAAAATGGTGTGATAAAATTATTTAGAAGGAGTAGTCTATGGAAACAACAACAAAAACTACAAGTCCTAAGAAGGTAAAATCAAAATTCAATGACGAGTTTGAAACTTATTTAAAGAAACAATGCATGAAAACAACATTCAATGGTGTCGAATTAGAAACATTTTCCTGGTACAAAAAAGTATTGGGTTTAGCTTAAAAAAAAACGATCGATTTTAATCGGTCGTTTTTTTTTAAAGTAGTATAGAAAAATTTATAAAATATAAAAATTTTTTACAAAATAGGCATGGCATGTTTTTTCAAAATTTTTCTCATAGTATCATGCTATAAGGAAAGGATGATTTGGCATGCCTGTTAAAGAAAAAAATAAAGATTTAAATTTATTACCACAAAACATAGAAGCAGAAGAAGCAGTACTCGGTGCAATATTAGTAAACCCGAGAGTTATAACAAAAGTTGTTGAAATATTAAAACCGGAAAGTTTTTATAAACCGGCTCACAGGTATGTTTATGAGGCAATGCTTCAGTTATTCAACTCAAATGAGAAGATTGATATAATTACGGTTTGTGATGTTTTGAATTTTAATTCAAAATTAGAATCTGTTGGCGGTCGTTCTTTTATAAATGATTTAAGTTATAACGCAATAACAACTGCAAATATAGATTATTATGCAAAAATAATACAAGAAAAAGCAATAAAACGAGCATTAATAAATGCCGGTTCAGAAATTGTATCATTTGGTTATGATATGAATTCAATAGACTCTTCTTTAGACAGTGCTGAACGATTAATTTTTGAAATAGCATCAAGAAAAGCAACAACAGATTTAATGCCGGTAAAAGACTTGGTAATAGAAACATATGAAAAAATAGAATACAGATACGAACACCAAGATGAATTATTAGGTATTCCGACCGATTTTTATGAATTAGATACATTAATGAACGGTTTACAACGTTCGGATTTAATCATACTTGCAGCACGTCCGGCAATGGGAAAAACGGCATTTGCGCTTAATATAGCGCAAAATGTAGGAATAAAGGCAAAAGTTCCTGTTGCAATATTTTCACTGGAAATGTCAAAGCAGCAGTTAATGCAGAGAATGCTGTGTTCTGTTGCAGAAGTAGATACCCAAAAATTGAAAACAGGAAATATGCAATCAAAAGATTGGGATAAGCTGTTAGATGCAATGAATAAATTTGCACAAGCTCCAATATTTATAGACGATACACCCGGATGTACTTTGACAGATATTCGTGCAAAATGTCGTCGTTTAAAAATGGCTGAAAAAAATTTAGGATTAGTTGTAATAGACTACTTACAACTGATGGAGAGCAGCGGAAAAGAAGACCGTTTTCAAGCTGTATCCACAATATCAAGAGGTTTAAAAACATTAGCAAAAGAGCTTGATGTTCCGGTAATAGCGCTTTCGCAGTTATCCCGTGCAGTAGAAAGCAGAACCGATAAACGACCGATGTTATCAGATTTGAGAGAGTCAGGTTCAATTGAACAGGATGCAGATATAGTAATGTTTATATACCGTGACGAATACTACAGAAAAGCAGAAGACGGTGAGGAAGAAGAATCAATAAAAGCAGCAAATAAGGGTGAATCAGAAATTATTATTGCAAAACACAGGAGCGGTCCTGTCGGTACAGTAAAACTTCTGTTCCAAGGCAATATTACAAAATTCAAAAACCCAATTAAGACAGATACTTTCTAAGAGTATTTCTTCTCTGTTGAACTTTTTCTACAAGAATGTAAATAGGGTGAAACTTAAATAGTTAGGAAAATACACAAAAATCGTAACATGTGTAACCAAACATACCGACTGATTAACTTGAAAATAAATGTACACAAATATGACATAACAAAAATAAAACCAATATAAAAAAGTACTTTACAAAAAAAAATCAGCATGTAGAATAAAGAAGTACCCCAAATGAGGTGGTGCTGATGAAAATTAAATAACCCTATGGGGGATTAGCTCAATTGGTAGAGCACCTGCTTTGCACGCAGGGGGTTAGGAGTTCGAGTCTCCTATTCTCCACCATAAAGGACAGAAGTTAATTCTGTCCTTTATTTTTGCTTATGTTTTGTATTTTGTATATAATGTATCATGCCATTTGCGTATTAATCGATAGGTCGGAAATTTAGTTTCTTCTCAAACCGACTGTTATTTTACATATCGCGAGTTTGACATGTTTAGTCGGAAGTTTTAGTGTTTTGTATCAGGGATTTTGACATAAAAGAATACAAGTTTGACATATTTAGTCGGAAGTTTTTGAAAATTTTGGCAAAAATTTAAACGGTGTTTAAATGCCGTTTAAAAGGTGTTTTATTAGTGTTCAAAAATTACATTTTTTCAATAAACCAGTTGGACATCCCAAAATGATTGAAATTCCATTGAAGTTCAAAATAGAAATTAAACTCTAAAGAGTTATCATCTTTGAAGTTCCAAGAGTACTTATTTAATTGTGTTTTGCGATAACTTTCTATCTGAGTCTAAAATTCAGAAAGAAATTTTAGATATTTATTACGAAATTTGTAAACAGGAAAACAAATAATTTATACTTAAATGTCCACTTCTCTTGACAGATGTCCGTTTTAAAAGGGTATTTCTGCATAAGCTTGCTTAATATTTTGCCGAAAATCTCTCAAAATCTGCCTCAAACGGCTATTTTTGTATGCAAAATACTACCATTATTGACTTCAATTCGTATGTTGAAATCGGCACGATTTTATATTTTTAGGGGGAACTTGGTTCCTCTTTGGTTCCCCTTTGACCAAATGTCCTATTATTTGCACTTTCCTTTAATTCCTAAATTTGCCTAATATATTTAGGTTTTAGGTTAACAATAATATAAAATATCGTTATTAAAATGGAAAACACCGGACATAAAAGTGACGTTTTGTGCCATTTGTGTCAATTTTAACAATCAGCCTCTGTTCTAAACACAAAGCCACTCTTCCCGATATTTTCCCTTTTATCATTCTTATAAAAACTTACAGTTATCTAGAGATAATAAGTTACATGATTTAAAAAAATAAGTTCCGTTTGAGTTCCGCAAAAGGTTCCACTTAAGTTCCGTTTAGTCTAGAAAATTTTTTATTTTGTTTCCATTTTTTCCAAGAGTTGTGTTAATTTTTTGTATTTTATCCTTTATTTATTCTTTGGATTGTTTTACGGAAACGTGGTTTTCTGGGATTTTGTCTAATTTTAAAAAAAGGATAAGAAAAAGTACAAGAAAAGGATAAAAAGGATAATTTCCAAACCCCTAACAATTACCCTCAAGCCTAAACACAATGTAACTCTTTACCTAGTTCCACCTTTCTTATTTTGCTTTATAATTTACAATTATAGCATAGATAGCCGGTCATTATTTTCAAAAATCAATATTTAAAAATTTTTACTAACAAAAAACTAACATTAAATTTTTATGCTTAAATTTAAGGTAAAATAACAATAATGAATACTGACATCAAAGATGCTAAAATATTAATAGTTGAAGACGAAGCACATATTAATCGTTTAATTGAGCTTGTTTTAATATCTGACGGATATTACAGAGTAAAAAAGGCATTTGACGGACTTGAAGCCCTTAAAATAATCATTGAAGATAAGCCGGATTTAATTTTATTAGATGTTATGCTTCCTGAATTAGACGGATTTTCTTTATGTAAAAAAATTAAAGCTTCAAAAGACTTATCTCACATCCAAATAATTATGCTTACTGCAAAGAAAATGGAAGAAGACGTTTTAAAAGGGTTTGAATCAGGTGCAATAGATTATATTTCAAAACCTTTTAGCAATAAAATTCTGCTTGCAAGAATTAAAGCACATCTTGAAAATATTCCTTTGAAAAGTTTAAATAAAACCTATAAAGATTTAGTTCTTGATGCGGATAAAAAAGTTGTAAAAATTAACAATGAAGACATTAAACTTACAAATTTTGAATTTAAAATTCTTGAAGTTTTTATGTCCAATATAGGAATTGTGTTTTCACGCTCAAAACTTTTAGTGTACCTCAGAGGAGATGACGGTTTTGAGATTTCAGAGCGTGCAGTTGATGTTCAGATAGTAAATTTAAGACAAAAATTAAAAGATTACGGTCAATATATAGAAACTGTAAGAGGCATAGGCTATAAGCTAAAGGAATTAGACTAAATGAAAAAAAGAGACTTGTATTGGATACGTTGGATATTATTATTTTTAGGAGTAATACTTCTTTTTGGCGGAATATTTTTTTATAGTTTAATTCAGTTTAATGTTTCATATATAAAAGAAGAAAAAGATGAATTAAATGTTTTTCAAAAACAAATTATATGGGCAATAACTCCTTATTTAAAGGCTAATGCTAAAAATAAACTGGAAGATTATACAGATGATTTTTATGGGGAAGATGTACAGTTTAGAATTTTTGATAAAGATGAAAAATTATTAACAACTTCCAATATCAAAAATAAAGTTCCAATGGTGCGTGAGGATAGCAAATTATTAAGAAAAAAGAAGCCTTGGAAAATTTATCGTCATTCAATAAAAGATAAAAAAATAGTTTCAATCGATGAATTTTATATTGATGGCACCAAATATTATATTGAACTCACTCTTTTAGAAGATAAAGTTATCGGGAAAATAATTAAGGCGCAAATAAATCTCACTATAATTTTAGCTATTTGCTTAATCATATTAATAAGCGGAATTTTACAGCTTATGTATCAGATCAGAGTTTCATTTAATAAGTTTGATGATAGTGTTTTAAAAATTGCAAATGGGGATTTAGACGCAGAACTTGAAGTTCCAAGATTAAAGATTTTAGAGGAGCTTGCTTTGTGCGTTAAAAAGATGGCAACAAGGCTAAAAAATCAAATAGCAAGATTAGAAATGCTTGAAGAATATAAAGACGAATTTATACAAAATGCTTCTCATGAAATTAAAACGCCAATTACAGCGATAAACATGGCACTTGAACTTTTAGAAAATTCCAACAATGAAAAACAGAATAAAGAATTTATAGATATTATTCATTTTCAAATACATACTATAAATAAATTAATAAATGATATGCTTAAACTAAGCGAAATTGATGTTGAAAAAACAAATGAACAAAAAAATTTTAAACTTGTAAATCTGAATCAACTCATTACAAAAGTTATTAATTCATTTGGAAGTAAAGATACTAAGATAAATTTTATAAACAGCAAAAATATTGATATACAAGCAAATGAGGATTTATTAATTTCTGCTGTTGAAAATTTACTTACAAATGCAATCAGATATTCAGACTCTGATAAAATCGATGTTATCTTAGAAAACGAAGAAAATCAGGTTAAAATTCATATAAAGGATTATGGAATTGGAATTAAAAAAGATTATCAAGAAAAAATATTTGAAAAATTCTATCGTATAGATAAAGCAAGAAGCAGAAAACGTGGCGGTTCAGGCTTAGGACTTGCAATAGTTAAAAATATAGTTGAGCTTCACAATGGTTCAATTGAAGTTGAAAGTGAAGAAAACAAAGGTGCCGATTTTATTATAGGATTACCTCTAAAATGCTAATACAATATTGGTTTAATTTGCCAAGACAAGTTCGATTTATATTTGTTGGAGGCATTAACGCTGTTGCTTCTTATCTTTTGTATTCAATTTATTGTTTGGCGTTTGATATAAATTCTTATCAAATAGCTCTTATTTTTTCGTGGGTTTTATCATCATTCATTTCTTTTACGCTCCAAAAGTATTTAGTTTTTCAAAGCAAAGGTAAATGGCTGAATGAATATTTAAAATGTCTTTCAACTTGGTTTTTTAGTTATTTAATTAATGCTGTTGTGTTAGAGTTTTTTGTAAAAATTGTTTATATAAATATTTTCATTGCACAAATAATTTCAACAGGATTGACGGCAGTTTTTACATATATTGTATTTAAACAATTTGCATTTAAAAAAAGTTTGTAATTTTATAATCTATATTTTCAATATAAGTTTTTAGGTCAAGATTTTGAGTAATTCCAAATTCAATAGCATGAGAGTTATTTTCCTTGTTTTCATATTTACAAGGATGGATAATACATTCTATTATTTCGCAGTTCAAATTTCTTAAGCCGGCTTGAATGGTATCTTGGCTCATCATTGCCGTATACCCTATTCCTAAAATATAGCTATTTGTTTTTAAATTATGTTTTTTAATAACCTTTTGATTTATCTTAGTAAAATGCTGTAATAAGATAACTTTAATTAAATTTATCGGCTTTAGCCTTTTGCTTTTACAAAAATACGGTTTTTCAAATTGAGTTCTGACATAAGGAATATTATATTTATTTGCAAGTTTGCAAGTAATTCTAAAAATTTCGGGGATACCATGAACATGCACATGGGAATCAAGACGAAAGATTTTTATATTGTTATTCAATGCTTTTATAATTTGAGCTTCAAACTCTTTTTCAATTTGAGCTAAAAGTTTTTTATTATTTTGATTAAAAATATAGTATAAATAACTTCTGTTAAAATTACCTTTGTTATCAGTTAGCATCGGACATTTTGTTAAAGATTTGCCTTCCATAATATTTAAATGCAAGCCAATATTTAGTTTTGGGCAGACAGGAATTATATTGTTGATAACATCATCAAAATATAAAGTATTAACAACAAGGCTTGTATGTTTTAAAAAACCTGTTTTGTATCCGTATAATACCGCTTGATTGTGTTCTTTTGACAATCCAAAATCATCGGCGTTTAAGAAAAAATATTTGTCCGTCATAAATTTACACTATCCTCAATTTGATATAAGGGTCTATCTTTTACTTCAATTAAGACTTTGCCCAAGTATTCTCCTATTATTCCAAGCGACATTATGATTATCCCTGAAAAGAATGCTATTGTCATAATAATTGAAGTCCATCCGGGGGTTGAATAGTGTTTGAAGTAGCTTATTATTCCGTATAAAAGAATTAAAACACTTATAAATGATGTGATTGCACCAACAAAGGTTATTAATCTTAACGGAAAAATGGAAAAGCTCGTTATAGCACACCATGCAAGCCCTAAAAGATTTATAAAAGAATATTTGCTTTTGCCGGCTTGCCTTTGCAGTCTGTCGTAATATACATCTTTTGATTTTAAACCGATATTTTGGACAATACCCCTTAAAAACAGGGCTTTTTCTCTATATTGTTTTAATTTTTCAACCGTATTTTTGCTCATCAATCTAAATTCTGAGTGATTTTGCCTGATTTTAATGCCAATCAAGTTCATAAATTTATAGAATAAAAATGCACTTGATTTTTTAAAGAAAGAATCTGTTTCTCTTTTTTTTCTTATCCCATAAACAATATCACAGCCTTCAAGATATTTTTTTACCATATCTTTTATTATTAAATGGTTGTCCTGCAAATCAGCATCAATTGTGACATAAATATCAGCCTCAAGAGTATTTATACCGGCAAGTATTGCATTTTGTTGCCCATAGTTTTTTGTTAAGTTAAGCAATACAATTTTTTTATTTTCATCACAGTATTTTTGTATAATATCGGCTGTTTTATCCTTGCTTCCGTCATTTACAAAACAAATTTTGCTTTCAATAGAAACTAAGTTTTCATAAATCAAATCTTCCAAAAGCAAATTAAGCTTTTGTATAGAATATTCAATTATATCTTCTTCATTATAACAAGGTGCAATAATAACCAGTTTATTTTTCATTTTTTGCCCCCTTGCTAATTACTGAATATTTTATTCCTTTGTATCTTATTCCGACAGGCAAAGATTTAATGTCTTTGTTTCTCATAATTAAAAGATTATTTGCGTTGTTCAGTTCATTATTAAGCCATTCAATATTATCATCTTTTTGAAAATCGATTTGCGGCAATTTGGAATAATATAAAAGGCTGTATTTTGAACCTGTTTTGTATGTTGAAATTGTGTAATTCTTTTGTTGTGCAAATTTTGCAAACCTCATTAAATCATTTTGCCCGAAAGAATAATCAATTTTATAAGCAAGAGGGGTTATAAAACCAATTAAAAGTGCCATAAAAATTGCTTGAAATACAAACGAATTAAATCTTTCATCTTTTACAATGCTTCTTATTAAATAAAATGAAGATATTGTTAAAACTATTTGCATTATATGCATATTTCCCGTATCATCCTTTAATAAATATGCTGTAACAAACGGGAATAATAAAGCACCTAGTGCAAGAATTGAACTTATTGTCAATATTGAATACTTTAGAAGTTTATTGTCTTTTTCAATATAATAAACCCAAATTTGGGCAATAATCACCGCTAAAAACGGGTAAATCGGAAGAATGTATGTTATTAATTTTGCACCTGAAAGACTAAAGAATATTAAGGTTAATAATCCTGTAATAACGTTTAGTTTTAAAAACTGATCAAACTTAATATTTTTAATACCTAAAAACATTATTGTATAAGGCGTTAATCCCCATATTAAGGTTAAAATATAAAAATACCATGGCTCGTTTCTATGAATTACTTCCGAACCTAAAAATCTTAAAATGTGGTGTTTATAAATATATTCTTGATAAAATAAATCAGGATAAGTTTTTAACATCAAAATATGCCAAGGCAGGGCTATAATTAAGAAAACAGGCAAGCCATACAAGAATGACTTAAAAGTTTCTTTGTAAGTTTTAAAAATAACGGTTGAAATAAATATAGTGCCAAAAGGAATTGCAACCCCCGGTATTCCTTTTGCAAGTACTGCAAGCCCCATAAAAATATAAGCAAGAAGCCAAAACCATTTTTTATTTTCTTGTTTTACAAAAAATGTATAAAAATAGCAAAGAACGGAACTTGCACAAAAACTTGCAAGCACACTATCTAATATTGCAATTTTTGTAATAAAAGCATACTCAAGAGTGGTCATAAGTGTTGCAGTTGCAATAAAGGCAAACTTGAAACCTTTAACCTTGTTGCATAGGGTAAATAACAATCCTAACGGTAAAACTGACAATAGAACGATTGGAAGTCTTGCAGTTAATTCTGATACACCAAAGATTTTAAAACTCAAAACCTCAAGCCAAAAATAAAGAGGCGGTTTTTCAAAAAAGTAGCTGCCATTTAAATAAAGGGTCATAAAATCGTTTGTTTTTAGCATTTCTCGTGCCATTGTCACATATCTTGTTTCGTCAGCATCAAGCAAGGGGTATGAACCCAAAAAAAATAAATATGTAATAATGAAAATAGCAAACAATACAAAAATTAAAATATTCTTTTTCTCAAAAATCTTTTCCATATCAGCTTTTCCTTAAGATGAAGTCAGTTTACTTTTAAATATTAGGAAAAAATTGTTAGAGATTTGTTAGAAATTAAAGAGTATAAAGAGATTTTTGCTTATTAAAAACTAACAATAATTAAATATTATGTTTGTGCGAAAAATAGATTAGCATGTAGCATGTAGGTTGGGCATACCTGCCCAACAAAAACTAAGTCAACAATATATTCCACTAACTCGGAAATTTTTATCCTTTTCCTATCCTTCCATAATTCCAATCCCTGTCGGAGTTTGAGCCATAACCACGACATTATTTTAGAAAAAAGGATAAATATAGGGATAAAAAAAGGATAAAAAAGATAATTTTTCTTGAAACGAGGGAAGTGGTTTAAATTCAAACATTTTCTAAATTATACCCACTTTCCCTCTTTCAAATTTATCCGTCAGGTTATAGACAACAAAATCCAAGACAAATCCACCCCTGCCCAAACTTTAAAAAGGAGGCGCAAGCCTTCTTTTTTTTAATGTAGGGGGGATTGGATGAGATACCTTTTAACAGGACATTTGGTAGTAAGGTTATCATGTCACTACAATGACGAAAGTCCGCAGCAATCCAGCTTTTGTCGATTTTTTATGGTCGGAAGCGGTTTGAGTACAAAAGTCCGAAATGTCCGTTTTTGGTAACAAATATGTCCGCTTATTTGCACTTTTTGTGTATTTTTTTTGTCCGTTTTTGTCGGAAGGGGTAAACAAAATCAATAGGCAAAAGCACCAAGCTTAGGAAGTTTTAGCGATTTTAAGAGGTTGGAAATGAAAAATTTAAATTACCTCAAAAGTACATTTTAAGACCTCAAATTTCCAATTTTGGAATTTTGAATGGGTAAATATTCGCCACAAATACCTACAAAACCTAAAACATGCAAATAAGAAAAAATAGGTAGTTTGAAAATTTAATTCTTAAAAGAGATTAGGTTTTAGTACCTAATCTCTTTTTAAACGTATTTTTTATTTTTATAAACCAAAATCAAATGGTGTAACATGGTATTGCTTTAAAAATGCCTTATATTTAGGATCATTTTTCATAGCAGTATATTCTGCAACTGTAAATGTGCCGTCCTCTCCTGCATATTTATCAATAATTTCTTCAATATGAGAACAATCTACATCAGGTGCAATTCTAGCCATATTGTTTAAAATACCGACTTTTACTTCACCTTTAGTACATCTGCCGTCTACAATGCAGTTTTGGGATTTATCAATCCAACCCATTTCTATTTTAGAAAAATTGCTTGAAGAATGATATATGTCAAGAACAGCTCCCCATTCGTTGCCATTTAAAAATTCTGCCCACTCTTGAGCATTAAATTCGCCATCTGTAAACTGACTACGATATTGAGAAAAAGTGACAGGGGATTTTGAGAAAACATTAAAAGTTATCTTCATGTTTCTTCATGTTTTATTGTAAATTATTGTAAATTATGGTAAAATCTAAGAAAAGGGAGAACAATAAATGCTCTCCCAGAAATGATTGATTATAAGGTGCCTATATGGTGCCTTTTCTTCTGTTTAGAGGGAATTTCCAAAATTTACCTTTTGACATTTGGATTACCCCATTCACCGTGCGGTAATTTGTAACTAAGTACAATATTCCGTTTTCTTCAACTACGAAACGTTTCATAGCTGTTGGTTTCCTTCCTTTTTTGTATCCCTTGCCAGTAATGGCTGACTATACCGACCAAATAGTCGAGAGGCTTGTAAAATATTCTTTTTTGTTCATTAATTATCAAGGTAACCCCCTCTCCATGCTTATTTTTATTTAATAATTATAATTATATCAAAAAAATACATTATTACAACTTTTGTTACAATATATAAAATTATTTATTTTAAATTAAGCAAACTTAATATGTTGAAATATTTTTATTAATGATATACTATTTAGTGAAAAGGAGTGACTATGAATGAGAATGTTGCACAAAATCTTATAAAATTGCGTGTAACAAATAAGCATACGCAAGAATATGTAGCTGAAAAATCAGGTATTTCTTTGCTTGCATATAGAAATATTGAAAGTGGAAAATCTAAGCCCAATTTATCGACATTAGAAAAAATTGCCAAAGTATATGGAATAGATGTTGCGGATTTATTAAATGAAACAAAACTGCAAATTTCAAAAATAAGGTTTCGTGCGTTAGAAAAAAAGAATATAAGAAAAAGAGAAGATATTATATATGAAATCTCTTTATGGATAGAGAAATATAACAAACTTGTCAAAAAATTAGAATTAAATTCTGATTTTGAATATAAACTCGCAGATATTGAGAATGCAACAAATGATCCTATTGCTATGGCTCATAAAGCTAGAGAGGCTTTAGAATTAAAAAACGATGAAACTGTAATGGATATTTGCAATTTAATTGAATTTAAAGCCGGAATAAAAATCATGGCTAAGCAGTTTAATTCAGATAGTTTTTTTGGTTTGTCGGCAGAAGATATTGATGGCGGTAAAGTAATAGTAGTTAATACTTGGGATAGGATATCTGTTGAGCGAAGAATCTTTAGCGTTGCTCACGAATTAGGACATATACTAATGCATTTTGGCAATGTTCAAAATGATTTAATAACTGAAGATAGTAAAGAGGAAAAAGAAGCAAATACATTTGCTGCACATTTTTTAATGCCAAATAGCGATTTTATATCTGCTTGGAATAAAAGTGCTAATTGCGATTTTGTTGACAGAGTTATTAGAGTAAAACAAATCTTTAGAGTAAGCTATCAAGTAGTATTATATCGTCTATCGGAATACATAAAAGAAAATAATATTGATTTTAATGTATGGAAAACATTTGGAATATTATATCGAAAAAAATATGGCGTAAAAGTAGATTGGAAAAAAGAAGTTGCATCAAATCTTGATGAAAATAGTAGAGAACTCAGAGCATTATCTAATCAATTTTATTCTGGCGGAAGATTGGCTGAATTAGTAAAAAAAGCCTTTGATGCTAATAAGATTTCCCAAATTGAAGCAGCCAATATTTTAAATTTGGATGAAAAAGTTATATCGAATTTTCAAAAATCATGGCAGTCAATACCGTTATATGAACTCAAATAGAAACATAGCAAGAACTCAAAATATGTTCAAAGTCATGTTTGTGATACCCTAAAAGAAAAGGTGTTAAGTATGGCTATTCCAACATATGATGAATTAATGTCACCAGTTCTTAAGCTTCTCAGTGATGGGGTTGAGCGTTCCGGAGAAGATATTACCAATACTATTGCTGATCAATTGCATCTAACAGAATCTGAAAGAAAAATATGAAGTTCAGCTTCAGTGCAAAGATGAAGAAATTGCCCGTTATAAAGACTTTAAGGCAAAATTATCTACAAAAATGCTCGGCGAAACACTTGAACAACATTGTGAAACATCATTTAATCAACTTCGTGCAACAGCATTTCAAGGAACATATTTTGAAAAAGATAATGATGCAAAATTCGGCAGCAAAGGGGATTATATCTTTAGGGATTATGATGAAGCCGGAACAGAATATCTTTCAATAATGTTTGAAATGAAAAACGAAGCTGATACAACTTCCACCAAAAAGAAAAATGAGGATTTCTTTAAAGAGTTAGATAAAGATCGCCGAGAAAAGAATTGTGAATATGCCGTACTTGTTTCACTTCTAGAACCTGATAGTGATTTTTATAATACCGGAATAGCGGATGTTTCTTATCGCTATGAAAAAATGTATGTGATAAGACCGCAATTCTTTATTCCGATGATAACGATGTTAAGAAATGCAACACGTCATTCTTTGGATTACAGAAAGGAACTTGCACTTATAAAATCTCAAAATATTGATGTCGCCAAATTTGAAGATGCATTATATGATTTTAAAAATAAATTTTCTAAAAATTATGAACTTGCTAGCCGCAAATTTAAAACAGCAATAGAAGAAATTGATAAAACAATTTCACATCTTCAAAAAACAAAAGATGCTCTGTTATCTTCTGAAAACAATTTGCGACTCGCAAACAATAAGGCGGAAGACTTATCTATCAAGCAGTTGACAAAAAACAATCCTACAATGCAGACAAAATTTGAAGAACTGCAAAATAAAAAGAAAAAATAAATTTAATAATATGGAAAAAGCCTCTATGCCAGAGGCTTTTATTTTGAGTACTATTTAAACGACATTTGAACACCTCTTAAACGGTTTTAAATTTCGAGATTGTTTTCATGGTCTATAAAGAATGCATTCAAAACATCCACGTCGTTACGCAGGTGCTTAATTACCGGAGCATGATTATAACATTCTTTTATTTCAGGGTGATTACTGATGAAATAGTCAATAATAACCTCTATATTATAAGTATTCTCTGTCCATTTGCTAATCTACTTAAACTCTTGATTTGTAATATTGTATCCAACTCCTTTCATAATTCTCTTCTAACATTAGGAAACACAATACCAAGGAAGAAGTCAGAAAAGCGAAAATAAAGGAAAGATTTTACATACAGACACAATATATTTTCAATTATTTTTGTGATACTTTAAAAGAAAAGGAGTGGAGTATGGCAATACCTGATTTTCAAACATTAATGTTACCGTTGTTAGAATTATTAAAAGACGGCAAACCTGTCAAGTTATCCGAAATGGTTGATATAATGTCTGATAAATACAATTTGACAGAAGAAGAGCGAAATGAATGGTTGCCAAGTAAAGTGCAGAAAACCATGTATAATCGTGTAGCATGGGCAAAACAATACTTGAAAAATTCTGAATTAATTGAATCTCCTGAAAAAGGTTCTTTTAAAATAACCGAAAAAGGTTTAAGCATATTAAAATCAAACCCTGAAAGAATCGATTTAAGATTTCTTAAAAATTTAGATAAAGAGAATTTGCCTGAAGTTGAATCAGAATTACAATCAACACATATTGAAGAAAATAAAACTCCTGAAGAATTAATTGAAAATG
>ODAI012232117.1_pt1 | contig 19171 bp, 15 predicted proteins | sample 1539321 | NCBI WGS metagenome assembly ODAI01 (sample SAMN02144231, study PRJEB22623) | gut metagenome | biome: sheep rumen | host: Ovis aries | place: New Zealand
CAGCAAGAATCCTCGACCTGACACACCTGCTTGATCGTAAGCCGAAGGCTCTTTCCGGTGGTCAGAGACAGCGTGTCGCTATGGGACGTGCTATCGTTCGTAATCCTAAGGTCTTCCTTATGGACGAGCCTCTTTCCAACCTGGATGCTAAGCTCCGTGTCCAGATGAGATCCGAGATCGCAAAGCTCCACCAGAGACTGGGAACCACAATCATCTACGTTACACATGACCAGACAGAGGCTATGACCCTTGGTACAAGAATCGTCGTTATGAAGGACGGCGTTGTACAGCAGGTCGATACTCCTCAGCACCTGTATGACCTCCCGGGCAACCTGTTCGTAGCAGGCTTCATGGGATCTCCTCAGATGAACTTCCTTGATGCTGTTGTCAAGGTCAGCGGCGACACCGCATACCTGACAGTCGGCGGCAAGGACATCCCGCTGAACGCGAAGAAGTCCAAGGCTCTGATCGATGGCGGCTACAACGGCAAGACCGTTATCATGGGTATCCGTCCCGAGAACATCTCCGATGCTCCCGAAGATATCGAGAAGGCTCCTGTTACCTTCGAATCCAAGGTTAACGTTTACGAGCTGCTCGGCGCAGAAGTATTCCTGTACTTCGATGTTGCTGAGACACCTATGACAGCCCGTGTCGAGCCCACAACAACTGCAAGACCCGGCGATGCTGTTAAGTTCGCATTCGACCTTGAGAAGATTCACTGCTTCGATAAGGAAACAGAGAAGACCATCACAAACTAAGAGGCGGCTTCCAGGGTTCGCCGAGAATGAGTAAGGCAGGAATCCCATGGAGGGATGAAGCCTGAAGACTGATTAAACCTCCGGGGGACACCGATATCGGCGTCCCCCGGAGTTGTTTTTTAGAAGTTTCTCTAATCGATTGCGCCGACCGCCGGATGCTGTGTTAAAATAAGGAATAATTTACATTCAGAAAGAAATGGGGAGAATATGATTACAGCACAGATAGTCAAGCAATGCCTTGAAGAACTGACAGCTATTTCCAAAGTAGAATTCTGTATGCAGGACACCGGCGGCAGTCTTTTCGCGATGACGCAGGGCGCAGAGATTTCGGAGACAGAGGTTGTTACCCAGTTTGCCCGCTCCGCGGTTGATTCCCAGATCATGGGCAACCGGTATCTGCTGAAGATTATGGACGAGGAAGAGCCGGCATATATCCTGACAGCAATCGGCAGCGGCGACTATACACTGATGATTGCGAAGATCGCGGCAAGTGAGATCCGCAATCTGATGACGGCCTATAAGGAGAAATACGACCGGACCAATTTCTTCCAGAATGTCCTTCTGGACAATATGCTGCTTGTGGATATCCACAACAGGTCCAAGAAGCTTCACATCGATTTCTCGGTTCCGCGCGCGATCATTCTGGTTGAGCTGGACGAAGAGACGGATACGATTGCAACGGAGCTTCTGAGCGGAATTTTCACATCCCGCAACGGAGACTACCTTACCGAGGTGGACAGGAACAGTGTGATCATCATCAAGGCACTGGACAGTCTCGAGGACTATGAAAAGGTTGACGAGGCAGCAAAGGTCGCCGTCGAGATGCTCAACACAGAGGCGATGATCAAGGCGAGAGCCGCGTACGGCACGATTGTCCCGGATCTCAAGAGCATCTCCAAATCCTACAAGGAAGCCAGGATGTCCATGGACGTCGGAAAGATCTTCTATGCCGGAAAGCAGGTCATCTCCTATAATGAGCTCGGCATCGGCAGACTGATCTACCAGCTTCCCTCCAACCTTTGCAACGTGTTTATCAATGAGGTGTTCGGTGACAACGTTCCGGATGATCTTGACAATGAGACACTGGCGACCATCAATGCCTTCTTTGACAACAGCCTGAACGTCTCCGAGACATCCCGCAAGCTGTTCATTCACCGCAACACGCTTGTTTACAGAATTGAGAAGCTGCAGAAATCGACCGGACTTGATATCCGTGTCTTTGATGACGCGCTTACCTTCAAGATCTCCCTGATGGTTATGAATTACCTCAGGTATCTTGAGAACAAGAACTGAGCGTCGCTGAGCGCCGCCGCCGCAGCGCCTTACGGGATTTTCCGGATCCCGGTTCCGTCAAAGGAGGGGATGAAGCTGTCGGAGACAGTGCCGCCCTCCTGTATAAAACCGTTTTCAACACCAATGTCTATGGCGAAGTCTACGACTTCGTCATATTCTTTTTCTGAGACTGGACGGCCAAGGAGAGGGTCGCCTGCGGCCTGCGGCATCGGAGTGTACTGGTTCATGATGCTGATATAAATGCTGTCCCCGAAGGTTTCGCAGAGGCAGCGGATGATCTTTTTGGAATCCTCTGTGTGGCCGGGCATGACCATGTGCCGCACAATGACGCCGCTCTTCATCAGGCTGTCCTCACCGGAATCAAAGACCGGCTCCGGGCACTGCCGGACCATCTCCCTGATCGCGGCGAAGGCTCTGTCAAAATAGTCCGCAGCCCGGCAGTACCTCAGTGAGAGCTCCGGGGAACAGAATTTAAGATCGGGAAGCCAGATGTCGACAAGACCCTCCAGCGCCCGGATGATTTCGGGCCTTTCATAGGAGGAGGTGTTGTAGACGACGGGGATCCGAAGTCCCCTTTCCTTTGCGAGCTTCAGGGAGGGAATGATCTCATGGATAAAGTGGCCGCCGGTCACAAGATTGATATTGGCAGCGCCCTGATCCTGCAGAGAAAAGAAAATCTCGCAGAGGCGCTCCGGGGTCACGGCAAGGCCCTCGTTCCCCTTCCGGCCGGAAGCAATTTCGATATTCTGGCAGAATACGCAGCCGAGGCTGCAGCCGGTAAAGAATACCGCGCCGCTTCCTGCTTCGGGGCAGATGCAGGGCTCTTCATAATAAAGAAGTGCAGCTCTTGCCGCGCGGATGTGCGCTCCGGAGCCGCACCAGCCTGTTTTCCCCAAGGCGCGGTCAGCGCCGCACTCCCTCGGGCACAGTATGCACCTGTCCATGCGGAAAAGCTCTTCAAGGGAAAGAGCGGGTTCTTGACATTCGTTTGATGTGTTCATATAATCTGTTGTTATTAGACCTGCGTATGGCGGGGCTGACAGCTGCCTGTCGTCTGTCGTATCGAAATCCGGGTCTTACGCAATGAATCCTGCGAACCGTGTCAGATCGGGAACGAAGCAGCACTAAGCAGACCCTTTCATGTGCCGTAAGGAAGCCTGGGTGGAGCGGCGGATGCAGTACCGTGTCGGTCCCGCCATACGCAGTTTTGCGAGGCGGCGAGCCACACGCCGCACTCACATATCCTTTTTTGCCTGTTCCTCGGCCTTTACGCGCGCGCGGAGCTGACGGAAGAACAGCTGTAGGATTTCCCTGCATTCGTCCGCGAGGACGTCCCAGGTGATTTCGGACTGGTGCATGAGCTTTTCGCTGGCAACGATGTTCAGCACGGAACCGGCGCAGCCGGACTTGTCGCTCGGCGTTCCGATCACGACGCGGTCGATCCGCGCCTGTTCGATCGCGCCCGCGCACATGGGGCAGGGCTCGAGTGTGCAGTACAGCACGCACCCTTCCAGGCGCCAGTCGCCGATCGCCTTCGCCGCTTTCCGGATTGCCCGAAGCTCGGCGTGAGAGAGCGTTGAGTGATCCGTGTTGCGGCGGTTATATCCGCGTCCGATGATTTTCCCTTCATATACAATGACACAGCCGATCGGAACTTCGCCCAGAGAAAGCGCTCTTTTTGCCTGCGAAAGCGCGGCGCGCATATAGCGCTCGTCTTCAGTCAGGATTCTTTTCCGGGGGCGGCGGGTCATGTGCGGCAGATTGCCGTTATTGTCCTCTTGATTAAAATTTGCCACTGCTTATACTAATACTATAAATTATACCTGTATGATAGGAATTGAGCAGCCGCAGGCGGCGGCCGCGGGTATTAACTGCTATCATACAGTTTTTACGGGAGTGATACAATGAAAATTTCCACGAAAGGAAGATATGCCCTTCGGATGATGCTGGATCTTGCCCTGCACAATACCGGCGAGTATATTTCTCTAAAAGATATTTCCCAAAGACAGGGAATTACTGTAAAATACTTAGAGCAAATCGTGACTGTGCTGGCAAAGGCAGGATTTGTCCATTCCCAGCGCGGCAATAACGGCGGATACCGTCTTGCAAGAAAACCGGAGGATTACACCGCCGGTGATATTTTGCGCGTTATGGAAGGAAACCTTCAGCCGATCGCGTGCCTGGAGGCCGATCCGAATGAATGTGCGCGCAGTGCTTACTGCAGCGTACTCCCGTTCTGGCAGGGCCTCGGGAAAGTGGTCAACGACTATGTTGACAGTGTGACGCTGGAGGAGCTGGCGGATCAGGCGCGTTTTATGGCAGGAAACGATTACTCGATATAATGCTGAAGAGGAGATTATATGACAACACCATTACTGAAGGTTGAGCATCTGAGCACCGCAATCGAAGAGGGCGAGCTGCTGCATGATGTCAGTCTGGAAATCGGAGAAGGAGAGACACATGTCCTGATGGGGCCGAACGGCGCGGGCAAATCCACGTTCGGAAACACACTGATGGGAAACCCGAATTACAAGGTAACCGGAGGAAGGATCTGGTTTGACGGTGAGGATATAACAGAGCTGTCCGCAGATAAGCGCGCGGCAAAAGGACTGTTCCTGTCCTTCCAGAATCCGCTGGAGGTCCCGGGACTGTCCCTCGAGGCGTTCCTTCGCAACGCCATCCGCCAGAGAACCGGAAAGCCCCTGAAGATCTTCCAGTTCAAGAAGGAGCTGGAGCAGACGATGGAGCTGCTGCAGATGGATGAAGCCTACGCGGACCGCGACCTGAACGTCGGGTTCTCCGGCGGCGAGAAAAAGAAGGCGGAGATCCTGCAGCTTCTGATGCTGAGACCGAAGCTCGCCATTCTCGACGAGACCGATTCCGGCCTGGATGTCGATGCCGTGCGCACCGTTTCGCAGGGAATCGAGGAATACCAGAAAAAGCGCGGCGGGGCACTCCTTGTCATCACGCACAGCACTAAGATCCTGGAAGCGCTGGATGTAGACTATACGCACATCATCGTAAAGGGAAGACTGGTTAAGACAGGTGACGCGTCGCTGGTTGATGAGATCAACGAGCACGGATTTGAGCAGTACCTTTCCGCGGAGTAAGGCTGCGGGATAAGGATATGACCGGCAGTCCCGCGGGGACTGTCATACGGGGAATTACATGGGAATTCAGGAAGTAGCGGAAGTCGACAGAAGCCTGTACGACTTCAAGGATGACGAAAAAGATTTTTACAGACTGCAGGAAGGCCTTACTCCGGATATCGTAAAACAGATTTCGGAGGAAAAACATGACCCGCAGTGGATGCGTGATTTCAGGCTGCAGTCTCTCGAAATATATAACAATACGCCGGTGCCGGACTGGGGCCCGTCCATTGACGGACTGGATATGGACCACATTTCCTCCTATGTCCGCGCCAATACCAATATGAAGGGCAGCTGGGAAGAGGTTCCGGAGGAAATCCGAAACACCTTTGAGAAGCTCGGTATCCCGCAGGCGGAGAGAGAATCGCTCGCGGGCGTCGGCGCACAGTATGACTCGGAGCTGGTATACCACAATGTGCGCGCGGAGGTCGCCGACCAGGGCGTCGTCTATACCGATATGGAGAGCGCGCTGACCGGCGAATATGCGGATATGGTGGAAGAGCACTTCATGAAGCTTGTACCGCCGACAGACCATAAATTTGCTGCCCTCCACGGAGCAGTGTGGTCGGGAGGCTCCTTTGTGTATGTGCCGAAGGGAGTCAAGGTTGAGATTCCGCTTCAGTCTTATTTCCGCCTCAATGCAAAGGGCGCCGGCCAGTTCGAGCACACGCTGATCATTGTGGACGAGGGCGCGGATCTTCACTTTATCGAAGGGTGCTCTGCGCCGAAGTATAATGTCGCGAACCTTCACGCGGGCTGCGTAGAGCTGTACGTGCGAAAGAACGCGAGACTCCGCTATTCGACGATCGAAAACTGGTCCAAGAATATGTACAACCTCAACACCAAGAGAGCGCTGGTGGATGAGAACGCGACGATGGAATGGGTTTCCGGATCCTTCGGATCGCATGTATCCTATCTGTATCCCACGACTATCCTTCGCGGGGACAACTCGCACTGCGAGTTTACAGGAATCACGTTTGCGGGCGGCGGCCAGAACCTTGATACCGGCGCCAAGATGATACAGCTTGGAAAGAACACCTCCTCCTATATCAACTCCAAGTCGATCTCGAAGGACGGAGGCATCAGCACCTACCGCAGCAGCATCGAAATCAGGCCGACGGCAAAGGGGGCGAAATCCTCCGTGGACTGTGCGTCCCTGATGCTGGATGATATTTCAAGGTCGGATACCATTCCGGCCATGGATATCCGGACCGGCGACGCGGATGTGGGACACGAGGCCAAGATCGGACGAATCAGCGACGAGGCGGTCTTTTATCTGATGAGCCGCGGAATCAGCGAGTCCGAGGCAAGAGCCATGATCGTATCGGGCTTTGCGGATACGGTCAGCAAGGAGCTGCCTCTGGAATATGCCGCGGAAATGAACAACCTGATTAAGCTTGAAATGGAGGGAATGTGATGATAGTAGGCAGAATTCCTTCCCTTACCTGGAACAGTCTGAAAATGAACAGCGGCGTTGTAAGCGCCGCACCGGATATTGATTACGCAGTATATCTCGATGCGCAGGCACTTCCGGAGGGAGTGAGCGTGTCCCGCCTGTCCGCAGAGGAGGCGGCTGCATGGCTTGATGCGAATACGCCTGCCCAGGAGCAGGAATATGTGGTCGCGGGCAAAACGCCCATTTACCGCTTTCAGCGTTTCGGCACGGGACTCGGGCAGGAGTATGACGATTTTATCTGCAGCGCAGCCGGCGGGGACGCGGAGCTGATCGAGATCGGCGAAGGCGCCACAGTCAAGGCGCCGGTCGTCGTAAAGATGGATCTCGAGAGTGGAAAAGGCGCGGCCGCAAGGCGCATTATCCATGTGGGAAGCGGTTCATCCGTTTCGGTTGTCCTGCGCTACCGCTCGGAGAAGGACGCGCAGGGAAGCGCGTGCATTTCCACAAAGATCGTGCTGGATAAAGACGCGCAGATTCATATTTCAAGAGTGCAGATGCTGGGCAGCGGTTTCCTTTGCATGGATGATCTGGGGATTTCCCTGGATGAAAGAGCAAAGGCAAAAGTCAGCAGGCTTGACCTTGGCGCCGGCAAAGTCTATGTGGGACTCCAGGCGCAGATGTGCGGCAAAGACAGCCAGTTCCTTTCCGAGGCAGCTTACTATGCCGGAAGCGGACAGCTTCTGGATATGAATTATAACGTGGTGCAGAGAGGAAAACGCTCCGAGTGCCACATGACCTTTGAGGGCGTCCTTGAAAACGGCGGCTCGAAGTGCCTCAGGGATACGATCGATTTCAGGCGCGGCGCTGCGGGCGCCGTGGGAGACGAGCAGGAGAATGTCCTTCTTCTTACGGACGACGTGCAGAACCGGTCCCTTCCCATCATCCTCTGCGAGGAGGAAAACATGGAAGGCCGTCACGGCGCGACGATCGGACGGCTGGATGAAGACATGCTCTTTTATATGGCAAGCCGCGGCATAGACACACAGGAAGCACAGCAGATCATGGTGCGCGCAAAGCTGGAGTCTGTTTCCAGGCACATTCCGGATCTTGCCGTACGCGCCGAGATCCAGAACTATATCGAGGCACTGTGAGAAAGGCTGCTGTGAGGAAATGGCTATGAATCCTTACCGGAAGGATTTCCCGATATTTCAGGGAAATGATGTAATCTATTTTGACAACGCGGCGACTGCCCAGAGACCTTATCAGGTCATGGAAGCGATGCGCGAGTTTAATGACAGCTGCAACGCGAATCCGCTTCGCGGCCTGTATGAGTGGAGCGTTCTTGCCACGGAGAGGTATGAGGCCGCAAGGCATACTGCCGCACAGTTTATCGGGGCAAAGAACGATTCGGAGATCATATTTACCAGGAACACGACAGAGTCCCTGAACCTTGTCGCGTACAGCTACGGCCTCTCGAAGCTGGGAGAGGGCGATGAGATCGTAATTTCGATCATGGAGCATCACTCCAACATCCTTCCCTGGCAGATGGTATCAAGAAATACCGGCGCTAAGCTCGTTTACCTCTATCCTCGGCAGGACGGCACGTTCACGGACGAGGAGCTTGAGGAGAAGATTACCGACAGGGCGAAAATCGTTTCCATCGGACATGTATCCAATGTCATGGGCGTAACGAACCCTGTCAGGAAGATCGCGGATCTCGCCCACGCGCACGGCGCGGTCATGGTTGTTGACGGCGCCCAGTCGACGCCGCACATTCCCGTAAATGTGGCAGAGCTCGGCGCGGACTTTTTCGCCTTCTCCGGCCATAAGCTGATGGGACCGATGGGGATCGGCGTCCTGTACGGCAGGCAGGAGCTCCTCGAGGAAATGCCTCCGTTCCTTACCGGCGGAGAGATGATCGAATACGTCACCCAGTACGATGCGACCTACGCGGAGGTGCCTGCCAAGTTTGAAGCGGGTACGGTCAATGCGACGGGCGCGGTGGGACTTGCCGAGGCGATCCGCTATCTTCAGGGGGTCGGCTTTGATACCGTGACGGAGACCGAAAAGAGGCTCACGCGGCGGCTCATGGAAGGCCTCAGGACGATTCCGGAGGTGACCCTGTACGGAAGTGAAGACCCCGATAAACACAGCGGGATTGTCACGTTCAATATCGAGGGCTGTCATCCGCACGACGTGGCGTCGGTCCTGGATACGGAGCATATCGACATCCGTGCGGGACATCACTGCGCACAGCCGCTGATGAAGTTCCTCGGCGCAGGCTCCACTGCAAGGGCAAGCTTATATTTTTACAATACGGAATCTGAGGTCGACCGGTTTGTGGAAGCGATCGGAAAGGTCAGGCACTGGCTTGGATATTAAATCACTGTACAGAGAAATCGTGAATGAACATAACCTCCATCCCGGACATAAGCGGGATCTGGAGAATCCGACCCTGGTATTAAACGGGGTCAATCCCAGCTGCGGGGACGATATCAACCTCCAGCTGAAAATCAAGGACGGCGTAATTGAAGACGCTGCCTTCAACGGGAGCGGGTGCGCCGTATCGCAGGCATCGGCGGATATGATGATCGATCTCGTGATCGGCGCCACAGAGGAAGAGGCGATGGAAATCGCCTCCCGCTTCATGGGAATGATCAAGGGGACTGCGAGCCCGGAGGAAATCGAGTCCCTGGACGAGGCGGCCTCCCTCGAGAACATCGCGCATATGCCCGCGCGCGTAAAGTGTGCGACACTGGGGTGGCGCACCATGAAGGAAATGCTTGATAAGCTTCAGGCTTGACGGATTCGGGGCTGTTCCATGTCGGACTCAAATATGACAAAAAATGCCCTTGCGGCATCCATGAAGAAGCTGATGCGGCAGAGGCCGTTTGAGAAAATCAGTGTCTCGGATATCTGCAACGAATGCGGCATTAACAGAAAGAGCTTTTATTACCATTTCCGGGACAAGTATGATCTTGTCAACTGGATATTCTATGTCGGCTTTGTGTCGGAGCTGGACCTGAATTCCTACAAAACGGGATACGAGTGGCTGGAGGACATCTGCAGATACTTTTACAGAGAGCGGGTCTTCTATCGGGCTGCCCTTCGCATTGAGGGCCAGAATTCCTTCCGCGATTACCTGATTGAGGTCGCAACGCCGATTGTTGCCTTTTTCATGCAGGATCTGCTCCCGCACGATGAGGATGACAACTTCTATCTGACCGTCATTACGGACGCGTTCCTCACCAGCCTCGTGCGCTGGCTGTCCGGAGCCTTCGGGCCGGAAATGGATGCGGACAAATATCTTGAAAAAATGAAGAAGCTGATCCTGGTATTCGCAGGAACGCTTCCTCAGTGAAGATTCTTTTCTTTTGTATTGTTTCAGTACACTATCTGTTATGATGTGATGCCGCCGTAAAGGGCGGCATTATTTCTGCCAGGGCTTCTTTGAGCGGGAGCTCGGAAGGGAAGCGGACGCCCCGGCTTCCGTCCGGGCGGATGATATAACCGTCGGCCCCGATTTCAAGAAGGTGGTCATGCTCAGCGAGAATCCGGCTGATACTCCTGCCGTCCCCGTAGTAATCCATCAGCACGCAGGGATAGTCCTGTTCCAGTCTTGAATCATAGCAGTACTTTGTGACATTCAGCGCAGTTCCGTCCTCTGCAATCAGAAAGAACATGGAGGTCTCCGATGCGAGCACATGTTCCATTATTCTGTTTACAGTCTCTCCCGCAAACTGATCATCATATGTCGAATACAGCGCGAACGGAACCTTCTGGTCGCGCAGAAGCTCGGCTGTCAGCATGGACTCGTCGTCGAGGACGGGGAGTGCTACAACCGTATTTTTGCACACCTTGAGCATCTGGATCTGGGCTGCGGTCAGCCTGCCGCTTTCCTGGAACCAGATGAAAGAGGAGTCCTTGCATCTTTCCAGGAGCGTGAGCAGTGAATAGGAGCCCACGGAGTTTGCGCTCTGCCGGATAAAGTAGGCATAGATGCCAAGCTCCTGTCCTTCCTCCATCAGCTTCCGGAGGTCGTCGAGTGACAGGCCGTCCTTCAGCGTCTCGTCATAGCGGAGCATCACACACCAGGGGATGCAGTAGCCGAGCACCTTTTCTTCATCGCGGATTTTCGATGCGCCGTAGGCAAAGCTCATGTAGCCGAAATTGACGCCAAAAGTCCGCATTGCGTCATGATTCGTGTTCTTCAGCACGTTGTGGATCATATCGTAGTAAGCGCTGTTCTCATTATCCAGAAGCTCCTGGATAACGGAGAAGACGATCTCCTGGAAGCGGTTCCCTGAGAACTGCTTGCCAAGATCCGCAAGCCGTCTTGCGCTTCGCTCGGGATCCTCCTCCATCTGGCGGATGCCCCTGGTAACAGCGGCTTCGATCATGGCTTTCTTCATAAGATAAGTATTGTTCATACTGCGGACCTCCTGACATTTCCGGCACGGATGTAAAATTGTGTACATGCCCGAAATGCGATTTTAGGATAGCGTATCTGCGGATAAATGGGAATAACACAAATTCTCCGGAGTGGGTAAAAATGAAAAGCCGGAGAACTTTCACAGAATCTGCAGGTTTATGCATGCTTGTGTTTTTTTTGGCTGCAGAATCTGATATAGTATATAAAGGTATGTTCTCATACAAGATCATGTATACGGCGCCGCAAGGGCCGTAAAGTTAAGGTGACGGAGGGTTGATCAATGATTAAAAACGGTCAGATTTGGATCGCGAACACTGTGGATGGCGAGAATGTTTTCATGCTCCCCGACAAGGCCAACAGGCACGGCCTGATCGCAGGTGCGACCGGTACCGGTAAAACAGTCACTCTGAAGGTTCTGGCGGAGACCTTCTCGGATATGGGCGTTCCCGTATTTCTTGCCGATGTCAAGGGCGATATCGCCGGACTGTCACAGGCGGGCGAGGACAGCGAGGACATGCAGGAGCGCATTGAGCGCTTCGGCCTTGCGGAAGCGGGATTTGAGTATCACGGATATCCGGTTACTTTCTGGGATATCTACGGTGAAAAGGGTATTCAGCTGCGTACGACTGTCACTGAGATGGGACCGCTCCTTTTATCCCGCATACTGACACTGAACGAGCTGCAGACCAACATCCTGACGATCGCGTTCAAGATCGCGGACGACAACAATCTGCTGATTTACGATACAAAGGATCTGAAGGCCCTCCTGAATCATATCACCGAGAACCGGAAAGAGTATGAGGCGGAGTACGGCAAGATGAGCCCCGCTTCGATCGCGGCGATCCTCCGTTCGGTTGTGGCGCTGGAAATCGACGGCGGCGAGACGTTCTTCGGCGAGCCCGCCCTGAACATCATGGATCTTTTCGCTACGGACAAGAGCGGAAAGGGAATGATCAACATCCTGGATTCCGAGAGCCTGATCAATAACGGCAAGCTGTATTCCACCTTCCTTCTCTGGCTCCTTTCCGAGCTCTTCGAGAAGCTTCCCGAGGTGGGCGACGTTGACAAGCCGAAGATGGTGTTCTTCTTTGATGAGGCGCATCTCCTGTTCAAGGATGCCCCGAAGGCCCTGCTGGACAAGATAGAGCAGGTTGTAAAGCTGGTCCGCTCCAAGGGCGTAGGCGTTTATTTCTGCACACAGAACCCGAGAGATATCCCGGACGGAGTCCTGGCACAGCTCGGAAATAAGATCCAGCACGCGCTGCATGCCTACACACCTTCCGATCAGAAGGCAGTCAGGGCAGCCGCGGATTCCTTCCGCGAGAATCCTGCTTTCAAGACCTATGATGTCATCATGGAGCTGGGCGTCGGTGAAGCGGTTGTCTCCTTCCTTGACGACGACGGCATCCCGAACATCGTCCAGAGAGTAAATATTCTTCCTCCCCAGAGCCTGATGGGATCGATCGCGGACAGCACACGCGACAGACTGATCAGCAAGAGCGACCTGTATGACAAGTACGCGGATGCGGTGGACGCCGATTCTGCATACGAATTCCTCCAGAGACAGGGCCTCGAAAAGGAAGCACAGGAGCAGAGAGAGGCAGAGGAAGCTGCCGCTGCAAAGGAAGCTGCAAAGGAAGCTGCAGCAGCAAAGAAGGCGGCCGAGAAGGAAGAGCAGCAGAAGGCCAATGCCAAGAAGAGAGCGGCAAAGTCTGTCGGCAGCACAGTGGCAGGCACCGTAGGCCGTGAGGTCGGAAAGACCGTCGGCAGCTCGCTGTTCGGAAAGTTCGGAAAGACCATCGGCGGCAACCTGGGCGCAAGCCTCGGAAGAGGAATCATCGGAACACTGTTCAGCAGGTAAAATACTGCAGTGCCATTCGTAATCGGCGCAGCTGCGCTGCGCGCTCACCCCTTCGGGGTGACGATTACTCATGTCGTGCGTTCCGCACTATAGCCAAAATAAAAGTAGCAGCCCTTTACAAGTAAACTTGTACGGGCTGCTGTTTTTATTTTGGCTGCACTGCAGTATTTTTTCGCATAATGAAACACCAGTCCCAAGGCATACGCCCCAAAACCAGTGCTCCGGATGCGCCGCCAGGGACTCGAACCCTGGACACCCTGATTAAGAGTCAGGTGCTCTACCAACTGAGCTAGCAGCGCGAGTATTCAATTGCGGGATGATTTATCTGTCCCCCGCCGAACGCAAGTGTTATTATAGTATACGGTCTATGGTTTGGCAAGAAAAACTTTTGCCGAAAAAAATTGCGAAAAAGGCGAAACCGTTATGATATTTGACACGCATGTTCACTATGATGATGATGCATTTTCACAGGACAGGGAGGACCTGCTGGCGGAGTTTCCGTCATATGGCATCTGCGGGGCTGTGGATGTGGCCGCATCGGCGGACAGCATCGATAAAGTTCTGGATCTTGCGGCGCGGCATGATTTCCTTTATTGTGCGCTTGGAATCCATCCGTCCGAGTGCGGCGATATGACGCCGGAACTCCTTTCTGAGATTGAGGAAAAGCTGACGCGTCCGAAGGTGGTGGCCGTGGGAGAGATCGGTCTTGACTATCACTGGGATGAGCCGGACAGGGAACTGCAGCAGTACTGGCTGCGCAGGCAGCTTGAGATGGCGCACAGGGCTGGGCTTCCGATCATCATTCATTCCCGCGACGCCGCGAAGGATACGTTTGACATTCTTACGGAGATGGACGGTGCCAGGAACGGGTGCGTCATGCATTGTTATTCCTACAGCGCGGAGATGGCAGTCGAATATACAAAACTTGGCTATTTCCTTGGCGTGGGAGGTGTGGTAACCTTTAAAAACGCGCGCAGGCTGAAAGAGGCGGTACAGGCGGTCCCGATTGAAAGTATAGTGCTTGAGACGGACTGTCCGTATCTGGCGCCGGTGCCGCACCGGGGAGAGCGCAACTGCTCGCTGTATCTTCCGTACGTGGTAGACGAAATCGCAAGGCTCAAGGAGATCACGCCGCAGGAGGTTATCGACATTACGTACGGGAATGCGAAACGGCTGTACCGGTTGGAATGAAAGTTCAGAGCATTTATAATGTTTTCCCTGTGACAGGGAGATTGGATACTGATGAGTGAATTATTGACATCGCCGCATGTTACCATGCAGGTATTAGACAGGTTTGGCATCCGTGCCAGGAAGAGATACGGGCAGAATTTCCTGATCGATGCTTCTGTCATTGACCGCGCGGTCCTGGCGTCGGGTATCGGAAAAGAGGATACGGTCCTGGAGATCGGGCCGGGCATCGGGACAATGACGCAGATCCTGTCCCTTGCTGCGGGGAAGGTTGTCGCCGTCGAGATCGATGAGGGCCTGAAGGAGGTCCTTGCATATACGCTGGATGCATGTGAAAATGTCACCATCCTCTGGCAGGATATCCTGAAAACGGACCTTCAGGCCGTCAAAAGAGACTATGCGGGCGGCCGGAAAATGAAGGTGGTTGCAAATCTTCCATATTATATAACCACGCCGATTCTTCTGGCGCTCCTGAAGGAGAAGGACTGCTTTGAGAGCATCACGGTCATGGTCCAGAAGGAGGTCGCGCAGAGAATGTGCGCCTGCCAGGATGACAAAGAATACGGGGCGCTTTCCCTTGCGGTCCGGTATTATTCCGAGCCGGAGGTGGTTGCGACCCCCGCGCCGCCCTGTTTTACCCCGAGTCCTGGGGGGGACAGCACAGTGTTGTGCCTCCATGTCAGGGAGAACCCGCCGGTGGAGGCCGACGAGCAGCATCTGTTCGCGGTGATCCGGGCGGCCTTCAACCAGAGAAGGAAAACAGTGGCAAACGCGCTTGCCCACGGCATGCCGGGCGTGGCCAGGCAGGATGTGGAAGAAGCGCTTGTGAGCATGGAACTTCCTTCGGACATCAGGGGCGAAAAGCTCTCCCTCTCCCAGTTCGCGGCTTTGTCAGAAAAACTGCGGACGCGGAGCGGAGAATAATACAGAACGCATCGCGTATTATTTGGCGGCTGATTTTTTGACATCACATGGGCTGTATGCTAAACTGAAGGTTGCTTTATTGTTATCTGCGCCCCGGCGGCGTAAGGCATAGTGTGAACCAGGGCAAATGAGGTATTAGCGTTGGATAAATACGAGTACAAGATCACGCTGGATGAGATCAAGAGTCTCGTCCGCGAGGAGAGATTTGAGGAAGCGGGAGAGATTTCCGATAATATTGACTGGAACCGTGTTAAGAGTGCTGACACGCTTTGCATGATCAGTGATATTTACAAAATCAACGGTGAGCTTGAGAAGAGCCGCAGGCTCCTGCAGCTTGCCAATACGCGCCAGCCCAATACTCCTCAGATTCTTTACAATCTCTGCGAGCTGAATATTTTCCTTTACGGCAGAGACGGCCTGCAGAGTGACCTGACAAATGCTCTGCAGCTGATTCAGATCTATCAGGCAGTATCGCCGGACGATCCCCGGAGACTGATTCTTCAATATAAGTTCTATAATGTTTCCCCCGTGTCTTCACAGGAGAAGATTGCCATCCTCCGTCAGCTGAAGGAGGAGCAGTATACCGCAAAATGGGGCTATGAGCTTGCCCGGCTCCTGTGCGAAAGCGGTGATACAAAGGGCGCGGAGCAGGAGTGCAGGGATATTTTGAGGCACTTCAGCGGCCAGTATGCAGATATGGCTGAGGATATGCTCTCTGACCTGCTGGGCGGTTCTATCGTGGGCGAGCCTGAAAAGGGGCCCGGCGATGATCTCGTACAGGATGACGAGCCCGCATACAGGGCCGAGGGTCAGGAAGAGGCAGCTCCCGCGGCAGATGAGCAGCCCGCTGATGAGAAAATAAATGAAAAGGGCGGCGAGACTGCGGATATTCCGATCAGCACGCCGGAGGAACAGGCTCATTCCGACAACCTGCGCGAGAACGTCGCGGCAGGTATGAAGGACATTTATGCAAAGCCCTATGAAGGGATTGTGACTCAGGAAACCAACGGCCAGTATGCCATGATCATGGAGGAGCCCAAAAAAGCGGAGGCTCAGGTTGACGGACAGATGTCCATTGGCCAGGTCATGGATGAATGGAACAGAATCAGAAGCGGTATCCGGAGTGAAAATGACAGAAGGCGCACGCAGCGCCTGATGGACGACACCGGTACCATCTTTGATGAGCTTGAGGATACTGCAAGACACGGGCTGCTTGAGGATATCGAGCTCGGTATTGCGCGTCCGGAAGGTTATTATACAAGCCTGTACCGCGATGAGGACGATGCCGGATATGATGACCGGTACGAGCGCGAGTACGCTGCGGAAGCGGAAGATACGGAAGCCGCAGAGGAAGAGGCTCAGGGCCCCGACGAAAAGATCAGCGCGGATGAGGAAGGATTCGACGTATCCGCCGCGCTCAGCCAGGCAGTGGAAACGCAGGTACCCGCAGAGGAAGATGCACAGTCTGAGCCCGCGGAAGATGACAAAGAGGCAGAGAAAGCTTCCGAAGACGAGGCGGATGGCGCAAAGGCTTCCGGCGAACAGCCGGAGTACTCCGACGCGAAGACTCCGGATGAGAATGATCTGGCTGCGGCCGGCATAATGGGCCAGGCAGCCACAAGAATGTGGGACTCCGAAACGATCAGGAAGTCACTTAAGCGCCAACAGGAGAGCGCCGCGCTGGAACTGGAAAGAGAATACGGCGCAGCGCACGGAAAGACCGCCGGCGAGGCAAAGGAAGCTCCGCAGGCTGACCGTCCGGTGAATGAGAATACGGATTCCCGTCAGAAAGAGGACGTGCAGGGCGAAGAAGCAGCGCACTATGCCGGTGAGGAGCACTATGCCGGTGAGGAGCACTATGCCGGTGAGGAGCATTATGCCGGCGAAGAGCACTACGCTGACGAGGAGCGCTACGAGGATGAAGGCCGCTATGCCGACGAAGAGCGCTATGCCGATGAGGAGCGCTACGAGGACGAGGGCCGTTACGCCGATGAGGAGCGCTACGAGGACGAGGGCCGTTACGCCGATGAGGAGCGCTACGAAGACGAGGGCCGCTACGCTGATGAGGAGCGCTACGAGGACGAGGACCGCTACGCCGATGAGGAGCGCTATGAGGACGAGGGCCGCTATGCGGATGAAGAACGCTACGCCGAAGAGGAGTACATCGAGGAGGAACGTTATCCTGTAGAGGAGCCTCAGGCCGTCAGTGAAAGCCTTCCGGAAGAAGAGGAGGAGCCCAAAGAGGAAAAGACGGACGATCTTTTCGAGGCGCCTTCCGATGAGGACGAAGATAATTCCGCGATGACGCAGACCGGCCGTATGCGCGCAGAGGAGATCGCACGCAGGCAGCGTGAGGAAATCCGTGAGCGCAGGCGCAGGGAAGCAGAGGAAGTCCTCGAGAAGGAAATGGAGGCGGAGAAAAAAGAGCGTGAGGAGCGCAGAAAGAAAGAGGAGGCCAAGGCCGGCCAGAAGTCAAAGCCGGAGAAGGAATCCCGCCGCAGAGGAGCCAGAGAAGGCGGCGATGAGAATGCCTCTGTCGGAGCGCATGTTCTCACCAAAGAGGAAGCCAGACTGTTCGGTCCCTTCTGCAGGGTAAAGGAGAACAGGCAGCAGCTGACCAACGCTCTTGAGACGGTAAGTCTTGCTTCTTATACGGGAAATCTTATTATCACAGGCAACGAGCAGACCGCGGACAAGGTCGCCCAGGGAATTCTCGAAGTGATCCGCAGAGGCGATTCCAACTTTACCGGAAGGATCGCGAAGGCACCCGCGAAGGCACTGAACAAGCTCACGCCTGAAAAGTTCTCTGAGACGATGGCCAAGATCGAGAACGGCGCACTGATCGTGGAGAAAGCCTCCACGCTCAATGCAGGCGCGCTCGAGAGCCTCCACAGAGAACTGGAGGATAAGGATCACGGGCTGATCGCCATCCTGATTGATTCCAGGAAGGTGATGGCAAAGTTCCTTGAAGCCAACGCAGAACTTCTCGGAAGCTTTAACGCAAAAATCGATATTAAGCCGCTCAACGATAAGGCGCTTGTCGAATACGGAAAAGACTACGCCGCGTCGCTGGATTACAGTCTCGATGAATTTGCACAGATGGCACTGGGCTCCAGGATTGCCTCCATGCAGACACCGAAACACCATGTGACGATGAAGGAAGTCCGCGACATTATCGACGAGGCGATTTCCTACAGGTCAAGGAAGACACCGAAGGTCCTGATCGATGTCATCACGCGCAAGCGCTATGACGAGGAGGACAGGATCATACTCCGCGAGAAGGACTTCACACACTATTAATCGCATCTGTCAGCCGGACCGGCGAGGAGGCGCAGATAATCAGAGGGGGTTACAATGGCAGCAGCAAGACGTACGGCAGCAGGTAAGGGGAAAGGCGCAGCGCCGGCACCCGCACCGGAGCACATCTTTATTTCAAAGGATGACTGCTACTTTTTCGGGCAGTCGACACATTACGAGATCTATAAGAAGCTGGGGGCTCATCCTTCCACACAGGACGATCGCACGGGAATCCATTTCGGCGTATGGGCGCCGAATGCGGCGGCCGTGTATGTGACCGGAACCTTCAACGGCTGGAATGAAGAGCAGTATCCGATGAACAGGGTCGGCGAGGGCGGCATCTGGGAAACATTCATCCCGGATATCCAGGTCGGCGAGCTGTATAAATATCTGATCTGCACTCCCGCAGGGGAGAAGATCTATAAAGCGGATCCCTATGCATTCGAGGCGGAGCTCCGTCCCGGAACCGCTTCCCGCATTGCCGATATCTCCGGCTATAAATGGAGAGATTCCAAGTGGCAGGAGGCGCACAAAGAAGAAACCTATTTCTCCGAGGCGATCGCGATCTATGAGTGCCATATCGGCTCATGGATGAAGCATCCCGACGGGGGCGACGGCTTCTATAATTACAGAGAGTTTGCAGACAGGCTTGTTTCCTACCTGAAGGAGATGAAGTTCACGCATGTTGAGCTTATGGGAATTCTGGAGCACCCGCTCGATGCTTCCTGGGGCTATCAGGAGACCGGCTATTATGCTCCGACATCCCGCTACGGCAAGCCGAAGGATTTCATGTATCTTGTGGACACCCTTCACAGGAACAACATCGGCGTCATCCTCGACTGGGTTCCCGCTCACTTCTGTCCCGACGCGCAG
>ODAI014498579.1_pt1 | contig 19171 bp, 9 predicted proteins | sample 1539321 | NCBI WGS metagenome assembly ODAI01 (sample SAMN02144231, study PRJEB22623) | gut metagenome | biome: sheep rumen | host: Ovis aries | place: New Zealand
CAAGAAATTCAATGGGAGAGAAGCTGGATTACACGACATTCAAGATAGCTATTTCTGCTTCGGGTGCAAATGGAACATCATATAAGGATCAGCTTGAGATAGGGGAATCATCCAGCTTTGTTAAGGAATATGAGTTTGAAAATTCTGAATCGTATTATTGCACAATACCTATAACCAATAAAGGAAAAACGGAAGTACAGAGTGGGGATTGTGTTGTGATACTATGGCGTGGGGATGAGCCTATAGCTGTAAACAGTTTACACCTTAGTGGGATAGCGGGAAATGAGACAGTAGAAAGAAGAGTATATTGGAGATGGAACCGTTCTGAAGGCGTTGATCAAAACACAAGAGTAGTTCCGGATGGTATCACTATAGAATACAACTATGCTCGTATTAATAGTGGAGATTGAACAGATATAAGTGGTAGAGATTTAGTCAGGTTATTCATAGGTTTAGGGGAGAAGTGCTTGTATACTAGAAAGTGATATAGTCAAGATCAATATCTCAAAAAAGAGCCTAAAACATTGTATGGCGTGCCGCAGGGCACGCCTTTTTTTGCCTTTAATTGGAGAAGAGAAATTTCTGAAAACAGACGGAGAGGGATTTCTGAAGTAAAGGAGCAGGTCACAAGGATTATGGGAAAAGCAGAAAATGCAGAAAACAGAGGGTTTGAGAATACATATGACTGGGATGAGGTGCCGCAGAGGCTGTATTACCCGGTTGTTCAGAATGTGCGGGTGCTGAAGAGCAGGCTGGATCAGGCGGTGTATCTGGAAATCAGGGGTATGAGCAGGCCCTTTCAGGGAGGGAGGGGCTGGGAGTTCTGTACCTGTTATATGGCTGAGACTCAGAATCAGCTGAAGAGGCTGATCCGAAAGCATGTGGGGGCAGGGAGTGAGGTCAGTGTGCCGCAGTTCCCGGTTAAAAGGGCTGAGGAGGATTTTGACTGTATGATCGGGAATACCAGAACGAGCTGGGCCTGCCTTCAGGGATATCTGATCAAAAAGCTTGAGCGGGATGACCCGCATGAGGAGCTTGAATGGATGTTTCGGGAGGAGGGGATTGGCAGGATCTTTAAGGTGCTAAGGCGGGATATTATTAAGTTTACGGATCTTGATAACATGCATCGGCCTGAGCCCTCCTACGGGCACAATTCGTTCATGAAGCGTATTCAGGGATTTGTAACGCAGCTTTTTCCGTATCTTCCGGAGAGATATCAAAGAGATGAGGGCTCTGTCTTATGTCTGCTTATGTCTGCCCTGAGGGGGGATAAGCTTTCGGAAGAAATGTATTATGACACGGGGCTCTGGAGGGAGCTTACCGATATGAAGAATATATGCAGCTCGGAGGATGCTTTTTTAAGGAGTCAGGAAGGAAGATATGAGGTAATGTTTCTGAAAAGCTTTCTGGCCACTCATTTTCCGCATGTCAAGGAGGAGGTCAAGGAGAAGCTTGGGAATGAGGCGATCATTACACTGATCCGCAAGGGTGTTCTGCATTCTTATGATTATGGGAAAAATGAGTGGAGGCTGCCCGGAGATATGGAGGTGGATCCGGAGGTGGTGTTTGAAGCTGTAAGAGCGGGCTTTTGTTCCTATGGCTTTCCATTGCCGGGCTATGTGCGAAGTAACGATGATATCGTTGCGGAGCATATCATGACGCTTCACATGAGAAAGCTCAATGAGGGCTATTTATATGAGACATATGATTATCCTGCTGCTGCGCAGCTTGTTAGGGATTATGAGGTACAGCTGCGGTGTCTTTCGGAGGACAGGGGCAGGGGGGAAACTGTGCAGGAGCTTGCGGAGCTGGTTATCCGGGTTTATGAGAGGAATCATCACTATCAGAGAAAACTGCGGGATCTGGGTACGCCGATGGTTGATGCCGCAATATTGGAAAATGAAGCTCTTAAGGAGAAAATCAGGGAATTGGAGAGTTCTCTGCGGGAGAAGGAAAAGCTTGAGGATGCGATTTCTTTAAGGAACAGGCAGCTGCTTGACAGCTTTATGACGGATATCCTGTCTCTGACGGCTGTACAGGGGAGAATCGTGGGAGGTCAGGGGGAGGGCTCTGTAAAGGAGCTTTGTTTATGCTGTGAGGGCTGTGTGTTCTACTTTTCATTGGATTTTCTGAATCCGGGCATGATGGAAAAGCTTGGGGCGGATATCAGGGTAAGGGCCGGAGAAGCAAGGGAGGATGCGGTAAGGAAGCTTCTGGCGGCTGCGGATGCCTGTGATCACAAGGGATTTTATGAGACCTTCGTGGAACGGGCGAGATCATATGTGGCTGAGCAGAATCAGAAACTTCAGGCTGTGCCTGTGGAAGAGAGAAAACCGGTATATCCCGATTCCGGGTTATCGTTATAAAAATAAAGGAGTTTTTATTGTGTACGGCAGTCCCGCAGAGGGGCTGTCTTTTTTTGCCTTTTTCTGTGAGGGGAGGGCAAAGAGGATTATGGCTAAGATCGATGAGCTGAAGAAGTGTGCGGCGGATACGCTTGACAGGGTGGTGTCTTCTGAGGAGGAGTTTCGGCTGTTTCTGGATACTGGGGCGAATCTTTTTAATTATTCGCTGACGGACAGGCTGCTGATATATGCGCATAAGCCGGAAACGACCATGGCAGCGAGCTTTGAGGACTGGCGGGATAAGGCAGGCTGTCACGTTAAGCGCGGTGAAAAAGGTATTGCGCTGTTTTCAGAGAACGGGAATTCGGTACGGTATGTGTTTTCCGATAAGAGCGTTGAGCCTGATGAGGGGTGTAGTATGCCCAAACGGTGGAGATTCCGGGAGGAGTGCGCCCCATATGTTGTGAAGAGCCTGCGGGAGAATATCAAAGCCCGGGAGTTTGACGGAGAGCTGTATGACCAGATCCTTATCCTGGCGGACGCGGCCTGTGAGGAATGGCTTAAGGAGCATATAAGGGAGGATCAGAGGCGGGAGTTCGGGGATTTCTTTAAAAGCGTTGTGGCTTTTGAGATCTTTAAACGGCTGGGGATCGGAACGGAGGATATCGAGGATTATCTTAACTTTTCGGCGCTTCACAGGTTTCGGAGCTTTAGGGCTGTCGCCTGTCTGAATAAGGGAATTGAAGCAGTGGAGAAGCCTTTTTTGCAGCAGGTGAGGAGGGCTGTGATCAGGTTTGACCGCTTATCTTCGAAAGCCCCGGAGCAGATAGGGGGAGTGCGAAGGCGGAGAGCTTCGGAGGATAATCCGGTAAACGGTCAGGGAAATGAAAGGAGCGAAGGGCAGGAGGTAAATGATAAGAGCACAGGGAAGAAAGGGGAGCGTGGAGATGACAACAGGGAATCTGACAGGATACGGGATACTTCGGCGGGAGTATCTGAAAAATCATTGCAGCGCGATGTACCAGGAGCTGCTCTGGACTGGGGACCTCTGGGAGCATATCTCAGGGATACAGAAGGAAGCAGAGGAGCTGCACGGGAGGCTGGAAGCGGAGAATCGAAGGAGGCTCGGGGTGACGGAGGAGTTAAAGAAGCAGGACGTGGCGGAGTGGATCAGGCTGGCGAATCTCGCGGCGGAGGCAGCGAAGGAGCGGGTGCTGAACGGGCTGATCTATACGAATCCGGAGCCGGAAGGGATGGAGGATCCCTTCGGGGCGGCGTAGATATTGCAGGGGGCGGTATTCAGACTGATGCTGCAGGCAGGCCGGAGAGAGAAGGCGACGATGTTTCTGTTGTGGCTTTTGGGAATTACAGGATTACGGATGACAGTCCTTTGGGGGGAGGGGCAAAGGAGAAGTTTAAGCGAAATCTTGATGCTATCCGGCTGCTTAAGAGGATCGAGGATGAGGGCAGGGGCGCAACCTTACAGGAGCAGGAGATTTTATCGCGGTATGTGGGCTGGGGAGGGCTGGCTGATGCCTTTTCGGATAAAGAGGCATGGAAGACGGAGAGAAGGGAGCTGGAAGGGGCCTTGACGGCAGAGGAGTATGCTGCGGCAAGGGCTACGACTTTGGATGCCTTCTACACGCCTCCTGCCGTGATCAGGGAGATCTATGAAGCGTTGAAGCGATTTGGTTTTGAGGGCGGAAATGTATTGGAGCCTTCCTGTGGGATCGGAAATTTTCTTGGGATGATGCCGCCTGAGATGAGTGCCGCGTCCCGGGTCTATGCGGTGGAGAAGGACAGTATTTCGGGGAGGATAGCAAGGCTATTGTATCCTGAAGCGAGGGTTGAGATAACAGGCTTTGAGGATACGGGGTATCCCGATCAGTTTTTTGATGTGGCTGTCGGGAACGTGCCTTTTGGGGAGACTGTCATTTATGACAGAAGGTATGCGAAGGAGAATTTTCTGATCCATGATTATTTTATCGCAAAGCTGCTTGATCAGTTAAGGCCCGGAGGAATTGCGGCGGTTATCACCTCCTCTGGGACGATGGATAAGGAGAATGGCAGGGCAAGGGAGGATTTTGCAAGGAAAGCGGAGCTGTTAGGGGCGGTTAGGCTGCCGAATAATACGTTTCTTAAAAATGCCGGTACTGAGGTGACAGCGGATATCCTGTTCTTTCAAAAGAGAGACAGGCTTGCGGCGGCGCTTCCCTTATGGGTGGGAACAGAAGAGCTTAATGAGGGGATCAGGGTAAACAGGTATTATGTCGAAAATCCTTCAATGCTGCTTGGGGAGATGCAGGTCATATCCGGAAGATTCGGGCCGACTCAGACATTAAGTCCGTTTAAGGACAGGGAACTGCCTTCTTTACTTAAGGAGGCGCTTCCCAAAATAAACGGGCAGATAACGGAGATAGAGGCGGATGGCCCGGAGGAAGGTGAGAGTGACGGGGAGATTCTTTCTGCGGATACAGATATCCCGAACTTTTCTTATACGGTAAGAAACGGGGAGATCTTTTACCGGGCAAATTCCATTCTGCAGAAGCAGGAGGGGTTATCGGAGAAGACGAAGCAAAGGATAGAGGGGCTGATCCCTGTAAGGGATTGCGTGAGGGAGCTGCTGTCCTTACAGATTGATCCGGAGGTGTCGGAGGAGGAAATTTCACAAAAACAGAGGGAGCTTAACCGACTGTACGATGGGTATGTGAATACGGCTTCTCTTTTCGGAACCTTAAACGGGAGGAAGGTAAAGAACTATATCTGTACGCAGGGGAATTCCAGCGCATTCGGGAAGGATGCCTCCTATCCGCTTCTGACATCCCTTGAGCTTCTGGATGAGGACGGGAACGTTACCGGAAAGAGCGATATCTTTACGAAGCGGACGATAGCAAGGCCGGAGGTCATTACGCATGTGGATACGGCGGCTGATGCTCTGCCGGTTTCGTTAAATGAGAAGGGATATGTTGATCTGCCCTATATGGCGCATCTTACCGGAAAATCCGAGGGGGATATCATATATGACCTTCAGGGGGTGATCTATTATGAGCCGTCACAGGAGCGATATGTCACGGCGGAGGAATATCTCTCCGGAAATGTAAGGGAGAAGCTTCGTATCGCCCAAAGACTTGTGCAGGAAGGGCGGACGGAGTTTGCTGTAAATGCGGAGGCTCTTAAGCGGGTGCTGCCTCCCTGGGTGTCAGCTTCGGAGATTGAGGTGAGGCTTGGGGCGACGTGGTTTCCCGTGGATTATGTCAGGCAGTTTATGAAGGAGGTGCTGCAGACACCGGAGAAGCTTTTTGATGGAGGGAGGCTTGCCGTTAACTATTCGCAGATCACAGGGAAATGGAGCATTACAGGGAAGGGGCTGGACAAGTCGGCGGTAGTGCTTACGGAGTATGGAACGGCGAGGAAGAATGCCTATGAGATCCTTGAGTGTACGCTGAACCTTGGGACACCGAAGGTATATGACTATGACAGGGACGGGAACGTTCACCTGAATCAGAAGGAGACGGTGCTTGCAGGACAGATGCAGGATAAGCTCAGTCAGGCGTTTCGGGACTGGATATTTCATGCCCCTGACCGGAGGGAGGAGCTGGAGAGGCTTTATAATGAAAAATTTAATGCCATACGCCCCAGAGAGTATGACGGTTCCTATCTGACCTTTCCGGGGATAAATCCGGATATTAAGCTGTTTGATCACCAGAAGAATGCCATAGCCCATGTGCTGCACGGGGATAATACCCTGCTTGCCCATGTGGTGGGTGCCGGGAAGACCTTTGAGATGGTGGCTGCGGCGATGGAGAGTAAGCGCCTGGGGCTGTGTCATAAGTCGCTTATTACGGTGCCTGATTACCTGACCGAGCAGTGGGGGGCTGATTTCATGAGGCTGTACCCGGGGGCGAGGATACTTGTGGCACAGAAGAGGGATTTTGAGGGGAGGAACCGGAAGAGGTTCTGTTCAAGGATTGCTACCGGCGAGTATGACGCGGTGATCATGGGGCATACACAGTTTGGGAAGATTCCGATCTCAAGGGAGCGGGAGGCTGCGATCCTGAATGAGCAGATTGAAGAAACGGCGGCTGCGGTCAGTGAGCTTAAGGCCCAAAACGGTGAGAGATTTACCGTAAAGGAGATGGAGAAGCTTTTAAGGCGGCTTAAGGAGAAGGTGGAAAGGCTTAACGATACGCCCAGGGATGATGCCGTGACCTTTGAGGAGCTGGGGGTTGACCGGCTGTTTGTGGATGAATCACACCTTTTTAAGAATCTGCAGACCACGACGAAGCTGAGTCGTGTGGCGGGGGGATCTACGTCTGCATCGAAACGGGCACAGGATATGTTCAATAAATGTCTTTACATGGATGAAATCACGGGAGGGAAGGGGATCGTGTTTGCCACGGGGACGCCGATCGCCAATTCCATGACTGAGATGTATACGATCATGAGGTATCTGATGCATGGGAAGCTTAAGGAGTATGGGATCGGGCTGTTTGATGAATGGGCCGCGGATTTCGGGCAGACGGTTTCCGCCATTGAGCTTTCGCCGGAGGGAAAGGGGTATCGGCAGAAGACGAGGTTTGCTAGGTTTTATAACCTGCCGGAGCTTATGTCGATCTTTCGGACCTTTGCGGATGTGAAGACGGCGGATATGTTAGCTCTTGATGTGCCGGAGGCTGAGTATACGGATGTTGCCCTGCCTGTTTCGGAGATCCAGAAGGGGATGGTGGATGAGCTTGTTGAACGGGCGAAGGCTGTGCGGGATAAGAGGGTGAGGCCGGAGGAGGATAACATGCTCTCCGTTACCAATGACGGAAGGAAGGTGGCTCTTGACGAGAGGCTGTTTGATCCTTCATACCCCGCGGATCCTTACAGCAAGGCTGAGGCTTGCGCAGAGAAGGCCTGTGAGATATGGAAGGAGACCGCTAAGGAGAAGGGGGCGCAGCTTATTTTCCTGGATCTGTCCACGCCTAAGACGGATAAGTCATACAGCGATACGGAAAACACGGAGAATGCGGAAAATGAGATCAGGCAGGACGGATTCACGGTCTATGGGGAGATCAAACGGCTGTTAATAGAAAAGGGAGTGCCTGAAAAGGAGATCGCATTTATACATGAGGCTAAGACGGATCTTCAGAAGGCTACTCTGTTTGCAAAGGTAAGGAGCGGGGAGGTCAGGTTCCTGCTTGGCTCTACGGGCAAGATGGGTGCGGGGATGAATGTTCAGACAAGGCTTGCGGCAATGCATCATCTGGATGCGCCCTGGAGGCCTTCGGACATCGAGCAGAGGGAGGGTCGGATCATCCGTCAGGGAAATATGTACGATAAGGTAAAGATCTTCCGCTATCTCAAGCAGGGGTCGTTTGACAGCTATATGTGGCAGACGCTTAAGAACAAGCAGGCTTTTATTTCCCAGATCATGACCTCAAGGACTCCTGTGAGGGCTGCGGATGATATCGACGAGATGACCCTTAAATATTCCGAGGTGCTGGCGCTTACGGTGGATAATCCGCTTATCAAGGAGAAAATGGAGCTGGATATTGAGATGGAAAAGCTCCGTACCGAAAGGGCGGTGTTTATCCAGAATCAGTACCGGCTGCAGGATCTGGCCTGTAAATCGCTCCCTGCGTCCATGAAGACAGCAGAATGCAGGATACGAGGGCTTCAGGCAGATATTGAAACGGTAAAGAAGGCCGATCAGGAGCTTGCTTCAAGAGGGAAAGAGTTCCTGATGATGGTAGGGAAGCGCGAGTATACGGAGAGGAAGGAGGCGGGGGAAGCGTTAATGCAGGAGGCCTTCGGGATCCGGAAGGGGGAAGCGATCAAGACCGGAAGCTATCGGGGGCTTGAGGTGTCAATAGAGAAGGGCTTTTTAGATGACCTGTTCCGCTTTGCGCTTTCCGGGGAGATCACGCACCATGTGGAGGCCGGTACCAATGCCCTGGGAAATATCGCAAGGCTTGACAATGCGATTGAAAACCTGGAGCGGAAACGGAACGAAGAGGAAGCAAAGGCAGAAAAGCTGAAGCAGGACTATCAGACGGTTCTTGGACAGTTAAATGCCGTGTTTCCAAAGGAAGAGGATTTTAAGAGAAAGAGCGCGAGGCTTGCGGAGCTGGAAATGGAGCTGTCGTTAGACAGGGAAGAGAGTGTTGTTTTAGAGGACGGCGGAGAGCCGGAGGGAGGAGTGAATGGAGAAGATGTATTTAAGGAAACAAGGGGGAAGGACGGTACGGTCACCATTCGTATCACGGATTATCAGGCGAAATATCAATTTGCCGGAATACCGAAGAAAACAGAGGCGTTTCCGGATGAATATGAGGCGGTAAAGAAGGGGCTACTTAATTCTGTCGAGGAGATGGAGAGAAGGCTGGGCGAAGTGCCTTCTTTTAAGAGCTTTGCAGAGGATGTGAGGCAGATGGGGACTGCTAAGGAGATGACCGGGAAGCAGAAGCTTACGGGAGAGCAGGTCTGCTATATGCTTGACCGGGCTTATGAGCTGCTTGATGCGCTTATGGAGGATCCGCTCATGGAGGAAAGCCTGAAGGATCTGAGAACGACAGGGATCCTTAAATGTAAGAAGCAGGAGGACGGGAGCTATATGGTGAAGGGCTACAGGGATGAGGAAATACCGATCCCAAGGGACAGTATGGTTACGAAGGGGTATGTCATTCCAAGGGAAAGCACGTTTTCGGGCTTTTTACAGGATGTAAGGAATGCCTGCCTTCCTGTTATCCTGCAGGAACCTGATAAATACAGGGAGGATGAGGAGCTTATAAAGGAGGCTGTGGCGCATGGATGCGAGAAGCTTTCACGGGAGCTTGGCGGGGATATCAGGATAAGCTTTAACGGGAAAGAGAATACGATACATTCCACTATTGATAAAGAGGAGGGCCTTTATGCGTTTCTTGCCGGTGAAAGCAGATCGTCAGATTATCCGGCAGGGGATGCGCCTGCGGCATTTGACAGGATCAGGGAGGTTCATGACCGGATAGAGGCGGTGAAAAATGAAATGACAATCTGTGAGGAGCTTTCCGGATTAAAGGATAAGATCTGGAGGCTTAAGGATGGGTATCATCAGGGAGTATATACCGATGGCAGGGTAATGATGTCCGTGTTTAAGACTGTTCTCAATGATGTTAAGAGCAGAGCGACCTACAGGCAGGCTTATGGGACGGAATGCAGCATGCTTATCGGCGCTGAGATCATGGGACGGTGGAATGAAGCCGGGCTTAACCGTTATTATTACGGGAACGATCCGTCGGAGGAGATGATCGAGGCGGTGTTCAGGCTGTTTGATGATGTGTTTTCCCTGGCGGAGGGTGAGCAGGGCGTTGATTTTAACGAGGAGGCGAAGAAGGTATCGGAGCCGTCGCAGTGGGAGATGTATGAGGCTGTGGGGTTGGAAAGATGAGGTGAGATGAGATATGTCGTATCGGATCTATGAGGATATCATGGCTTTTGAAGGGCCGGACGGCGGCGTTGCTCTGGTTGGGCTGTACCATACCAACAACGGCGGTGTTTTTCTTGAGAAGGACGGTACAAGGCCGGGGGCTTCAGAGCTGTCTGTATATGTCGCCGAAAGCGCTGAGGCGCTTAGGAGCCATCTGATTACGAAGCAGTTTGAACATGAGATGCATCCCTCGCCTGTGACAGAGGCTGAAGCGGAAGGGGTGTATGACTGCTTTGTAAGGGGAGCGCCCTGTGAATGGGGAGGGCTGTTAAGGGCTCAGCTTGATGCGGTCTCTGAACCGTTTGTTATCAGAGGAGAGGCTGATTTAGGGGAGGCTTTGCGCAGCATGGCGGGGGTTGATCATAATGAGCTATGCGCATGCCAGCTTGAGAAGATCCTTTGCATGGTGGCCGAGGGAAGCAGGGATTTTTTTGCAAGGATAAGACGGAGCAATGCAGAGGTGCATTCCGGCAGGGTGCGCTATGATGCCCCGTCTCCGGTTAAGACGCTTGAGGAAGCAAAAAAGCTGGATACTCTTTTTGGCTATGGGGCAGCCGTTTTGTATCTGACGGATGAGATCAGGGGAGATTTTAACCTGCTGGCAGATTATTTTGATGTCAGGGACGGGATGGAGGATACCCTGTATGAATCGGATCTTTTCTATCTGGCGGCGGATAAGGGGCTGCTAAACGATAAGCTTCCTCAGATCATACAGGCGGGCGGGAAGCAACATACTTATCCGTTTATCCCGGATGAGATCAAGCTCCGGTTTCCGAAGGAATATACGGCAAGGCTTCTTCGGGAGGGGACGATCCGGTATGCGGATATCCCGGAGGAGCTCAGGGAGAATCCGGTGATCACCCCGGTTTATGAAAATGCCAAACAGGAGGAAGAGGTATTTTATGACAGCTCCGAGGGTGTTGAAGAGAACGGGATATTGCAGACGGAGGAGACGGCTTTTGAAGGATGGAACGTAAGTGATGAAATCCGAGAGCCGCTAAATGAAAATCTGGTTTATCTTAAGCTGCTTTCTGAGAATTGCGCGGAGGCAGGAATCCGGGCTTCCCTGAATCCTTTATCAAAGGATGCAACAGAGGAGCATGAAGTTTATGAGCTTTCATTGTCTTTAGCAGGACGCGTGTTCTACTTTACCGCGGACAGCTGTGACCCCTGGATGCCGGAGATGCTTTCCGGACAGATACGGGCCGTGGCTGAACGGCAGGCTGAGCCGGAGCTTAGGGATATGCTCCTTGCGGCTGACGGGAAGATTAGAGAGGAGCGACCAGAGGCTATAGGGACAGAGGCTGTAAAGAAAGAGGCTATCGGGGGAGTGAAGGCGGATCAGCCGGATAAGGTATTTACAGGGGCGTTTGAAGATTATTACGATTATGGATTGGGTTATTGAAAACAAATCGGCACGGAGAGGATGGTTTTTATGGGAGAAGATCAGGTTTATACGGACAGTAATGGGATCAGGTATCGTAAGCACGGGGTCAGGTCAAGGCTGTTCGGATATTCCTATCGGGATGCGTATTATCCCGTAGCGGAGGATGATCCGAAGCGGTTTTTGTATGTGACGCTGTTTCTTGGAATATTCGGAGGCCATAAGTTTATGGCGGGGGAGTACGGAAAGGGGATCCTTTACCTTCTGACCTGCGGGGGATTCGGGGTTTTTTATGTGTGTGATGTGCTTAATATCCTTACGGAGAATTACTGTATCACGCAGGTGAATTATATGGAGGAGCCGGATGGGGGTCTTGTAAGGAGGAAGCTCAGGATATATCTCGACGGGGTGAGGATGTCTTTGGGAAGGAAGGGGCTGGTACTTGGGCTGGCAATTATTCTGGGCGTATGTTCGATGAAGTATGGGTATATGCGGGCTGTGCTCTGGCTGGATCGGAGAATTGAGGAGACGGCGAACATGTATGTGAGGGATTACGGGGAGGATACTGACTTTGGGGTATGGGAGGCTTTTACTGAGAATTCCGGGGGATGAATGCTTTCTTTGGAATACATTATGAAGGGCTGGGAAGGCTGTTTGTTATAAGCGTGATGAAAAAGGGGGGGTGCTTTTATGGCTGATGCGGCTATGGATATGTTTGAGAGGATGGCGATCGAGAAACAGAAGACGATGAATGCGATACTGCAGTTTCTGAACCAGCTGATCCGGGAGAACGGGCTGGCCTTTCAGGACCGGGAGGTGTCTGATTCGCTTGAGAAGCTGTCGGAGCATGTGAAGGAAGGGGGATCTGTTAAATCGGATATGGTTGATATGGAGGATGCGGCTTTGTTTGAGTCTCTCCTTAAGAAGTACCGTGTACCGTTTTCGGCTGTGAGAGTGTCGGATCCCTCAGAGGAGAGGGAAAGAGTCGTTTATCTTACAAGGGATACGGATCAGAGGCTTATGGATCTGGTGAGGAAGCAATATTTTTATGAGCTGGGGGTTGGGCTTAATGAGATTTCACTGAAGGAGCTTTCAGACTATGAGGAGGGGAAGGATGTCGGGTTTGTAACGGGGCTTTCGGCTGAGGAGGTTGAGCTGTTTCGATATTATGCTTCGGATTACGGATTCGGGTATGCGGTTATGAAGAATGAGGACGGATATGATATCTATTTTCCTGAGGATGCCGAAAAGGAGATCAGGGGAGCGCTTCGAAAGGCGGCCTATGATCTTTCGGTGCCCGAGTACAGGGAGGCGATCTTTAAAAGGATCGAAAGCAGGGAAGCTTTTAATGAAAGAATAAGGCCGAAGGGCAGGGAGGTTTATGTGGTTGCGGATGCGGACAACCCGAATAATTTCATTACGGTGAGTGAGAAAGGGTTTTCTGTGCATCACATAACAGCTGACAGTGTGACTGATGAGAAGGGTGAGGTGACGGTGAGCTATTCCTGTAAGGACAGGGAGTATTCTTCGGAACGGGGGAAGCTTATGAGCTTTGTGGAGCAGCTTAAGACTCCGGTGATCATAAAGGATCCGAAGGAATTCGGGCTGATCAGGGGCTTTGGAAGGGATGGGAGCATCGTTTTGCCAAAGGCTGAGAGAATCCGGGAGCTTTATGACTCGATGAAGCAGGAGTTAAGGGAACGCGCGGGAAACAAGGGTGATTACTGCTTTACGAAAAGCTTTAAGGAGCTTCTGTCGCGGGAGAATGCTGATGAAAGGCAGGAGGAGATCGAGGATGTGGAGCGTTGGGCTCTGGGTTCTGATGATTTTTATACGGATGAGCTTAGCGACAGGCTGGTGGCTATCATTGAAAGGGTAGATGAGAAGAATTTTGGGAGACGGGCTGTGGATCGGACTTTTCTGGAGGAAGCGATGGAGAAGAGGGTAACGGAGAATCTGACCGGGAAGAGGAGCAGCGGGCATGGTTTTACGGAGCCGGATTTTGAACTGGACAGGTAGGGGGTGTTTTTATGATGAAGAGATGGGCTGCGGGGCTGCTGTTATGCCTGAGTTTGAGTGTGTGCTATGGTGCTGTGGGGGTTTGGGCTGTTGTACTTAAGGGGGAGACCGTGCAGGATGAGATGGATCCTGATCTTTTTGGGGATGAGCTTTACGGTGAGATCATTACTTCTACGGTTAAGGATGAGGTTAATACGGTACAGATAAACTTTCACGCGATCATGCCGAAGGGCTTTACTTCAGGGGTGTGCCTTGAGATGCTTGAGGATCGCAGCGGGAGGGTTTACCGGATCCTTGCCGCAAGCGGTAACGATTATCTTGGAAGGATGTTTGTGCCGGAGGGGGCTTATACGATCCTTGACTGCTATGTGGAAGGGGATAATACTGCGAGATACCCTATGACGATTCCTTCGGATTTTGTGGCTGAGCAGGGGAAGTCGTATCTGCTTGAGTGTGTTATGAGCAATCTTGAGGAGGTTGAGGAATCTGGGGAGTTTTCTCCGCATTCCCTGAGGGATGGAGGTTTGTCTGAGGGTTCGGAAGAGGGCTTGCCGGAGGCTTTGTCGGGTGTTTCATCGGAGGAAGAGAAGGAGACTATGTCGGTTGAATATGAGACGGCGCATGAGCTTCCCTGGCGGGATATACGGCATCAGGGTGAGGGGACTGCTGAGCTTTTTGTGGAGGGGATTTCTAAGCAGAGGGTTGAGCTTTTGGTTGAGATCACTGCTTCCGGGGGCTATAAAAAGGGGGAATACCGGTACAGTACGGATAAGGGAGAAACGTGGTCGGATACGCTTGTGATAGGGATTGCTACGGAAAGGATCAACAATACTGCTTCCGGGGAGTTTACGGGGCTGAGTCTCAGGTTTGAGAATGAGGAGTATCTGCTTTACGACGTCTATGGCCTGAGCACGAGAATAGAGTATGAGCAGGAGAGTGTCAGCAATAACGGGAAGGGTATTGTGAATTTCTGTTCTGATGACGTGATCTATGATGACAATTACAGTATTGTGCTGAAGGTTGTAAAGACAGGGACTTTGGGTACGGGGGTGTTTCGGTATTCTTTGAACGGAGGATTCCTCTGGTCTGAGGATGTGCTGACCCCGGAGAAAGGGCTGTTTCTTATTCCGGATACGGGGATCCTGGTGGAGTTTTTTGATAACGGCGGTGAGTTTATGGTGAGGGATGTCTATAAGACTAAGATTAAGGGTGATATGTCACAGCATGATCATACGCCGGTGATCGCGGGGATGCTGGTTGTTCTGTTTATGGTTATGGCCGGGGTTTATCATCATTATTCTTCTCAGAGGGATGGGGCTGACCGGTATGAGCTTATGCGATATGAGAGGGTTAGGTAAGGGCTGAGTATTTTTGGAGGATCGGTATGGTGTATGGGGAACGACGGGCTGTGAGGAGGATCGGGGATGCGGTGCTTTCGGCTCTTCTTTTTTTTAATGTGGCTGCTATTCTGGCTTTTCTTATAAGTCCTTACAAGCTTCTGGTGGTGCGGTCTGACAGTATGGAACCGGCGATACCGGTGGGGAGTGTTCTTCTTGTAGAGAGAGTCAGGGATGGGGACGTTTTGTCGGTCGGGGATGTGGTGACTTATAAGAGGCCGGGGGTACCGTTTACGATAACGCATCGGATCGTTGAGGTGACGGAGAGGGGGTTTATCATGAAAGGTGATAATCTGATAGAGCCGGATGGGGAGATTCTGAGGGAGTGGGTGAGGTATAGGGTTATTGGATGCTTTCTAATGGAGCAGGAATGGGGTGAAGGGGGATAACGACCTGTGTGTTGAAGGCGGGGGCCTTATTTTGTTTTGCTTTAGATGCGCTGATTTAATCGTTTCCCTTTTGAAACCGATTCTATGTTTACTTCGCAAATGTCGTATAAGCTTGTGAGTGCATATCACATTTACTCATTGATCCCGTAGGTGTCTTATAGTTGTGGGGCATAGAGATGTCAAGGGTTTCCACGAAGTGGAGCGCAGCTCCCTTGACATCTCTATATCCCACAACTACGCTTATGGGAAGGGATCAATGGTTATCTATTATTTTTTGACGAATAACCCAAAACATGTTTGTGCTGACTCCTGGTCCTGGACAGGCTTTTAATATTTTATTAAGAACTTACCCATTGTGTGATTGATAATTAACGTGATATACTGGTAATGCGATGTAAATTCATATATTTTTAGCTCAGAGAAGCGTTTTTCTTATGGTAAAAACGCGGTCTCTTTTTTTGACTTACTCTGAGCTAGTTGAATTTGCATCACAGCAAGGGACTTGCGTTTTTCGGGTATGCGGAATTACCTGTGGGTGACATGAAAATTTGACTATGTTTTCATCTAATTGCATACGGAATTACCTGTGGGAAAGGTGTATAATTCTTTCCGGAGGTAAATTGGTATGTTTGATATTGGTATTTCTGAAATAGCAGTAACCGCTAAGTATGAAGATACAGAACAACGGAGCATTAAATATGATGCCGAAGCTGCTGTCAGACCTTCAAAATGTCCAAATCCGGGGTGCGTATCAACCCTGCTCCCCAACCGTCATGATTCGACCGAATATCTGCTTCATGATGTTAAAACGGAAGGGAAGCTGTCATATATCAACTTACGCATTCGACGTTATAAGTGTCCGAACTGCGGTTTCGTTTTCCCTGATGAGTTTACTATAAGTTTCCCAATCTGCTGGAGATGTATAGTCCGGCAGATTGGGGAACTTATAGTTGACAAGCTGAGAGAAATAATAGGAAATATAAAAGCTGCTTCTACAACATTAGGCGGACAGGCAGAGGATATGTCATCAGCTGCGGGGCAGATAAAGGATACATCAGACAGCGTATCCCAGGTAGTTGAAGATATGGCGAGGGGAGCAACGGATCAGGATGAGACTATACAGACAGCTTCTGAAAATACAGGAACATTATCAGATGCCATACAGAGCGTTGCCGATAATGCGGGGGTTCTTTCTGCCACGGCTTCAAATATGAATACAGCTTCTCAGAAGAGTGCCGATGCTCTTAAAAATCTTCAGGAAAATATGAACAACATGGGGGCGGCGGTAAGAGAGATATCTTCTATTATGAAGGATACAAATGATTCCGTTCAGGGTGTAAATGAAAAGGTAGACGGGATTACATCCATAGCAACTCAGACAAATCTTTTAGCTCTTAATGCGTCAATAGAAGCAGCAAGGGCAGGAGAGGCAGGAAGAGGATTTGCTGTAGTAGCTGAAGAGATCGGGAAGCTTGCAACGGATTCAGCACAGACTGCTTCAGAGATAAGGGATGAAATGGCGGTATTGTTAGGTCAGTCGCAGAAAGCGACAGAAAAGACAAACGAAGTGTCAATTATTGGAAAAACAGTCATAGCTGTACTTGCTGAAACGGTTGACGTAATAAATGGGCTTATAGATAATGTTAATTCCACGGTAAGCGGAGTGACTGATATATCAGGACTCACGGATGCTTGTGATGCAAACAAGAATGTTATAGTTGATGCAATGAGCGGATTATCAGCAATATCAGAGGAAAACGCTGCATCAACACAGGAAACATCAGCATCAATGCAGGAGCTTAATGCTACTGTGGCGGAGCTTGCAGAATCGGCAGATAAGTTAAGCAAGATAGCGGAGGGGCTTGAGAATGATCTGAAATTTTTTAACATATAAGGCTTTGGTGCCCTTCAGTAATATGCGATTCATTCCCCGTCAGAGAGTAATTCTTTGGCGGGGATGTTTTTTTATAAAAAAAGGATCGTAATTCTGATGAGCGGCGATGATCCCGACCACTTTATCCTTGTATAGACAAGGCAGATGTGGTAATATAATACTGCCACGTAAGTTTTATATAGTATCCGTAAGGAGAACGTTTAGCCTTTTTGGTAAAAACGTTCGCTTCATTTCATGTTATCCTTACGGTATATGAAACTTGCGTGGCAACAAGACGAAGCAGCGTTTTTCATGCGCTGCATTCGTGTGGCGCATTTTTATTTACAGGGATTTTTATGAAAGGAGAAAAATTATGAGATTTAAGCAATTAGCCGTTGGATTGTTATCAGCGGCTGTTTTTTTTAGTTCAGTTCCGGCTGTGCCTGTGATGGCTGATGGTGAAATCGCAGATTTTGCTGGACTGCTTACGTTTCTTCATCAAGATACTGCGGTAGAGAAGTCGAATTCTCTTTCTGCAAGCATAGAAAACAGAGGATCAGATGGTTATGCATCTTCTTTATATACGGAAGATAATATCGGATGGAAAACATCTAATGGACAAGACGCCGATTACTCAATTCAGCATTGGTCACATCTGACAGGAACAGTAAACCTTGATTTGAAAGGCTTCAATATTTCTATCCCTGCCGACTCTGTCGATTCCGGTCTTGTTCATATTGATGGAGCAATAGGTTCTGATCTTGCAGAGGATGCAGGGGCAGCAAAATTATCAATAACAAATACTGGATCTACAGAAAATAGTGGGGAGATAAAGCTTACTGCAAGTGGTGAAAACTGTGGAAATATCATCACATTGTTATGCGGAAGACAGACTCCTGAATTAGATATAGGATCGAATGTTACAATAAATAATCAAGATGGAAAGAGATCTGCGGTTTATGTTCTGGATGGAGAGAAATTCAAGGGAACGGCAAAGATCGTTAATAAAGGAACTCTCATATCAAATGCAGGATCAACTCAAGGGACTATTCGTATAGGATTGACAGATGCATACTCTAATTTAACCGTTGAAAATGACGGCGGTACAATTAAAGCAGGTACCGATGGAAAAGCAATCTACATTAAAAATGAAACAAAGGGAGATGGAATTATCAAAGGCGGTACGATTGAAGGGGATATAATTAATGCGTCAACAGATGATTCGGGGAATTCTATTTTCGAATTTGACGGTTGTAATATAAAAGGTAAGATTGAAAGTACAGGCAAGGGCGAAATCCTTTTAAAAGGAAATTGTACACTTGATGGAGATATCGCGACTTCTGATAATGGTGTGGTTAATATAGTATTAGCTACCCTGACAGGAGAAAATAAAATATCAGGTGTGGCATCATTTGATGGAGCCGTAACAAATAACGGAACTTATACTTGTAACTCAGATACTGATATAGTATATACAACCGTTGGTGGAGATATTAAAAATGAAGGAAGCATTGTTGGTGGAATAATTAGTGGTACAGGAAAATTTGGTGGGACAGGAACTTATAAACCTAAAAAGTTTGAAGAATCGGCAACTTTCAAAATCACGGGTGGAGTATGGTCAATAGATCCTACGACACATGTTGACACGAATAGCTATATTATTACAGAAGCAGGAGAGGGAGAAAATAAAACATGGACAGTAGCGGTAAAACCCACTCCTACACCGGCTCCTAGTTATCCAGATCCAGATCCGGATCCTGTGATAGTTACCCCGACATCAACACCGACAGCCACCCCTACAGCCACACCAACCGCCGAGCCAACCGCAACCCCGACAGCCGAGCCCACCACGACTCCCGAGCCTACCACAGCTCCTGAACCCACCCAGGCTCCCTTACCGACTCCCGAGCCCGATCCCGCAGCTGACTTAGATCCTACTGCGGATCCAGCAGCAAGTAAGACAGCAAGCGGTGAAGCTACGGTAACCGAAGAAAACGGCGTAAAGACCACCGAGCAGGAGAACACCGACGGGTCAAAAACGACTATAATCGAAGATTTGAACACAGGCAAAACGACAACAATAGTTGAAGAAGCCGATAAGACAACCACCACAAAGACTGAAGAAGTAAACGGCTCGACAGGATATAAGACAGAGACCGTTAAGACAGAGAAAGAGAATGGAGATTTCGTAGAGAAGACTGTAGAGACATCACCTACAGGAGAAGCTACGGAAAAGACCGCTTCTCAGACTACGAATAAAGATCAGTCAGTAACAACTACAGAAGGTAGTAAAGCAGCTGACGGAACATCGACG
>ODAI011706528.1_pt1 | contig 19170 bp, 12 predicted proteins | sample 1539321 | NCBI WGS metagenome assembly ODAI01 (sample SAMN02144231, study PRJEB22623) | gut metagenome | biome: sheep rumen | host: Ovis aries | place: New Zealand
CTAAGAGTTTAATTTTTTATATTTTAAAATTTTATAAAGATGATAAGGCCAAGCTATTAAGCTTATTCTGACCTTATTTCTTTCGTCCAGATTTCCCCTAGCTCCGGACATAAAATCATTCATCAGTTGATCACAATGATCGCCTGAGAATTTGAAAAGGAGTACCAAACCTATGGCACTCCAAATAAATATGGCTAACCAAATTAGCCCTAAGAAAATTAAAATTTCCATATTTCCTCCTATGGTTTTACTATTAATATAATATATAATTGACTCCCTCCCTTTAACAGGTTAAAAAATAAACCTGAGAGAAAGGAGAAGTAGCATTAATTAGTGCTCCTTCTCCCAGGTTTTTCGGAACTTAGAAGTTATACTCTTTTAAGTACTTCTTCAAAGTTTCCGAATCTACTATAACGGTAGGCTTTCTGCTTTAAGCAGAGCTCTACCTTCACAGAAGAAATTTCAATTCCGTCCTCTGTCGGACGATCTATCGGAAGGTTGACCGTAACACAGTCACCCTCCTTATGACCTTCGAATAGTATCTTTGGAAGGTATCTACATGAGACCCTCCAACCTTCATTTTGAAGTTCATCAATACCATGATCAACCCAGTTGGATTGATCATTATTGTTTCTTGAACAGAACCAAAGTTCTATCCAAGTAAGATCTTCAAATCTTGTGTCAACGATGATATTGCTGTAGTTAGCTGTATAAGCCCGATATAAATCGGACCTACCGTCCTCGAACAGACCACCGTTTTTCACAGTGAAACTTGAATTTGGTACAATGAAACAATTTCCAACGAAGTTTTCAACCTTCTTCATAGTATTTTTTACAGGAACTTATTGAACAGGTCAACCTATATCAGGGTCATCTTCATACGAAAACTCCAGCTGAGATCTCCAGTCTTCATTTCCTGTTTCCTCACTAATATAATATATAATTGGAATGGTCGTTTGAACAGTTATTATAAATATACTGGGGAGAAATTCTCCCCAGTATTATTAGTTAATTTAGCATATCATAGATGCTCTAATATTACGTAGTTCGTCTTTTGAAAGCATACCGAGTTTATCAGCAGCAACAAAAGAAGTTGTCAAACATCTAGCCTTATTCAATACAATAAGACCTTCACTTGACTTTGTAACATCGATTTTATCTACGATTTTACTAATTATTGATTCATAAAGGTTTGTATCAAGTTTTGTTGTATCTACTTCATCTACTACAAAGTCTACAAGTCTCATGATATCAAAGTTAACAATAGTATGTTTTCCTTCGAATTGTTTCTTGTAGTTCTTTTCTACTTCAACCTTAATCTTAGCAATTTCATCATCAAAAGAATAACCATAAGCATCGATATCCTTAAGAGAAGAAATAGTAATTCTATCTGAGTTATCATCAGTATTAGCAGACTTAGAAGCAAATACTTTCATAGAAATTGCTTCTTCGATAGGAATAATACTTTCGATAGATTGAAGAGCCTTAATCTTTGATTCAACTTCCATCTTTTCACCTGGTTCAAGATTAAACATCTTTTCATTAAGAAGTTCATCAAGATAACCAAGTTTACTCTTATTTCCACGAATATCAATTCCATCAGCAATTTCAGACTTGATTTCAGAAATAGACATACCAATCTTTAAGATTTCAGCGAGTTCATGTTCATGAAGATCTTCTTTAGAAATATCTTTTGAATCCTTTGGTGTGAGGATTGTTGGTTTAAACAAAGATGCTACAGCATTATTAACAGGAGAATCGGTTCTCTGGAATGAACCAGAAAGGATTCCAAGAATACCGAAATCATTCATAAGTGTTTCAGTATCATCTTTAACCTTTTCTACTTTTTCTACCTTGTCTTCGATTTCTTTATTAATAGTATCTTTATCGATATTATCAGCAACTGAATCTTCTTTAGAAAGAAGACCATACATTTCAGTAGCTCTTCTACTTACTTCATTGAAGAAGAACTGTCCACCATCTTTTGTAAATGCAAGATAAGCAGCAAGTTTATTAGTAGGAGTTATTGTACGATGATGTAATTTTTCAAATGATAGAGGTATGAAATCTTTGGCAAACGCTTCCTCAGATTCCTCATCATCCCAATCACTTCCCCAATCATCGTCATTGTCTGAGCTACTTCCCCAATTGTCTTCATCAGAAGAATTGCTATCATCGTCGTCATCCTCATCATCAAATTCATCTTTTTTAGGTTCTTTTGCTTTGAACTTATTTTCATCATACTGGAACTTATCTTGATCTACTTCGATCTCTTTTCCGTCATCATCAGTATATGTATTTTCCTGAGATTCGATTTCTCCAGAATCTGATCCTTCAGTTAAATCATCATCCTGATGTTCTTCACCATCAGAAAGTGAGAAAACATCTTCGTTTTCTTTAAGAGAATCAGTTTTAATTCCATCAAGTTCTTGGAATTCTTGAAGAATCTGCTCTGCAGCTTCTCTAGAGAAAGAATTTTCATCGAAAGACTTATGAAGAGATTCTCTAGAAATATCAACGTCTACAGACATATCATATGTTTTATAAAGATCACTCTTCTTATATTTCTTATTCTTTCTAAGAGCTTTACCATACCAGCCCTCAGAAGCTTGAGTTTCATCTTTCTTTTCTTCTTTTTTCTCTTCGTTTTCTACAGCTTCACCAACTTCTTTATCGGATTCAGCATTAGGATCTACAGAATCTCCATTAACTTTCTTTTCGATCTCTTCACGTTTTTCATTAATCTGTGTAACAGCATCACGAACTACAGCATTTTTAGCTTCTGTTTCAGTAATAAGTTTATTAACATCATCCTTAATTGAATCAATTACAGATTCGCCTTCAAGAGAAAGAAGCATATCCATCTTTCTCTTAAGTTCTTTACCATTGTTGAACTGTGAATCAAATGTGATAGATTCAAAAGCATGATCAATATGTCTCATAACCTGTTCAATAGACAAGTTATTAAACTTGCCAGAATCAAATTCTGCTTCAAGTACATCAGTACGATCTTTAGCTTCATTATAAATATGCTCTGCCAAAAGTTTCTGTACAGATTCACTAAAGCTTCCAGGATTAGTAATTTCATGTGCGAAATCTACATTATGCATTGTGTTCTTTTCATCAAGCAATGCATTATTGATTACACGCTTAGCTGTCTCACCAATAGTTGCTGTAGATTCCTTAAAGATAGCTTCTTTAGTACTTGTTTCAGTATTGTCAGGAATATTTAATGTAGTTGATTGTTTAATTGTCTTTGTGAGGAACCCAACCATATGTTCTTCATATGAACGATTTCTCCATTCATCAGCTTTAATATTTACTGCTGTAGAAAAATCTTCTTTAGAATCATTGATCATATCTAATCTCCCGTATTAATTATTCTTGTGTAACTACATTAACTGTGATATTTGGTTCGAAATCAATATCTCCAGTTTCAGTTGTAGTCATTTTTTGTGATACAGTAAGAACTTCATCTATAACAGATGTGTCGTTCATAATGGTCTGCACCTCACCATATTTATAGGTATTCATACCTTCTATATTTATATAAACTATATCAGGAACAGCAGATTTAATATTATCGAACATTTTATCGATACTTACATCTTGATCCCCAATAGAATTTATATAATTTATAACTGAGTTTTTAATCTGTTCCTCTTTGTATTCCAATGATGTATCTTCTTTATATTTAACTCTAAATACAAAACTCATAGCAATATTATTCAGATATTCTTCAGAACCATCCGTTAACTTATATGCTTTGAATTTCTTAGATTTACCTGATGTAGAATTAAGACCTATAAAAATCTTTCCTCCATCAAAAAGATTCTTTTTAATCTCATTAGAACGATCGATAATATCAACATATAACTTATGAATTACCTCATACATGTATTCACCAGCCATATATAGTCTATTGATCCAAGGAACATTTTTACAAATACCGATATATTCTGTAGGTTTACTCTTTGTTTCACAATTTATATTTTGTGATGCTTGATCATTTGGTAAATCTACAATTTCACCAGTATTTTTATTATAATATACTAATTCACCAGCATAATGTTTAATTTTAGCTGATTTAGTATAATACGTTATATTTTCATCAAATTCATCATCTATATTAATTTTTTCATAAATATATTCATTATTTTCATCTATACAATATACTTCATTATCATTGGAATCTAATTTAGATTCTTTAACACGTACGAAGTATTCTTTATACTCAGATGGTCCTTCTTCTCTTTCTTCTGGAGTTAATTCTGTATAATTAAATTTAACATCACCTATTTTATGTGCAACTACATAAGTAGGAATAGATTGATTTCCAGCAATTTTGAAACTGACATTTTCACCATCTAAGGATTCAACTTTAAGTTGATAATGGTTGACTTTGGTTACGTCGGTTTCATTAGGATCATAGAAAGGATTTTTATAGTAAACATTTGTATTATATAGATAGAATTTATCGTTATCGTATGTTTCATAACCAGGAATAACGGATTCAATATCAAAATCAATACCAAAACTTTCTGATAGATAATGAACTAAATCTACTTCATCAGATTCATAAGTAATACATTCTTTATTAGTAGGATTGTTTTCTGTATCGTTAAACTTTCCAGTTACAGAAAATTTAACAGAAGTATCCACAGGAATATATACTGAATAATCTTTAGAAATAGAACTAGCATTTCGAATACCTTTAATTTGGATTTCTTTATCATCAGAAATAAAGTTATTCGTTTCCAATTCAGCTTGATACATTATATATCCATCTTTAACCATAGAATCTACATTAACAATACGAACCTTAGTTGGATCAAGAATATATTTTTCACCAGTTGTAGTACCTTCCATACCAACTTCAAATGTTACATATTGTTTCTTGTATATATCTTCATTAGTATTATTTACGTAGTTTAATGAAATTGATGGATTATGAGATTGTGTATAAAGTTTATTTAATGTATTTTGACCAGTATATACTAAGAACGATAAAAATATTTTGTTTGAAAGATTTTTATCGAATGCACCAGAGATAGTTCCTTTATATGGATTTCTAACTACTTTAAGAATAGAAATATCCAATTTATCTAATGCTGTTGATTCATTATAGAATGTAAATTTTAGGAACTCTGTTGTATTTACAAACATATCATATACTTGAATCTTAGGATTAGTAGTATTCTCAAATCTCATATAGAATGGGAATGTTACTTCTCTTATAGCATCAACATTATAAGAACTATTGTATTTATTTACATAATCTATGTAACTATCTACAACTTGTCCACCGTTTTTAGACTCTTCTGGTACATATTCGTATCTATTATTTTTAGGATTAAATACAAACACATCTGTTGGAGAGATCAAATAATAATTATAACCTCTTAACAACTTTTCTTTCTTAGTCAAATCAAAATATAAATTTGAAGTTCCTGTAGAAAGAATCATATTTTTATACTTAAGTTTATCAGAACACTGATAATACATAGCCGTAAGATCTTGTTGAACTTTCTTTATAGATAATCCTAATTCTTGTCCTTTCTTTATAATTTCATTATTAGAAATCAAGATATCTCTAGAATATTGCTTAGAAATTAATTTAGCTCTAAGTTCTTCAAATGTTAATGAATCTTTACCACCAGAAGATTCTTGATCTCTAGCAAATGCTAAACAAATAATATTTAACATAGCATTCTGTGTAGAATCATTTAAATCTTGATTATATTTTACAGAAAGTTTATCAATATTGTAAATCATAAAAGGAAATTCTATATTTCCTAATGTACCTTGAGTAGTATATACAACAAATCTAAGGTTATCTCCAACTGTCAAAGCACTAGTGTCATTCATTTTAGAAAAAGAAATATTAAGATTACTACTATTTCTTTTATTATCGTAAGAATAATTATAAGTATTTTGATATAGAGAAGTACCTTCTGTAAAACCTTTCATTAGAATTTCTGAAGTAGTATTTATTTTCTTTCTGAATACTTCCATGCCTACAAGCATATTATCAAATGAAATCTTAGTATCAGATGTATATGGATTTGATACATAAAGATTTATTTCTTTTCGTTCTAATTGGAAAATCTTTAAGAAGAAAGCCACATAAGTACTTCCTTCAAATCTCATATCACGAGAAGAAATATACTGATTATATATGTTAAAGACATGTCTCATACCATCATTAGCTTCTGAAGGCATATCATAATAAGCATATATATTATACTCAATAACATTTTCAACAGCACCAGTATCAGGATCATAAACTTTAGATGTAACAGGTTTAGCATTAATAATAACATCGTATGGAAGTGTGAATTTTGGATGTGATTCAAACACAATTTCCATATTTTTGTTTACACGTAACCTATAAACACCTTCAGCCGGTATATAAACACCAAACTTTATAATTTCGTCTTTCTTGATACAGAATGCCATAGTTGTAGATGCAGGTGTTCCAAATACTCCAGCCAATTCTTCACTAGTAGTTTTATTTAATAGAGACTTTGGCAAAATAGCTGTAGCTATGTTAGTTTCATTAATTCTCGCTGCTTGTTCATACATCATTTTAGCTGCACCTTGAGCAGTTAAATGAGTAAAAATATTAAATGAACTTGCAGGATCATCACTTAGACCTTCATAATCTTCCATAGCATATTTTTTGAAAGTATCTATCCATCTTGCTGTAAGAGCCATAGCACTATTATGTGCATTAGCATCTAAAATATCTTTTATTTCAAGAGTTGTTTCTTCCATTTTATAACATGCTCCTACAAAATTATATAGTAATGTTTTTCCTTAAATAGTATATAAAAGAGGGTAAAATACCCTCTTTTATATTAAATATTTTGTAAAGTAGCATTTCCAATAAAGAATCCATTTGGAGCTTTTGTACCACTTTCTCGTAATATAGCATGTTTAGAGAAGCCAGTACTTTCTTCAAATTGACCAAAATTATTAGGCTGTTGACTCTGTTTATAATTACTATTTGTACCAATATCTTGATCGTCTTTATATACATCTTGACTCTTGGACCATTGTGGCAATACCCATATTAATTCTGTACCTTTATTTATATATGGATAACCACCCCAGTAATTAGTCATTGTATCAATATACCATTCTGAATTCTTTCTATACTCTGCAGACTGTTGATTAAATAAAGGATTGTGTCCAGACATACCACCAGTTTTTGGTGCTGGTTCTATAAGAGCCATAGGTAATTTACCAGACATTCCTCTTTCTTCATCTTTTACAGTATCCCATAATTGATTAGGTCTCTTTAATTGGTGTAATTTAAGAAGTTCAACTTGTGATTTATGCGTAGAAAGATCTTCAAATACTGTAGTTAATTCTTTAAGACTTGATTCCCTATCATAAATATTTTCCCATAATGGATGCTTAAGTTTTACTAACCATTCAGATTCTGATAAGAAATTGAAATCAGTGAATACTTGTGGATCCATTGGTTCATATCTATTATAAGAGAATGTGATAGATAATTTCTGTAATACATCTTTTTCTATCTGAGTATTGTGTTCAACTTGTGAACTCATTGGGAAAGTGGTAGGATAACAACCTGTGAATTTACCCCAACGTTCTATACGACGCCCATCTTCACCAATTACAAATACATAAATAGAGCAAGTGTAATCTAGAATTCTTTCTATAATATGCTCTCTTGTAGTTAATATATTTCCTCTAGATACATAATGAATGTATAATACCCATACCATAAACAATAATGCTACAGGTCCATATGCAATATCAGTAAATGTAGCATTTACTGTACCAGGACCCCATAATTCATCCATACCTGTTGGAACTTTAATAGTAGAACTAAACTCATCTTCTTCATAAGTGTGTTCACTAAGATTGAAATCTTTTCCACCAGTAACTTGAGTACAAGTATTACACAATAATGGTATAAATGGAGAAGTAAAATTAAATCTATCAAATGGACTATCATGGTCAACAATAAACATATTCTTAGCTTGATGTATACCCATTTTAGCCAATTCTTTCATATAATTGTCTTTATTCTCTATACCATAAGCAGATAAAAGAGCTTCACTATGATTTTTACTATTAACCCAACCATCATACTCTGCCATAAATTTTTGATATGCTAATTGAGCTTTATTAAAAGCGTTTTGTAAATTATCCAAAGAAGAAGCATCATAAAGAGCACTCATATCTACACTTTGTAGACGTGCTACTTCTGCAGGATCATCACTTTCAGCAGCTGCAGCAGCAGCTTTAGCTTCTTCAGAATTTTGTAAACCTTCTTTATAAGCGTCTAATGCTGTTTGTTCTACACTTGCTGATATACCTTTGAAATTAGCATCATCATTTATACCTGTGCTAGCATACCATGTTTTGAATTCTTCAGTAGCTGCTTGATCGACATATTTTCTATTTATTTCTTTTCGTTCTTCGATAAATTTATTAACAATATCCATCATATTACTAAATGATAGATTATTAGTAGATAATGCTGCTGGACCACCAATAAAGTATTCAGGGTCGGTTAATGAACACATTATCATTTTACCAATAGGTTTACTATATAGCCATTTAAAAAATGGTATAGCCGTCAAATTTTCTATAGAAAAGTTAAGCTCTGGTCTTGTGAAAAAACAATAAGTTCTAGTAACTCTTGGAAAGTCAACATTTCCAAGCATACCCATTTTATTATAATGAAAAAAATTAGCATAGATAGGATCTAGAACGTTTAATCCTTTTGCACTCATTGCATTACCGAACATTTGGTTCAGGTTTTGCATAAAGTTTCTATCGTTTACTGTATAGTCGCTAACGTTATTTTTAAAGATATCCCTAGAATCATTTTGGAAATCTTTCATTATTTGATTATAATCTATTTTAGAATTCTGTGTTGTTGGCATATTAATCCTCTCTTAATATATACTTTTGTTTTTCATCAAAAGATATTATATCTATTAAATAAGTAGAGAAAAACATCTTAATATATAGAATTTAAACAATTAATAGGAGTATTACAATGGGTGTAATTACTGAATTATTTGATATGGTAGGCTTATGCTCAGAAGCTAGTAAAAAACTCAAGATGGATCCACAGGACGTCGCTGCAGTTTCTAGTTTATTTACAAAGGCTAAATCCATATCTGCTCAAGCATCTAAATACGTTATGGAATATCCTGTAGCTTGTTCTACAACAATTACTGATTATAAAGTAGCATTAGCAATTACAAAACAGGTAGAGTTTGATTGTGCAAGATTCGTTATTCTAGCATCAGGTCTAAACCCTATCGTTAATCAACATAAAGGTGATAGTGTTCAGTCACATATTAATACATTAGTTTCTTCATATGAAAGTTTTAGAGGCTTTAAAGTTTCTATTACTCCAGCTACACCAGAAATGATTGAATCTGGTGAAATTTATATGGCTAATTATTATGATAGAACACCTTATAAAACATTTAATGACAATACTGAAACAACAAAACTTTCTTACAGTATAGAAGCCAAAGGTGGACCTAAAGGTTCCGGTTCAAATAACGGTAATAATGGTAGTAGGAACTTTACTGACCTTTATTTTGAAGATGGAAATAACGGTATTGGAAACAACGGCGGTGTCCAATATGATGATTATGGTTTAGTTATAGGAAATAGAGATGGACGTAGCGATGCTGTAATCAATAATCCTGCGAATAGATTGATTGCTCCTACGGCTAGATCCCAAGTAAAAGAATTAAACGATATTAACAATAAACTTGGTAAAGTTGGACCAACTATTGTTAATGTACGTATGTTTGTTAGAGCTGGTGATGGTACCGATAGAGCTATCGACTTCCCATTAGCTATTAAAGCTACTCTTCAATACGTAGATGCAGTAGACGTTAATCAAATGTTAAATCAGATCGATAATAAAACTAGAAAGTTATTTAAATTCTTCCAATTAACTTCTGGAGAAATTAAGTTCTTTAAAGATTTCTTATTTGCTCTTGACTCTGTAAAGAGTGATGTTGATCGTGAAAGAACTATTGGTAATACTCCTTTCTTTAGACGTCTTATGAGTAATAAGTCTAAATATAGAATGAAGACTGTTGCTAATACTCTTCCAGTATTCAAGAATTTTGTAGCTAAGAAAACACAGTCAGATCTTCCAATGTGTACTATTATTATAGATGAATCTGAACTTAGAGGAATTAAACTTCGTCTTTCAGATTGTCTTAGAAATAGAGAAAAATACATTGATCCTATTCTTGATACATATATGCTTCTAGGTTTAGGTATTGTAGATTCTGATAATGGTGTAATACATTTCTTCTATTCTGGTGAACCATATCCAACAACTTGTGATATTGAAAAGATTGGAAAAACAAGTGGAGAAAAGGATATTTCTTCAGATCTTTCTAAAGCTCTAGCTAATATGTCTAGACTCGTTACAAAACATTAATGAGGTATAAAAGATGTTTATTAAAACAAAAGATATTATAAGCATGCCTATAGAAAAAATTAAAAGCATGTTTGATAAATTTTCTAGTTATACTAATTCAAAAACTCTCTCTGAACAAGAGGAACAAGAGTTTAGTGAACAAATGATGTCATTTTCTGAAACTATGAAACAATGTGGTAATGGTCACATTGTATCTCCAGAAATGAAACCTATCGTAAAAGAGTTTGAAAAAGTTAATTATGATTTTTCTAAACTTCCAAGATCTTTGAAAGTTGGATTTGATTCAACTTATAGAGATCTAAAATTCGTTCAATCAAATAATCATGAATTTGATAATAGCACTCCTTCTCTTTATTGTAAGATTTATGAATTTTTTAATAATAAAGGCAATCTGGATTTTATTGAGAAACTTAGAAAAGATCCATTAGTTAAAAAGAATGGATATACTCTGGAATCTTTAACGGATCTTGATAGTATAGAAATGTGGATGCAAGATGATCGTTCAGTAGAAATGAATATTGGTATTCTCACTAAAACGATTATTGGTAAAATATCAACATCTATTGCTATTCCTAACGCTTTCATAGCTATTTTAATAATATTAACTATAGCTTTGATTGCATTGATCGTTACTTTGATTGTATTGCATGTAAGTTATAAATCTCAACTTACTAAAGTACTTAAAAGTGTTACAGCTGAAGAAATATCTGAAAAAGGTAAAGAAAATGTTAGAGCTGAAGCAGCATACACTGCATCAAAAAATATGTGGGAAAATACTAGTCCATTAACAAAGAATACATATTATAAACCTGTAGAATTTGTCGTATCTTCTTTGCAGAGATTTACATCTCAAGGATATGATAAGTTTAGTAAATTTACTCATAAATTTGCTAAATCTCAAAGTTCTAAAGAAGATTATCAGTATTCACAAGAGTTCCTACTTGGTGGTGGATTAGCTATTCCTATTATAGTTAGTATTCTTCTTCTTATAATTATGATTAAACCGATTATTTATTATATTTATAATTTGAAAATGCGTATAAGTGTTTTCTTTGAAGAAGAAGCTACATTACTCGAAATAAATATTGAAGATCTTATAGAAATGCAAAATAATGCAACAACAGAACAAGAAAAACAAAGAATTGGTAGAATTATAGAGAAACAACGTAAATCTATGATTAATATGAGTTCTTTGTCAAACTTCTTCTATAAACAAACTAATGATGCTGCATTGAAAGCTAGAGATGATATTCGTGATAATGACTCAGTGGATTATGGTGCGTTAGTTAAAGAAACTCCTGCTGAATCTCCAGTAGTTTCAGATAGTGCTAGTGATGGTCCAGTAGAAGTTGAATCTACAACGGATCCAAATACTCCATATGAAACTACACAACAACTTCCAACAACTGGTCAATCAGTAGTATTATTCTAAACTATAAAATAGGAGGATTAATCCTCCTATTTTTATTTATATATTATATATGTGGAGGAATAAAATATGAGATATTTAAGAGAAATTAAGAAATATATAGAAAGAAAAACATTTATATCATTTTATATAAATAAACCAATAGTTTTATATGAATGTGATTTACAAACGTTATATAAAAAATCTAAATTTTTCAAAAGCATGAATTGGAATTCTCCATGTTTTATGCATAAATGTAGAAATATATTTGGATTTATAAAAGAGTATATGATAATTGTTGGAAACAATAAAGAATATAAAGAATTAAGTACGAAAGCTAAAAAGATTTTATTATTTCATGAACTAGGACACATATATAATCAAAATGCTAGTGACGAAACAAAAGAAAATATTGCTGATGAATACGCGTTAAAATATATAGGAAAAATAACCACTGAAGATGCTAAGAAAATAGCGTTATATTTATCTTCATTTAAAGGTTATGTTTATAATTATTGTTATGTTGATGTATATAATAGATTTGCTTGTTAAAATAATACTGGGTACTTAATAGTACCCAGTATTATTTATTGAGTTGATTTTTTTAGAATAAATTCTTCATTCATTATACAATCACTTATAGTATTTAAATCCGGTAATAAAACATATTCTAAATCATGAAATTCAGAAAAATCTTCACAAGAATTAACTTTCAATATCATATACCATAAGTCTGTAGTTCCATAAACATCAGAACTTAAAGCTTCTGGTCTATAACGATACTTAAAATTTTCTTCTTTAGTAAGATATTTTTCTTTACATGATTTTCTTATTTTTTCATAATATTTTTCCATCAATATGTTATCAAAAAATCTAATACCTTGTGTAGTAATAGAATATTTTGGTAATTCTTTATTTTCATATTTTTCTGAAAATGAAGCACTTTCTATATCTATAGAATTACTATATTCGTTTCTTAAAGTTTGTCCAAAGCTTTTTGCATCATCTGATAATGTTATTAATTTCATTATAAACCTCTTTAAGAAGAAAGAATTTTTGTACTCATACCACTAGCAACAAATCTTGCGGCTGCTGCTGATGCAGAACCTCCACCAGATGGATAAGAATCTGCTGCGGAAGCTATAGCTGTTAAAGCTGCTGCAAGTTGAGGGAATTTTGCTAATGGAGTAGCTGAAGGATCTGTTTGTAGTAACATTGCTCCAGCTGGTCCAGATAAACCACTTGTTGGATTTACTGGTGAGTTTATATTTGGAATAGAACCTATAACGAAATTCGGGAATATTACTTGACCATTTTGACCAATCAATGGAGAATCATTATGATATGTAGATTCTTTTAATGACATAGACATACCTTCATGTTTCTCTTGTTGTATTTCATATTTTCCTGAATTACTTTTTTGTGAGAAATTATCGTATTCAAATTTACAGTTAGAAGCTTTAGCTTCCATAGTATCTGATTCTTGTTTAAGTGTAGCAGTTTTAATGTTTATAGCTGTATCACCTTCGATATTAATTGTATCTGCTTTAATATTTATAACATTTCCAGTTTGTTCTATAGTAGTACCAGATGTTTTAGAAGTAATAGAATCATTCTTTGTATCCAATATCCATGATCTATCTTCATTATCCGATATAGCTATTTGACCATTTTCTGCATCCATTCCAATAACTTGAGCACAAGTTTCACCATTCTTTTTTGCTGTAGATAAAATGATTACTTTAGATTTACTATCCAGTTTTATAAAGTATGTATTATCCTCAGTAAGAGCTGTATTTTCTGTAGGATTAGCTGGAACACTAAACATACATTTATCAGTAGCTCTTTGACCAAGTCTGTTTATACTATATGGTAAGAATGCTAAAGTCTTTATATCGTTATCTATTATAGAAACTATTACTTTATCACCAACTACATAATTTGGCATACTTTGATTTTGATTTAAATATGGTCTTACTAATATATAATTTTTCATATTTATTGATGTAGACCAGAAAGGTTTTATAGTACTATCATTTACACATTTTGATCCAGTTATTGGTACTTCTATATCTGATGGTTTATCTCCATCTTTAAAATCATAACCGATCATAAACTTAGGAATTATTAAACCTAATAAAGGTCTATTATCTAATTCCTCAGAAGTTTTAAATACAATACCAACAGTTTCTTTATTATTATCAGAACCTAAACCTATAACATTTAACTTAGTATCAACTATTCTCATATATTATACCCCATTCCATGAAGCTTGGCTCATATCACTACGTAATGTTTCTGCTCCCATCTTTGCACCTTGCTGTTCAGCTCTAAGTGCAGAAAGAGCCGATGTATCAGTATTAGCCGGATTCAAATCAAAAAGTTGAGTAGGTTGACCCATATTTAAGTTATAACCACTAGTATATTTACCTTGAGTCATATTTGTCAAACGTGATTGATCGAATATTTTATCAATGTCACCGGTTTCTTGCATCTTTTCTATATCTGCAGATTTAAATAAAGTTAAAATATTAGACATTATTCTTGTGTTAGCTACAGAAGCTAGAAATGATTCAACATTTAATTTAGCTCCCCAAGATGATCTAAACATATTTATTGCTCTAGTTGCATGTGCTTTTCTAAAGTTATGAGTTAACTCATCCATAGAAAGTCCACCAATAGAACCTAAATATTCAGATATTCCTGATGTAGGGAACATAACTTCTAGAGCCATACGTAATGGACCACGAGATGCTAAAGGTAATGAGATATTTGGTTCCATATCTTTTATACCAACATCTACCTTTATTGTTTTAGGATAACCATCAGAACACCAGTCGTTAGAATCTCCACCACGAGTTACAGAAATAGATTCAATCATTCCATAATTAATAAAGATATGATTTTTTATATATACTCTAACTGCAAATGGTGACGTATATGTCATCTTACCAGTTTGTCTAGCAAGACCCATAGTCAGTAAGGTTTGGAATTGTAATAAAGTATTTTCGAACTTTCCTAAAGCGTCTCCATATGGATAATGGAATTCAAAACTAAGAGAAATACTGCGTTGAAATGATGAAGAAGCATATACATCTGGAAGAGTGATACGTCCTTGACCAGACATAACAGCAGCTTTATCGGAGAACTGTCCAAGAAATTTTAGACCCATATTAGCTACACTTTTTAAGAAAGAGTTCTGATTTGCTCCTTCTTCAGCATTAGAAGTAGCAGCAGCATTCATTTCTTCCATAAGTGGGTTAGTTTCAGTAGAGTTAGAGAATGTTTCGTTTCCAACTACACCTTTTTGGCATCTAAATGGAATAAATTGGTTATTATTAAATTTGGCTAAACCGCCGCTTAAATGTAGTGTTGGTAATACTCTAGTTAAATCAAGATATCTTACTGCTCCATTATATACGTATCTACCATTTTTATCATTTGACCACAAACCCATCATCTGTGACAACAACATCCACATAGAACGTACATACATGTTAAACATATTAATTGCTTGTTTAAATTCTACAATTTTTCCACCACCAAAAATAGCGGAACCAACTGTTCCAACTACACCGATAGCATCAGTTATAGATGAGAAAAACCCAGCAACTTTACCAAGAAGACCTTCACCACCAGTTCTAATAAAAAGTTCACTAGCACCAGCTCCACCACCTAAACCTAACATTTTAAAGAAGCCTGTATTATATTTAAGTCTTCCAGGTTGTAATAAAACTATAGGCCAGTTATTCATAATTTGTGTAGAATAAACTCTACCGATCTTAGTATACATTGGATTGGTACGAACATCATCACGTTTATTGAATTGGAATACTGGATTCATTACCATACAATGACCAAGTCCAATACCTAGATCTTCAGAATGTGCTCTAAGTTTTTCTCTAATTTCTTGTACATCTTCATTTTCATCGTCTTCACATAATTCTTCTGCTTTACCTGTCATTGGATTTCTAGGTGCAGCTCCACCACCTTTAATATAATTTCTAAATACTAAATCATTCATTGTACCAACATCTTCGATCTGACCTAGATCAGAATTCTTATCACCAAGATGTGTAGCTTGATATTCGATGTATTTAGAAATATATAGTCCTAGAGCTTCTACTGATGATCTAGCATTATAATGATAAGTATTGGATACTTTTAATCTTCCTAGAGGATCATTAGGAATAAAGTTATGATAAACTACAGATTGATCATCTTTTATATTATTTCCACCTCTAGCTAATCTAATACCATCATTAACGACATAAATAGGAATTTTATCTCCAGTTTTTACATCAACTACATTCAAGCACATGTTTTCATGTGAATATTGATTATTTAAATTTACATATTTCTGTCTAATTTTATGAACAGGATCTTGATTATCGTTAGCCATATGAGCTTCATCACCATATGGATTTATACCACCAAAATGTTCATTTCGTTCTGTATATGTGACACCGATATTTCTTATACTATCGCCACCACCGGTACCATTTCCACTAGCACCTACCTCATATAAATTTTCATTAGCCATAGTAAAATCCTTCTATATAGTATATAAATGTGTCTTACTATAATAGTTAAATTACTTTCATATTATAAAACAATTTAATATATAAATTATAATCTTAATGTGAGGTATATAAATGGTAAATAAAGCATTTAGTATCGAAGAATTGATTGGTATTGAATCTTATTCATCAAAAAATAAAGCTAACAGTACATCGCTTAAAAATTCCGATAGTTATTGTGGCTTTGATGATGGAGTTTATGCTGATGTAACTCAAGCAGCAGAAAATCTTAGATTTATTGATACATATTCTAAGATTAATCAAAAAAATGTTGCTGATAAAATTCATATGCTTAAAAAGATTCATAATATTTATTCAGAAAATATTTATGATAAACAAGCTAGTTCAAGTATTGAATCATATTGTTTGAAGCAATTATTCTCTACAGAAGCAGATGCTGCACAAGCTGGTAATGGTGGTGCTATTACACAACAAAGTGGTAGTACTGGTAGTACTGGTAGTACTCAAGACAAAATGCAAGAAAATGCTGGAAAAACAAAAGGTGGTTTCTTTAAGAAAATTATTGAAACTATCAAACAATTTATTCAGAAAGTTGTAGATTTCATTAAATTAATCATCAATAAAGTTAAGACATTCTTTGGTAGATTCTTGGCTGATGTTAGTGGTTGTGAACTTGTTAAGAAAAATCCATTTAGTAAAGATGAAACATGGCTCGATTTTAGTTCTTATAATCTTGCTAACGCTAAAGCATTTATAAAACCATTCGAACGCATCAATGCTAGAATTGATGAAAATGCTACAAGTGGTAGATCACTTGATGGTTCTGTAGAAAACTTTATGAAACAGATGAAATCTAAAGTCCAGATTTTGAGTAATATTGATGAAGGTGATGAAAAGAATATTGATGCTGCTGTTGCTTGGAACATGTTTGGTATGAAAATGTGTAACGGTGAAGAAGCATTTAGAAAGGCAGATTTGAGAAAGGTTGTACAATTAGCTAAAACCATGAATAATGAAAGTGGTAGATTGTACGAAGATCTTATTAAAATAAATAATTCAGTTAATGAAACATTTAAACCATTACAAGAAATTGCTAACGGATTACAATCTGGTCAAATTAAAGATACCAAAGAAGGTTTCCAGAAAGCTAATGAGGCTGCTACACAAGCTGCTAAAGATAAGCTTAAACAAGAAAATGGAGCTATAGTTGGTACAATTAAAGGTCTTTTTGTTAAAGTTGATGTTTCTGGTTTAGTAGTTATGATTAAGAATTCAAAAGACATGAAAGAAATTTGTAATTTCTTAAAGAAATTAATTACTGTAACAAATAAAACAGCAGCTATCGGTCAAAAAATTGGTACACAAATCAGTAAATTGATCGTAAAGAAAGAATCTAAAGATTAATTATAAATTATAGAGGACCATTGAGGTCCTCTATATAAATATAGAATACCATTTATAATTTTAAATAAATTGTTATTTTATTCTTCTTTCATAGAAGGAAAGCATACAACTTCCAATTTATTTAAAAATGTTATTTCTTTTACTAATATATCAGATAAAAACTTAGTCATTCGTTGTTCATTGTCAACATCGCCCTTCATTCTTTTCTTTATTTGTTCTATCTTATCAAATAAGTTTTTTGATGTAACATCGAGATCATTAGAAATTCTATCATCTGGACATTGTTTTATTATATTTATAAGTTCATTTATTATGGAGTTTAATTCTGAATTTACTTTTTCTAAACTTTTTACAATATTAGACACATTTTGTTTTATTTTGTCTGCAAATTTATCGATATTGGATACGTTATCATTGACATATTTCATAAATTTATCATAACCACCATCATCGCCTCCAACTAAATGAATCATTTCACTGTATAACTTATCAATTGTACCAAAACACTTAGTATTTTTTGATATTCCTAAAAGCGACAATAACGATAATAATCCGTTTTCCAAGTAAAAATGATCTGTATACTTAGGTAGTTTAGTATCATCTGCAAAAAATGCATCAAATTTACTTATTAAAGTATCTGGTGTATATAATTTATAATCCTTTTCAGTCATAGTATAGTCTTTATTTAACAATTTTTTAGTTTCATTAACTAATTCATTATATTTATTAATTTTTTCATTGAAAGGTTTAATAATGATATCATTTATAGCTGTATTATTGCTATCTATACGATTAACAGTTGAAAAATCTATGAATGTTATACCACTGATTGCATTTCCTAAGCGATCATTGGTAGGAAAAAATGAAGTGTTATATACTTCGTTATATGCATCGAATATTCGTTCTTGTAATGATTTAGATTCACTATCACCAATTTTTTTAAAATCGAATCTTTTAATTTCGATTTTATCAAAATTTAATGTTTTAGTTTCAAGTGGTTTATAATCAAATGTTTTATAAGATGATGTTTGATCATTTTGGTTACTTTGGTTATTTATTTTTCTATTTCTAATTTTTCTCTTAATAAATTCTATAAATTTTACTATAAGATTAAAGATTAATTTAGGTATAAATAGTAATACTTTAGCTATTCCTTGTAGTATTCTAATAAATATATTCTTTTTCTTTTCTACATTCTCTGTAGTATTAGTATCTTCTTCTATACTTCTTATATATGATTCACAACTATTATGTGCTTGTTTATTCTTTATATTATTAGTAGCATATCTTAGTTTATTTAACATTCTTAGTTTCTGTGTATTATTATAATCATTAATCATAGTATATGTTTCATA
>ODAI012097795.1_pt1 | contig 19160 bp, 5 predicted proteins | sample 1539321 | NCBI WGS metagenome assembly ODAI01 (sample SAMN02144231, study PRJEB22623) | gut metagenome | biome: sheep rumen | host: Ovis aries | place: New Zealand
TATTGATATCCCAGAAGAAGAAAAAATAAACCTCATGGAAAATGCATATCTTGGAGAAATTGACTTAAAGTATAAAAAATTTATTGAAGAGAAGTTTGATAAAAATACAATAACTCAATTATGGAAAAACAGATTCAAAGATATTGAACACTATGATTTTAAAAACACACTTAAAGCATATTTAGCTTATGGTTTTGATTTTAAGGATTTATTTTCATACATTCCTTTTACAAATAAAAAAGAAGAATACTTAAAACTTTTAGAACTGATAATTGAAATAGAAAACAATAGAGATAGCTTTTCTAAGAATATAGGACTCGTAAGAAATCCAAAAGATAATACTGTTAGAGGTTTTTCTTTAGAATTCAGGCGTTCTCTATTTGGCCCCATGAATTCAACAGATATAATATGTTATACCTTTGATGATTATGTAAACAAATTATCAGAATATTTTGGTGACCAGATTGATGTCAGGAATTTTTTGAAAGGTAAAATCAGGGATGAAGATGAGGATTCATTTCTATTAAGAGTAAAAGAATATTGCCAGAAAGATAATTATTATGTATCCGAGGGAAAAGAAAATTGCGATATAATTTATTCGTCTGAACTTATGTATTATAAAACAGGCGATACACTATCCCCTTATCTTTTGAAAGAAATAAAAGAAGCCGTGAAAACAAATAAGGAAAGATTATCTGATGCTAAGTTCAAGGAACTCGAGGGAAAAGATGTTCTTGAACAAATCTATGAACTAATAGATATTTATCCACATTTTTCAGCGCGTGATATAGACTGGCAGCATGCAATTGATTATTTCAATACACACTCAGATGCACTGAAACGATATTATCCGCTGTTTAAAATGAAGTTTGAATTTCTTACACCTGCAGAAGACATCGCAACCGCCTTATTTATGAATGATGAATTCTATGAGTTTTCGAAAAGCTTATGATAATGTAATAGTATTGTGTAATTTGCCCGCCAAAGTGGTTGGTGCTATTTTTTTATTCGTTTTTTCTTGCGTCTTCGGAGAAGGCAGTAAAAAGCTTCATATGAAGTCATAGCTGTCTCCATTGGTATCTGCCCGTTTTCTCGACGGTCGCCCACATAGAGTGTTTTTATTAAACATTTTATGTGGGTTTTCTTTTTGTAGAATAACAGCCCGAATTTCCCCTCCAAGACGCCTTCCGCAATTCGCTGGCGCTCAGCCGCTTCACTCACTCACTTCGTTCGTTCGCTCCAGTGGCCGCCTTCGGCGTTGCTCCACGCTTGGGGCACCAGAATCTTACATTTGGTTTGAAATATGCTTCCTAATGTATGGCCTTTTCATAAATTTCTTATAAAAATTTATCACTTTTTTCCCAAATTTTTGTCAAAAACGTCATATCAAAACTACTTTATAGGTAGAGGATTTTATCCTTACACCCCAAAACTACAAGGAGGCACAAGATGTGTACACCAGAAACAAATCCAAATACAAATCCAACTCCAGAAGAAGAATGGAAAAATGCAACAATCGCTAATAACTTCATTTTTTATAAAGTTATGCGATATAATCCGGATGTCTGCAAACAGCTGCTCGAGATTCTTCTTGAAATAAAGATTGACCATATCGAAATGACACAGGAAGAATATGTTGACATAGATTTCGGTAAGAAAGCAATCAGGCTCTATGTTTATGCAGTTGGAGCAAAGCGTGCCTTTAATCTTGAAATGCAGGCAACTGATACAAAAGAACTGCCAGAACGTTCACGGTTTTATCAAAGTGCATTAGACTTAGACGATTTAAATGCAGGAACAGATTATATAGATTTAAAAACAAGTTACATTATATTTATCTGTGTTCCGGATATCTTCGGAAAAGGACTTGCTAAATATACATTTGAAAATACCTGTATCGAACAATCGGACTTAAAGCTGAATGATCGTAGTTATAAATACTTTTTTATTGCAAATAATTATGATAAAATATTAAATAAAGAACAGAAATCATTTTTACAATTGGTTACCAGCAATAAGAGCACAAGTGCCTTTGCTGATAAAATCGTAAAGCTTGTTGAAGACGCTAAGCGTAATACACAGTGGAGAAAACAGTTTATGGATTTTAAACATCATTTGTCACAATCCTTCCGCGAAGGCAAAGAAGCAGGCTTTAAAGAAGGCTTAAAAGAAGGCGAACAGAATAAAGCTGTGGAAACAGCAACAAATATGCTCATAAAAAAATATCCAACATCAGATATCTGTGAAATCACAGGCCTTCCCCTTGAGCAGGTCCTTGAACTTCAGAAAAGCACTCCGGTACAAGCTAACGCTTAAAACTTTTATACAGATGATTGGCACACGCAATCATTGGCGGTCAAGTGGATTTTTTTCTGGTATAATTGGAGGAAACAATTAATACTGGAGAACAAGATGAAACAACTCGCATTTTATAATTTTCTTTTGAATCGAAATCTTTCGGAAAATACGATTAAGGCTTATATTCTTTCGGCTAAGATTTATTTTGGGAAATTCCGAAAAATCTCAAAACAGAATCTCTTTGATTACAAAAACTTTTTGATTTCGAATTATAAACCACAGACCGTAAACCTGCGTATACAGGGCATCAATAATTATCTTGAGTTTGCGCATAAAAAAAACTTTGTTTATCATTCATAAAGATTCAGCAGAAAACTTCACAGATAATATTATTTCCGAAGACGAATACAATTTATTAAAGTCAAAACTAAAAGCAGACGGAAAGATGAAATGGTATCTGATAGTCTGGCTGCTAGGAGCTACAGGCATGAGAATAGGAGAACTAACAAATCTCCGAATTGAAAATATCCAAAACACAATAATTGATTTATATGCAAAAGGCGGAAAATACCGACGAGTTTACATCCCAAGCAATCTCGCAAAAGAAATCCACAACTGGCATATTTCAGGATGCAGATATTCCGGCTATTTATTTCTTAATAAATACGGTAAACAACTCTCTGGAAAAGGAATCGCCATCCAGCTCAAAACGTATGCACGGGAATATGGAATAAATCCAACCGTAGTTCATCCACATGCATTCCGCCACTTGTTTGCCAAAAGTTTTCTACTACGTTGTCCCGATCTTCCCCTTCTTGCAGATTTACTCGGTCACGAAAATATTTCTACTACCCGAATCTATCTACGCAAATCCACACAGGAACAACAGCAACTGATTGATAAAACAGTCACGTGGTAACACAATTCCTTCCCATAAGACGCCTTATTACAAGGTGGACATTGTGCCGTATATTACGAAAATAGGAACAGCATTAAGTAAAGCATATGTTAGAAAGGATTCTGTATATAACCGATCTGCACTTGGAGACTATCCGGTTAGACGAGATGAAGTTATTGAGATTTCTGGTTTTAATTTGAAGAGTGGAGAAACAGCTCCAACTGTAAATGCAAAGGGTGTAAAAACAACAAACAGCAATACATCAGAAACTAATATTACACTTACTCTTACAGATTCTTCTGTAAATCTTATTAAGGCGAAAATTGAAGATAGTTCAAATAATAAATATCCAGTAAAGAGTGGTGAACTCAGTGTTACTGTTAGTGGTGTCACTAGCCTTAATAACAAAACCTCAAAATCTGTTACTACTAGTACTGGAGAAAATGCTATAACTCGACTTATCGAATATAATCAGGAACCAAACGGACTTAATAATGATCTCCTAACAGATGCAAGAATTCTTAGAGTATGGAAAATGCAGTCACGTTCAACAAAGGCTGTCCGATATCCAACTATGAGAGTTGGTAAAGACTCTGCTCAAACTGTAGGATTTATTTATGACAATGTGGCAACTGTTCAAATGAATAAAGATGGAAGCGATTTCCAGATTGATGATTCTTACAGCCAATGGTATTGTACAGGTTTGGCAATAGACAATGCAGGACGATTCTATGGAGTTTCTCAGAATGGTGATACTGGTGGCCCGAATGGAAACAAAGGATATGCAGGTAATACTGGAACAAGACATGCCAATAGCATGTTTTATGCATGGAATACGGAGACACAAAAAGGATCTCATTATTCAGGAACTACTGCTGCTTATTATGATGGTGGAAAAAAGGTCGCTATAGAAAACTTATACAATGGATCACAAAACACACCAGAACGGGTTAGAAATCCTAAAATTGTAACTATTGCTACAAAAGACAATGCAGAATCAGATGCTTCTGCTTATGTCGTATATTTTGATAGTGCCGAGAATCAGATTAAATTCCGTTACGGAACTGTAACTGGAAAAGAATCTAATGAGAGTGTAACATTTAATGGTGCATTAGCAAGTCATGCTAATAATGGAACTGGTTCTGGTGCAGGTTACCAGGTAATTGCAGGAAACGGAGCTTCTAGAACTAACAATACTACAGGTATGAATAATACTAACACTTATAGTGATTATGCAGCGGTAGGTGTAGTTCCAAATGTAACAATAGGAAATCAAACAAAAAATGTAGCTGTTGTTGCATGGTATGATAATGAAGGACAGAGACTTTTATATAGTTATAATGAAAATCCTCAAAATTACGGCGGAACAACTAATGATTCAAAAAATGAATGGGGAGATCATACAACTGAAATCGAAACAGATTCTGCAGGTTGGTATGTCGACATGGTTGTAGATAAAGCCGGAGGTATTCATATTGCATACTATGGTGCAAGTGGTGGAGATTTGAAATATGCATATCTACCAGCATATAACAGGGCATCAGAAAAACAATTGTGTACAGTAGATTCATATCTTTCTGTAGGAACAAATATCAGTATTGAAGTTCCTGATACACAAGAAGATATCCTAACTGCAACTGGCTCAACTATAAAACGCTATATACCTCGTATTTCATACTATTTGAGCGCACTTACAAAAACAAAATATAGCTTAAGAACTGCTATGCCTTATAGACTTGGAGAAAATAATAAGTTTATTGATGGTGTTAATAGCAATGATTCATTTACAGGAGCTTGGGAAGCTATGAGTGTACCAACGGCATCTATACCGTTAGACTATACCGTTGGCATAGGAATCAAAAAGAATGACAATAATACAGATTCTATATTGCTGGGTTATGGTACAACTACAGGTCTAGAAACTGCTGCATTGCAGTAAATAAAAAGCCCTTGCTAACTTCGGCAAGGGCTTTGGGTTTGGGTTAGTACAATCTTGCTGTTTCGAGACCTGCGCTTGTACCGTAGCCAAGGATGATGTTGCCCTCGGCTTTGACGGCGGCAGCTTTGGCAGCATCTGTTGAAATGTCTGTTGCCTTTACACCAATACCGATTGTATAGTCACTTGGGAATGAATCCAATGGAAGAGTTTGAACTTCCCAACCTCCAGTGTACTGATCATTAATTGCGCCATTAATATAAGTATTAGAAGTTGTTGAATTATCAATAGCAGATTTATTATCACCAAGTGCTACCGGCCATGCAGTTCTTACGCTTGTCTGAGTTGCAGTAAATGCACCCATGTAGTAAGAAATGAATGGTACATATTTCTGTACTGTTGTATTACCAACCTTAAAGCCCTTTGTTGTGGCACTTACAGAAATACTTGCTCTTGTACCTACAGAAAGGAAGCTGTCTACAGTACAAACATCAGCAATTGTATCTGTGTAAGATGACAGATAAGCATACTTCAAGTCACCATTCTTTGCACCGTAGTAAGCAATATGAATTCCACCGCCATTATCTACAACCATATCTGGGTACCAGCCTGCAAGACCTGAGTCGATTGTGATTGCAGTTGACCAGGTAGTACCAGTTAGAGGTGAAGTATTGTATTTAAGTTTCAAAGCTTTAGCTGCACTGTCATACCAGCACACGATGGCTGTACCATCTGAGGCAACTGCTAGAGCTGAATATGAAGAAGCAGATGTATCGCTGGCAATTTCTTGATAGCTCTTAGTTGAGCCACCGGTTCCATTTGAATAATTTCCTATACTATCAGTTACTGTAGTTGTAGTATTATTTTTTGTATATATTGACGAGGTAAAATCAGAAGTACTCTGATAGCCACTGATTGTATAATAATAATATCGAGGGTTATTACCATTTCTTGCATCACGAGAAGCATATGTTAATTTGTAATAATACCCATTTATAAATACATAGTTATTGCTACGATCGACTGTATCCCCCTTGAAGCCTTTTCCCTCTACATATGTAAAATTGATAGTTGTATTACTCTTTGTATAAACCTTTGATGTTGTATTACCAGCACGGAATTTTATAAGTTTTTCAGTTGCATCATAATATGTTGAGTAAATATAACTAGTACCATCGCTATCTATTGTTGTTACAAGCTTTGGATTTTGTATACGATTTGGATTATATCTTGTTCCATTACTTGTGTTTTCCCATGCAAATGCTCCAGCTCGATTGAAATCTACATAATCGTCGCCATATGCCCAAACACTAATATTGCTTGATACTAATGGATACAAATATAAACTTGCACAATATCCTGTGACTGTACTACCAGGACTAGCACAGTCACCATTTAAAGCCAAACCATATAAATTACCAGAGTTATCAATAGAAACCACAGTATCATACCATTGAGTAAAAGAAGTACCAACTAAATATGGGGTTCCATCTTTATACAGATAAGTTGACGTACCTCCTAAATCATAAGAGAATACTTCTTCTCCATTTGGACCAACACGGAAGGTTGGATATCGTACAGTTGCATCGCCACCTTTTTGTTCGCTTCCCCAAACATAGAAGCTTCGTTTATTGTTAAGAATCTTATTGTTATTGTTGTTTGGTTCCTGGTTATATTCAACATCAACAGAGTTCTTGTTATTCAAGCTCAATACTGTACCAACAGTTACATCAAAGTCTCCACTAATAGCATCATCAGGAATACTGAGGGTAATACTATTAAGAGATGATGAAGTAACTTCACCGCAAGAAACAGTTGGATCTGTACCATTTGAAAAGTTGAAACCAGTAATTTCAATTCCAGTTTCGCCCCTCAGAACAGGGTAGCCACCAAGTGCTGAACGGCTGAAGGTTGTTGGGTCTGACAAATAAGCTTCGCTTAGGCTTGTTTTAATATCGACAATATACGGCACAACATCCACCTTGTAATAAGGCGTCATACCGGAAGTATAGACTTTGGCGGTGGCGGCAGTGGCATTTTCGCCTTCGAGGACTGCGTGAGTTGTGAGAGCTTTGTCTGTAAAGTAGATCTTCTCAGCATTAGGCTGTGAACTTACTGCACTCCAAGTATACTCATTAATCTTAGTCGAAACATTGCTAGACTCAGAATCATTACTTGAGGCATCAGATACACTTACTGTAATAGTACGATCTGTTTCTGCTACCTTGCCATTCATAACCTTTGTCGTGTCGGCAATCATTGTCCAATCTGCAGAGTGACTTGTTTGATTTGGCACAGCAGCGGCTGCATTGTCGAGAGAGAGAGTAAGTCCTGTAATAGCAGATGTTGATGCAGTACCCTGCTTTTTGTAAGAAATAGTCCATGTGCTAGGAGCTGTAAATGTTGCAGTTGCAGAGACATCTTCAAAAGTTACAGTGAATGAACCAATTCTTGTTTCATCTTCAACATGACCTTTGATAACAATCTTTCCAGAAACTTTTGCATCATTATCATACTCGCCACTTGTCTGACCAAAATTACCTGAAGGCAAATCCTCAGAAAGTTCAATATGACCTTCCAAATCTGCTATAGATGTAACAGTTGCTTTAGAGGTATAAACTGAATTATCTGTCAGACTTGTCCAATAGAATGGCTTAAGATATCCAGACGGTTTAGTTCCATCTACAAGATCCTGTTTCATAGTGATATTGAGAACACACCACTGTGTATCTTCCGCAACTGTACCACCATTTGTTGAATCACGGAAACTGAAGCGATAAACGTTTATACCAGGCTTCTGTGCATTACCATTCTCAAAATCACCACTTGTGCTGATTGAACCAACTGCATCAGAATCACCCTTTTCAAGAATTAAAGCTCCAGTTGAGTTTCCAGCTTCAGTTACAAGTCCAGACAAGTCATAGCCTGCTGTCAAACTATTTGCATCTGATGCCTTTATAATTGTTGCTATTCTTGATTTTAATAATGAAGCGTCATTTCTTGCCACAGCGGCAGCGGTTGTTAATGGAGTTCCATTTGCACCAGTTGCCTTTGAGTAATTGTAATAGATAGCTCCATTTCCACCAACAAACTCTGGAATAACAACAAGATTTTTCTTAGCTGTCCAATATTCAGTTTCTGTATCGTCACGCCAAGCAGTTAAATCCCATTTATCTACACCTGTAGTTTTTGAGTGATTTTCATTCTTGTAGAATGTAGTGAATTCAGAATCCAAATCATACTTTGTATCTGCATTCAAATCTGTTCCGAGCATAACACTTGTTATACGTGGTGGATTATTACTAATGTAAGTTTTTGTCCATCCATAATTTGCATTACCTGCTTCATCAAAAACAACACAGTGAATCTGAACAGGACCATCTGGAATATTCTTTGAATTTACATTTGCTTCCCAAGTACATGGACTAAGCAAATAGTTTTCATACATTCCATCTCCATCGCCAGAACTTTCTGTACCATCACTGTTTGCCTCTTCATTTGAGTTATCTACAATCATTGCATAAACAAAATCTACGGATTTATTACTTCCCTGGTGTTTTTCATCGCAGGCTGGTTCAAACGTTACAACACCAGATTCGATCTTTGTAATTTTCCTGTATTCATAACCAATCTTTACAAGACCACCCTTTCGGATATTCTTGTTATTTGTAATATCTGTTGCTGTGTCAGGAGTAAATGTTTCAGAAGCAACTGTACCTGTAAGAGTCTTTACAGGAAGATTATCTGAAGCAGCATTAGCAGCTGCAGGGTCTGTTGTTCCGGAACCGCCTAATGTTGCAGTATTAGAAGTGCTTTCCATAACATTGTAGATAGTTGTTCCTCGTGTGAAATAGAAGGCAAGTCTCTTGAAGCCACTACCACTTTCTGTAATTCCGCCGGCAATAGTTGCCTTACCCTGATCATTCTTCATAGTTTTTGAACCAGTTGAATCAGCAGCATACAAATCAGTTGCGTTATTACGAGTCTTTCTAAGCTTGATATTTCCAAGAGTTTCCGGAGTTGTTGAGTTTGTTTCTGTATATGTAGGCTTTGTATTATCTACAATAAATGAAAGAGTTATATCATTATTGTTCTTTCCTTCTGTACCATTCTTTCCTTTTACAGCAATGTTTGTTTCCCATAAGCCGTCTTCTGCAGTTTTAGAAATTGGAATCAGGAATTTTTGATTAACATGGCCAGTTTCTGTCCAGGTTAGGTCTGTAGTTGCTGAAGGGTTTTCTGTATTCCAAGAGAATGAAAGATCTTCAGAAGCAGTAATTTCTGTTATCTCATTTAGTGTTTGTACATAAGCTTCACCATAGATATACCAGAATCCATCGTTAGTCTTAATGTACATTCCTTTGCTATATTCTCTCTGAATCTCGTAAGCATCTGCAGCTGTCTGTGTAGCTTCGGTTACCTGAGCAGAATAACGTCTAAAGCCTTCAATTCTAATATTTGGTTTACTATTTTCTACATTGATACAAAGAGGTACAGCCCATGCACTGCACAATGGCTTAGTTGTTTTTTCATCAACTGCAATTGCTCTGGCATATACTCTTGTACCAGTTTCTAAACTAAGTACATCCAACTCATAAGACCAGTTTACACTCTTTGCATGATTCTTAAGAGTAACTTCTACAGCCTTATCACCAGTTACACCAGTTATACTTGAAATATCAGTAAGTTTATTTGCTGGAATAATAGAACTGTCATAGTTGCTTGTTGTTTCAGTAGCAAACTGTAAATATACATGCTGAATTTTATCTACACCGTCAGAAGCAGTTCCACTTATCTTAATCTTACCACCCATAGTAATGTATTCAGAATTATTTATACCTGAATCATGTACAGGATCTGTAATTTCAATAACAGGAGTATCTGCATCGGCGTTATACAAAATATTTACAGAAGTTGTATCATGTATGTAATTACCATAATTGTCTTCCAAACGAAGCCATACAGGAAGTTCATAAAGCTTTGAAGTAGGATTTACATAATCTTTATAATCATCAAAGTTATCTTTGTCTGGATAACCAATTATTTCAGTCATTTTCTCTGTGGAAATTATAAGATCCAACGAATTTCCAGCATTAGCTTCTGTCCACTCAATACCATCTTCATAATCAAAATCCTGATTTGAAGCTAAAGCTGCGGCAAGAGCTGTAGATTTTGCTTTTGGTGGAATTGCATATTGTATTTTATCTGAAGCACCAGAAGCACCTGTGTTTTTGTCATTAATAGTTCCCTCAATTTCTAAATCCCCTACATTAACCTTTGTTGCACGAGGAGATGTCAGGGTAAACACTGGTGCATCATTATCAACATTCAGATCAAAAGAATATGTATAAGGATTAACTCCTTCTGTTACTGTTAATGTACAGGTTCTGCTGCCTGTTACATATTTATCATCGATTGTAATCGATCCTGTATACAAAGCAAGTTTATAACCTGTTTCAGTATCAGTAATTGTACTAAGAGTAATGCCAGCAGGAAGAGTATCACCTTCACCTACCTTTGACAGTTTTGGTGTTGATTGTACACCTGTTTCTCCTGCTTCAGTAGGAATAGTTATTGTTACAGTCAATCCATCATCTTCATCCTCATTTGCGTCATATGCATAGAGACTGAAGTTTAAGGTTCTATTACCCTTTTCAGCATCTCCACCAAATATTTCGGTATCAATATTTGTAATATTTCTCCATGAATTATTTTTCTGTGTAGTGAATTTTACATCTTTAACAGTTGGTTTTTTAGTATCAATCTTCAAATGCAAAGCTGAAGAATATGTGGTGTCTGTTTTTGAATCTTTGATTTTTGGAGAATTTAAATCTGATGCAGAACCAGAAATAAATGTTGTATTTTCACTATCAATAATCATGAACCAAAGCTTTTTCTGTCCCTCTTTGTATTCACTTATTGTATATGTTCCCTTATTCTCATTATATTCGAGTTTTTCAGGATTTTCATTTGTAGGTGTTGTTGAGATTGATATCCAAGCACCATTAACAGGTACGGTTTTACTTGTGTCTGTAAATTGGAAGAATACATTTGCAGGATCAACATCTCCATCTTCATCAGAAATCTTAAATACAAGAGATTCACGCTCACAACCAAATACATTTTCTGAATCTGGAGACATTGTCCATTCTGTAAATGTAAGAGTTGGACGGTCATTATCCTGATTAATTTTTACAGTCTTTGCATCAGAACCTGTATTATCTGCAAGGTCTATTGCTGTCATTGTAATTGTACAATTCTTATCAGTTCCAGTAGCATTTAACTGTGTTGTATCAATTTTAGTAGACCACTGCTTTGTTCCTGCATTATAAGAGAAGCCTGTGTCTTCAAATTTTTCTTCTTTCCAATCAGTATCATCTTTTGCAACATAGGCTGTTTTACACTTGTAAATTTTACCCTCATAAATTACATATTTATCTACAGCATAATCAGATTTTTTGTCAAACTCTACAAAATTTGAATAAGACTTTGTTATTGGATCACTGTCACAAACCGCAGTAAGTGTAAGTTCTTTTATACCATTAATTTCTTCAATTGTTCCAGAAATTGTTATTGTCTTATCCAAAACAGAATTCTGTTTTGGTGTACTTATTGAAACAACAGGAGCAGTTCTATCAACAACAATTGTTGCCACAATAGGCTCTGTAATTGAGTTATAAGCATTATCAACTGCAGTTAATGAAACAGTCTTTGTCTGTCCCGCATAAGACTTAAGTGTATCTGCTGGAATTGTAGCAGTCCAAGTACCGTTACCAAACTCTACTTCATATGTTCCGCTTGGACTTGCAATTGCTGGTGTAAACTGAATCTCACCAGAAGTTACTGGAGAATCATCATTAATTATATCATGATAAGAAGAAGTTGTTCCCTTTGTAATCTTAATTCTTGCATGATTATCCTTTGTAAGGAAAGCATATTTTTCATCTTTCAAATCATCAGAATTAATCTTACTTGCATTTGAATTACCAGTAACTCCGCTAATTGCTACACCTTCAACTTTATATGCAGTATAAGTTACGGGAGCAAAATATGAAGCATAAGTGAAATTCATTTCTTTTATCCAGGCGGCAGGGTCCGAATAAGTTCCAGTAACATCGTAAGCATCATCTGCATTGGTATATTTAGTTTCTTTTGCATCAGTTACAATAACCGGCTGAGTCTGGTCAACATTCAACTTATAATCAGAGTAATAGTTATCTCCATAATGAACTTTCTCCAATTCAACGTTACCAACTTTATCAATTGCAAGCAGAACAAGGTAGTTCTGTCCTTCATTCAAATCGGCAATTGTTGTTTTATAAGTAGACTTTATTGATCTACTAGCTGCATTTTTATTATACCAAACAGTTTTTGCTTCTGGAGTTTTTAATGGTGAGAAGAAACTGTTGCTTGCTGATTTGTACTCATCTTTATAATCATTTAATTCAGAATCAGATGGTTCATGCTCAAATACCTTATAATAGATGATATCTACACCACTTCCATCACCATTATTAGTTGAGTCTATAACATCAGTATTCGCTGTTTCCTTTGTGAAATCCTTAAAGGCACCACGAATCTTCATTGTATTGAGTTTACTAAATGAATTTGGAGAATACTTTCCACCTACATCTTTATCCAAGGTTGGACTAGTTATAGTATCATTATCACTTTCACCGAAACGGAAGTACAAATCTTTTCCATAATAATCAAATTCATGAACACCATATGGTCCCTTTGTATCGAATACAACATGAAGTTTAGTTATATTATCAACTTCGACTGAAGAGTTACCTGCTGTATCTTTTACGGTGATTGTAATGGTTGCGCCATCTTCCCAGTAAGAATCTACTTCGGTAGTTTCCTTACCTTGAGCGTCTTTTTTCATAGTTGCAAACTTTATGTTTTCTAAATATGCAGATGCTAAAGTCTTTTTAATCTTTTTCGTAGTATCCTTGGTATTTACAATTTCAAATTCTACAACATCTACGCCTACCTTGTCTTCTGCAACTCCAGAGATTGTAAAGGCCTGTAGTTTGTTATTCAGATAGTAAACTTTACTTGTTGAATCCTGATAAACTGTTAAACTTTCTGTTTCTGAAGTTGAAACAGGTTCAATCTTTGGTTTTGTAAATGTTGGTGGAGTAATATCTTTTATAACCTGGAACAATGAAATTGTTTTTGAACCGCCAGCTTTGTTTGTTCCTGTTACAGAAAGTTTTGCAGTAGAATCATCTTCAAGTTGATCATTTGCAATTACTGCTTTCCAGTATTTTATATCTGTTGCATTATCTTCATCATAAGCATCATAACTAAGCTCATGTACTTCATTTTTATTTTCATTATTTGCAACAAGTGACTCTGTAGAATAGGTAATTGCAGGCTTAAGGTATTCACCATTTTCATTCTTCTTTGTACCTTCAAATACGAGTTCATCTACCCCACTCAAACCATCAGAATAGCTTCCGTAAATTACAATTCCATTTGTGTTATTAATATAAACGGTAGCTCCAATATCTTTAATAGATCCAGTTCCTACCTGATACTTGAGTTTTTCTAATTCTGGATCGCTTATATCAATATTTACTTTTACAGTCTCTTCTGTAGACTCGTTTCCAGCCTTATCTGTTACAAGAATATAGATTTCCTTATCTTTTCCATCTGATGTAAAGTCTACTGTGCCTTTGTAAGAGCCATTTGAAAGAGGCATATCTACCCATGTACGAGTTTGAGCTGTACTTGGGTCTACAGTTGCTTTTACAGAATCTACCTTAGAAAGAGTTTCAGTAATATTATCCTTATCCAACTGGATTGTTACAGATTTAGATTTATACCAATCATCCTTTGTAACATCACCAATAACAGGAGGTGTTTTATCATAAACAACAGTTCTGTAAATTGTTGTTGTTCTGTCTGCATCATCTTTAGCAGTGAGAGTGTAATCATATTGTTTTTCATCGGCATAAGTAACAATTTCTGTGCCCTCATCGGTAGAAGTAACATTTACTACATTTACTGTGTAAGACCAGGCTCCTGTTGAAGTATTATATGAAATATCATTTGTTGTCTGACCTTTTTCCCACTTATATGTTTTTGTTCGGTCTGTAATTGTTATAGATTTTATATCAGAACCAGTATCACTTACTTTTCCTGCAAAAGTATAATTAACCTTTGTATATACTTTTTCTTCACCAATTGTAGTTTCTTCGAATGTTGGAGGGTCAAGATCTACTCTGAAATTCTTAACAATTACTGCAGTAAGTGCATGAGTAATTCCATTTTTATCTACTGCTGTAATATACAGTTTCTTTGTTACACGTTCCTGTCCTTCGATTTCTGGAATTGTCCAGCTTGAAGTACCTGCTGCTTTTGTCCAACTCTTTGCAGTCCATGAAGTGTCTTCTTTTACGTTACTATTAGGAATGACTGGTTCTGAATTATCTGCCTTTAAACACCACCATACAGCGAGTACTCCAGAATCATCTTCTGCCGAACCTTTTACGGTTATTTTTTCTGAGCTCTGATATGAATCAAAATCAGGTGTAAGGACAGTAATTTTAGGGGCTGCTCTATCCATTTTTACAGTGCGAGTTACTGCAGTTGTTTTATCTGCAAGGTCTGTTGCAGAAATTGTGTATTCATAAGTGGCATCAGCAAAATCTATAATTCTTACTGTTTTCCAACCATCTGAATCTTCGTCTAAAACTTTAACAGCATCATCACCGGTCAATACAACATCATTTTTCTTTACAGTAACTGTTTCATTCTGCTTAAGGCCATGAGTTTCGGTAATTTTATACTTAAACGTATATGCTTCTGTTTTTACTGTAGTGAGAGTTGATTCAAAAGCATCATCACCAAGTTTTATATCAATCTGTGGAGCGGCAATATCATAATCAAATGTTTGAGGATCAGACCAAGCACCTATGTTTCCAACCTCATCTATTGCACGAACATAAATGTGTTTGTTCAAACCTTCTGAACCAAGATCGTTCGCATAAACTGAGTCATAATACCATTCTTTTGTTCCTGTTGCATTTTTAATATCTGCAGAAGGAACTTCTCCATTAACTGGAGTTGTAAATGTGACCTGAACCAATTTAACACCAGAATCGTTAGAATCATTTTCTGTTGCGGTTCCTTTGAAGGTATTTGATGTAACAAATTTTGTAGGTATATCTGAAGTAATAGTTGTTCCAGGTAGTGAATTATCAACCTTGTAATTTAATGGTACAGAAGAAGCACGACCATTTTTATCTTTTACAAAGAATTTCTGTTTATATGAACCTGTTGCCGTTTTTGTTGGAACAAAATCATATGTAAATGTTGATGAAGCAGCTGTACTTGTAAAGGTTCCATCAGTTGTAATTTCTTCTGCACCCTGAATTTCAGCGTCGGTAGTTGTTGAATCTGCCATGTAAACATGGAAAGGACCTTCTGCTGAATCAAAACATTCTGTAGAGTCAATTTTTATTGAAACAGAAAGTTTCTTAATTGCATCTGCAGTTACATTTGCTGTTCTTGTAGTTACATAAGTTGGAGCTTCTAATGTAAGAACTGGTGCATCTGCAGCTATCTGTACAAAGAAAGGTTTATTAGTAGTAGAATCATCTATCTTTCTTGTTTTATTATTTTTATCTGTAACTTCTACCCAAATTGCATAGTAACCTGGGGATTCATTTTCAAATTCATATGAAAGAAGATGCTCTTTTCCTGATCTTGAAATATCAGATTCAGAAATAGTTGGGTTTGCTGGTTGTGATGGATTTGCGTTTTCTGCTCTAATTACATAAAGCTTATATGATTTCAGACCATCATCATCTATAAGTTTTAATCGAAGCTGGCCGCGCTGATTAAATACATTTTTGCGATTTGGATCTGTAGAAGAGATATCTTCATATGAATTGTTTAATGTTCTACCTGTCTCTTCTGCAAGAACTATATATGGTTTATCTGTATCTTGATCTACAATATAATTTCTTGTCTGTGATGGTACAGTTCCAGAAGTATTATATGCTACCGGAGAACCGTCAGCGTCATTTGCAACAACATCATAAACAGATTTGTTTCCTGCACGGTCATATGCAGTTACACGGATTGTTACTGCTCCTGAGTTAAGTTGCTCGGTATCTGCATCTGTAATTGTATCTGTAAGTGAAGTAATTCCACTCTTAATTGTTTTAATTGTAGATCCCTGAACAAACTCAACCTTTGGTTTTCTTTTACTTGTATCAACAATATCTTTTGCATCGTTAAATGATACTTTAAATGAAACTTTACCATTCAGATAAAAGTTTCCATCTGTAGATTCATCTTCATCATATTTCTTTGCAACAGGAGTTAAACTACTAACTTCAACAACAGGACCATCTGTATCATAAACTACGGTTTTTCTTACCCAGGCAGAAGAACCATTGTTTGCATAGATAGTTAATTCGTGCTGATCGGAAGTTCCAAGATTTGTACCTGTAATTGCTAGATCTGTAAATGTATAGATAGCAGAACCAACTTCATGATTAAGATTAGCTTTTGTATAAATTGGATGCTGTTCATCGTTATCTATTAACACTTTGAATTCAATGCCATCTAATGAAGATGCATTTTCATATGGGGCTTTAAAATCAATTGTTCCAGACAAAGTAAGCACTGAAGGAGTTTCTGTATCTACAGCATACTTTGGCATGTATATAATTGAATCTGTATTAACTTCTGAATTAAGTTTATAATAAGTTACAGTAACTTCTGGAGCACCACCAGCATTTGCAATGTGAATTGGATAGCCATCTAAATCTGAAGAAAGGCTTTCTGGAATAAGAGGATTACCTCTTGTACTACCTATCTTATCATAACCTTCAACAACTACCAGATAATCTTTTGAAGTCTTTAATTTATAACTTTCAACTGTTTCCCCAGCTTCATTACACAAAGACTTTCCTGTATCAATAGTAATTGCAATTTTATAAGATGAGGCACCCTTGATATCCATATCATCAGGAGAGAGATACATTTTTGGAGCGCCAGACTTAATTACTGGAGTTGTACTTGAATTGTATTCTGCTTCAATAAAGTAAACTTTAAGAGAGTCCTTATCTATTGGATACGAATCGAGACCTGGCTCAACGTCAATACTAATACCAGCACCATTAAAAGTTACAAAGCCAGACTCTTCATCTGCAGGAGTTTCTCGTGCCTTCCAGCTGGCAAGTTTAAAGGTTGGATTATTTTTTGGATTCAAGAAGAATTGACCTGTACCCTTCTTGAGTTTTGTGAGAAGGTCTTTGACGGTTTTGGTGTCGGTGGCAGCACGGCTGCTGGTGCCGTTGAGAACGGAGTAAAGTTCTGTGACCTTGTAATCTGCAATGCTTGAAGAAGCTATTTCATTATACAGATAGTAGTAATTTGCACAGTTTCCGTTTTTGTCTGCATCTTTCTGAGCAGAACCGTCAGCAGGATATCTTTGTGCAGCATCGTATGCTTCAATAGAACAATAGAAGCGCTTTTTATCTTCTACTGTGTTTCCATAAATTGCGTTATAAGCTTCGTCTCCCCATTTTGCTGCATCGAGGGCAATTGAGAGAGGAACGTTTTTGAGAGTTATTGTATGAATGAGGTTTGTTTTTCCAGGGTCTGAATAAATTTTTACATCAATATGATCAATGTTGTTATCGTCGGCAGCGCGACCTTCGAGTGTAAGAATTTTACCATAAGTGTCGATTGAGCTTTCGTCTGTTGTAGAGATATCTGTAGCAGGGCGCTGTAAAATAAGAAGAGGAGGTGTATTATCGATTGTGAAGGTTGTACTTTGAGTTGTTGTACGGCCGGTTGCATCTTTAATTGTAACTACGGCCTGATAGGTTCCGTCTGTTACTGGTTTTGATTTAGCAGGAATTTCGGCTGTCCAGGTTCCAGAACCACGCTTATCTTTACTTTCTACAAACTCACCGACGAATTCCAGAGAGGAACCTTTTCCGTCTGTGCGGTCAAGTTTAATGGAGATTGTATCGATTGCGCCGTCGTCTGACCAGGTACCTCTGATGGCGAAATTATCGCGTATTATTGCATCTACCGGAGGTGTTACTATATCAAGTGCTGGAGGCTCGGTATCTACGGCCGCACCCAGACCTATTTCACAGGAAATAGTAAAAAGAGATATAAGCGCCAATAAGGCAACAGTAATTTTCTTCATATCAACACCTCATAATTAATGCTAATACTTTTTTCAATAATAAACCCTATCTATATATATCGACACCTCTCCCTATTTTCTTAACCCATACTATATTAAGACCTTTTGACAAAAAAGCAAGTTTAAAAAAGTTAAATAAACGCAAATTTCCCGGATTACAACGTTGTAGTGAGTTTTTTTTACTTTAAAAAGGGTAAGAATCTTCTTATTTTTGATATTCCGGCGGCAGTTTCCTTTTTTTTAACACTGACCGCCGGCCTTTCAGGCTTTATTTTTAAATAATTCCGCGCATTTCTTCTATATTATGGTAACCTTTGCGCTTCATAAAGGCACTTAGGCCATCTATGATTTCTACCATTGCGGCAGGATTTGCAAAGGTTGCGGTTCCTACCTGAATTGCTGAAGCGCCGGCCATAATGAACTCTACGGCGTCTTCCCAGGTGGCAACTCCGCCAATGGCAATTACCGGAACGCGCTTTTCGGCAGGCAGTTTATTGATTGCTTCTACCACTTCGTAAACAAGGCGCACGGCGATTGGACGAACGGCTGGGCCGCCAAAGCCTGCCTTGAGTTTATCGAATACCGGAACGCCCCTCTCAATATCAATTGCAATTCCCTGGAAGGAATTACACAGGCTGATTGCATCGGCACCCGACTCAATGCAGGCAAGAGCAACCTTTTCCAGCTCGTGAGACTGAGGAGTGAGTTTTACAATGAGTGGCTTTGAGGTAACAGCTCGCACAGCACTAACAGCCTGCTCTGCACCAACGCAGGTCATACCAAAGGCCGCTCCACCCGCAGAAACATTAGGACAGGAAATATTAAGTTCTATTACAGGAACA
>ODAI013576981.1_pt1 | contig 19154 bp, 8 predicted proteins | sample 1539321 | NCBI WGS metagenome assembly ODAI01 (sample SAMN02144231, study PRJEB22623) | gut metagenome | biome: sheep rumen | host: Ovis aries | place: New Zealand
CTTGAAGCCGTTGGCCTGCTTGGCGGCATACGCCTTGACATAGGCATCAAACTCGGCCAGCGTCATGCCGGCATAGGCCTTCGCTGCCGCCCGTGCGTGCTTCATGTCGAAATGCGACGGCAGCGCCTTGCCGTTCCTGACAAAGTCCCTGATCTCCTGGGCCGTCTCCTTCACGTCGTCTGGCGCCTTGTCCTTATACGAAGCGTCCTCCAGCACCCGTTCCTCCAGCATGTTGTACTCGAAATAAGTCGGATAGAGCTCGCCCACGAAGGTGCCGTCCATGTCGAATGTCGCAATGCGGTCCTCCTGCTTGATGAAGTTCGCAGAGGAGGGGTTGGTCACGTCTTCCACATACGCCTGCAGGGCAGTCACGGCTTCACAAGTGTTCCACAGCGTCAGATAGTTTTTCTCTGACGGCTTCACCACGTTATCGTCTGAGGTACAGCCGCTGAGGACAGTAACGACAACGATAATAATCGGAAATAGAAGTTTCTTCATAAGTGCATTAACTATTATAATTAGTAATTCGCCGACAAAGGTACAAAAACTCCGTGAAACTCTTTCAAAATCGCCCTGCTTTTTAGTCAAAAATTGCCCTCTATTTTAATTCAAGTGATATTTTACTGTTTTCTGCCGCAGAGGGACCTATAGCTATTGTGAAGATACCAGGTTCACAGCCCCAGTTGTAAGCCTCATCATAGAAAGAGAGCAAATCTTTGTCAACGCTGAAGGTGACCGTCTGTTTCTCGCCGGCTTTCAAATGAATGCGGCGGAAGCCGCGCAGCTCTTTCACGGGACGCGTCATCGAAGCATAGTTGTCGGTGATATATAGCTGTATCACCTCGTCACCGTCACGCAACCCAGTATTCTGGATATCTACACTGACGGTGGCCGTTTCCGAAGAAGTCATCTCTGTCTTGTCAATGCGCAGGTTGTTATACTCAAATGTTGTGTAGCTCAGACCGTAACCGAACGGGTGCAGCTCAGGAGAGCCGCCACCAAGATTATATCCTAAACGCGAAGAGGGCTTATGGTTATAGTAGGCCGGCAGATGGCCTGCGTCGCGCGGATAAGAGATGGGTAGCTTTCCGCTGGGATTGATATCGCCGAATAGGGCATCGATCATGGCATAGCCACCCTCCTGCCCCAAATACCAGCACTGCATCACGGCTGGTACCAGCAACTCCAGTTCCTGAATATTGTATGTGGTACCACCATTCACAAAGGCGCATGTAGGTTTGTCTAAAGCTGCTATCTCGCGGATGAGTTCTTTCTGTCCGGCTATCAGCTCCAGTGAACTCAGGTCGCCCTTCGCCTCCCAGCCGTAGGCCTCCCGGCTCATACTCTCGTTGCCACCAACGAAGAGCACTACATAGTCGGCCTGTTTAGCTGTCTCTACAGCCTGACGGATCTTTGTGGCATTATCCTCGTAGGACAGCGGATGGATCACCAGCGGATAGGGACTGTGCTCCTGCGTTAATCGACATCCTTCGGCATAGAGTATCTCCATCTGTTGACCATATTTCTCGCGGATCGCACGTAACGGACTAATGGTGTCCTTTGGATAGCCAGAATAGCCACCAAGAATGCAGCGGTCGGCATTCGGTCCAATCAATGCAATCTTCTTCACCTTATTCTTATCCAGCGGCAGAAACTGGTTATCGTTCTTCAGCAGCACCATCGCCTCTGCGGCAGCCCGATAAGCAATCTGCCTGTGAGCCTCACAACCATTGACGGCATCTGCCCGCTGAGGGTCAACATACGGGTGATCAAAAAGCCCCAAACGGAACTTGTTCACAAGCACATGCATCACAGCCCTGTCAATGACCGCCATTGACACTTTGCCTTGCTCCACGCACTCCTTCAGATGGACAAAGGTCTCCGGATTAGGCAGCTCCACATCCACACCGGCATTGATACAGGCTGCAGCGGCATCAGCCTTGGTAGGAGCCATTTTATCGGTATCGTAGGTACGGAAGATACCGCTATAATCCGATACCACCGTTCCTTTATAGCCAAACTCCCCGCGCAGGATATCCTGCAGCAGATGTTTGTTGGCATGGGCGGGCTTACCCCAGATTTCATTGTAAGTCACCATGATGTAAAATGGGTCGCACTGACGAATAACCTCACGGAACGGATAGAGGAACTGACTGCGGGCCTCATGCTCATCAATGAAACTCGGTGCTGTATTATGTCCACCCTCGGGCTGACCATGCACACCGAAATGTTTCAGCGTCACGCCGACATGACTACCGTCCAGATAGCCTCTGGCATCGGGCTTTCCCTGCATGGCACTGACAGCGGCAATACCAATCTGTGCATTCAGGTAGGGATCTTCGCCCCATGTCTCTTCAGTTCGGCCCCAGCGAGGTTCACGCACCATATCGAGTACAGGCCCAAGCGACTGATAGGCTCCACGACTACGCATCTCCAAAGCGGTAGCCGCATAAACTTGCCTGATTAAATTCAAATCCCACGTTGAAGCCAAAGCAATGGGAACTGGCTGGTTTGTGGCTTCCTGTGTCCACACGCCATGCACGCCCTCATCATGCATCACGACGGGAATGCCGAGTCTTGTCTGCTCCACGAAATATTTCTGGATGGCATTATATTGCTCGGCTCCCTGCAGGGCCGGATAGGCTTGGTGGTTCTGCTTGATGTCTGGGCCGAGGTATTCGTTGGGGCGCACCATCTCGCCCAAGCCATTGGGAAAATATTCCTTGGCTAACTTGGCGTCAAACTTTCCATCAGGAAAGACCACTTTCTTATTGTCGCCCCACACGCACTGTAGCTGCATGATCTTCTCGTCGAGCGTCATGCGACCGAGCAGATCCTTGGCCCGCTCCTGCGGGGTCAGGCTGCTGTCCTTATATGGCAGTTTCTCTGCTGATACCGTCATCGCCAGCAACAACAATATTATAATATTAAATGTCTTCTTCATCATCATTATCTTTTTACTCTTCACTATTTATAGTCTTCTATTCTCCATTCGTCCTTCCATTCAATCTGCGGCTTGCCGTTCTTGAAGACGATAGGCAGGAACACGTAGGTGGCATTATAAGTTACATCCCAGCCTACGCGTACACTGTTCCGTTTGTCCTTGGTCTTCGGCTCCGAAAAATCCTGGGGAAATGGCTGGTGATTCTTGTATTTCGTAATCATCCTCTTTACCTCCTCAGCGGGTAATGTGGTGTTGGCAATCTGGGGCATCCAGCGGTCAGCCACAGCCACATAGAGGTTCCGTCCTGAAATCTTCACCACATCGGTTATCTGTGAACAAAACGAATGATTGTACTTGTCTGTCGGATGCGGATTGCCCAGGTCCCTATACTGGCCGTGATAGTCGGTAAACGATGCAATCATCGACACATTAGGTACATAGCCCGTCGTTCCCGAACTGAACATATAGTGCTTGCCCTGATGCACGAAATGGGTCGGGGCCTCGCGGGTGAAGGGCGGACGCCTGCCGACGAAGTGGTTGGAGTACTTCGGCGTCACGTCCAGGCAGTCATCGGTCAGTTCCGCACAAATCAGTTCCCAGTGTGGGCGTTCAAACCACACATAGCCTTTCTGTGTCTCAGGGTCGACATACATATCAAAGTCACCTACACCGTAGCCCTCCGGCTTCAGCGAGCGCACATATCTGTAAGGTCCGAGGATGTCGTCAGCCTCGAGGATGACGAAGTAGCCGTCCTCATCCATCGACTTGATCCAGCAGACATATTTACCCGTCTTAGGGGCATAGACGATGTGCGGGCGGTCGAGCGTCTGTGAATAGTGCAGCGGCGACAGATAGTCGGTCGTGTCGGGCTCAATGATCAGTCCACAGTCTTCCCAGTTGTAGAAGTCCTTCGAGCGATAACAGCGGATGCCATACGTCCACACGTGGCTGCCATGCGTTGTCAGTTCTTTGTTCTCACCATACCAATAATAGGTACCATCCTTCTCCATTACTTGGAAGCCATGTGCCTGAATAGGCTTGCCATTGGTATCGAGCCAGATCTGCCCTGGTTTGATAGAAGTGTAGGGTAATGGATTCTCCTGAACCAACAGGATATCCACCGGCCCCATCAGTCCTGCAGGCAGCAGTTCTGAGTCTGGACGGTAGAAATGCTCAAAGGCACTATAGGTATATTTCTTTTGGCAGTCGGGCTGCTTGTCACCGATGATACGGTTGGCCCACTGATTGATGACACGGATTTCAAAATCGTTCGTACCAGGCTTCAGTGCTTCCGTGATGTCCACCTTGTAAGGAGCTTTCCATAACACACCGAGGTTCCGGCCATTGACAATCACTTCAGCCATACAGCCCACCTTCCCTAAATCGAGGACAAACCGGCCCTGCTTCAGTTCAGGTTCAGACGTCAGTACATTGTTCTTATAGACAGTCGTCCCGGAATAGTATTTAATACCCTTATTATCTGACTCAGTATATGAAATGAGTTTATTGAACGTTGTCTCTCCCGGGCCTCCCCAAGTCTCGTCAAACCGAACCGTCCAAGGCGTATCAATATGACGGAAGAGGATTTCCTGCTTTTCTGGAACGATGACCTTAGTCTGCTCAGTTTTTCCGCTGAACACTACAAACACTGCATCATTCTCCACCAGGTTCAGACGGACTACAGTCTCGCCATTTTTGATTTCGTATGAGACATCCTCCGTCTCTCCTGTCTCGGGATGCCAGAGTGTCGGTTTCAGCCCGCTGACACGGAAGTATACGTCGATGCTACGCGCTTCATCACGACGGTTGTTCACCCAATAGATTTCACCCTCTGCCGATGTCCGATGAACGTAGCGCAGATCTTTCATCCCGTCTGCCATCACGTCGGGCCTGATGTTGCTAAGCGCCTCCCCAACAGTCTGGGTCTTCAGGTCAAAGATTGGTGCGCCTTGCCGTTTCAGGGCATCCAGTTTCTGCTGCACCTCGGCCGAAACGTGGATGCAGTTCTTATCGATGATGAGCACCTGATACTGGTTGCCAGAAGGAGTCACGAAATGCTGTCCGTCGTATGAGATCAGGTTCAGCAGGGCCTCCTTGTTCAGATAGTCATAGTTATAGCAGGCAGGTATCTCTGGATGCCTGTGGGCAAAGAGGCTCGTCACCACATCGTCCTCACCATAGTAATAGAGAATGTCAGCCACGTTCCTGCCCTGTTGCAGCATATAGCTGGAACGGGCAAGATAATCTGTCCAAGGCTTGGCCTGCTCTGCCCAGGTCTCATGACGGTTAAACCATTGGCCGAAGATCAGCAGCCCCAGACCAGGCTTCTTGTCATCTATGGGCTGATGAGTGCTTTCGTGAATCACGAAGCGGTTCACACCGTTAGCCATCTCCAAGTCTGCCGTAGCCTTCAGGTTGCCAGGGAAATAACTATAGGCGCCACCGTCCAGACCGTTGGCAGTCAGCGACTCGGCTGCCACGTACTTCTTTCCATAGAGATGTGCCACTGATGCCGACTCATGGATATCACTCTCAGCCATCATCGACGAAGAGTTGGCAGATTTCTGCCCCGGAACCACAGTCCACATGGCTGCCATCGGTATGTCGGCCTTACTCTTAGCCGACATGCCGTCTACCAAGTAGAGCCTTCCGTTCTCATGTGACTCGAAATAAGTACCCAAGCCATACTTCTTGGCGATGCGATCGGCATTGGCATACATACATTCCTCTATCAGCTCACCGATGGTGGTGCGCCAGTCGAAAAGGAACTGTTCACTGCGCTCAGCACTCTCGATGATGCGCCCAGTCAACACGGGGAGCCATTTCAGCAGACTATAACCGCGACGCTTCTCAAACTCCTGGGGCATCTTCGGTGTCCAGGTCTCCCAGCCGGCCTCATAGCTGTCGATGAGGAGATACTGTAGGCCACGTTTGCCCATCAGTCCTCCGGTAGCATCCTGGTAAGTCTTCAGGTAGTATTCAAGGAAGTTGGTAAAGGCATCTTTATCTATCTTCGTCACCTCCAGTCCTGTAGCTTCCGGAGAGGCGGGATGGTTCTCCTTACCTGTCAGCGAATAGCCGAAGCGGGAGATCGTCCACTCACCCTTTGGGGCATCCCATACTAGGTTCCCGTCGGCATCCACCTTGTCGGTGAGGTCTATCACATCGTTCGCCGTGACCAGTTCCCCTGCTGATGCTGTCGTCTGATGCTCCATCAGGTCTGACGGGGTGGCATAGCCGGCCTTCTCCTCAGCGTGATTGATCTTTGCGACGGTATAGAGCATCAGTTCTGCCACTGGTGTCGACTTGGGCTGCTCCTGCTTATTGGGGTTCAGGGCCGCATAGATATCGATGACAACCGGATTGTCGAAGACTACTCGGAAATACTTCGCTCTTGTCGGCTCAAAGGCAATGGTCTGACGGGCAGCGCCACCATGGGGAATGTCGCACACCCGACGGAATGTCTTGCCATCGTCGCTTACCTCCAGATGTTTGGTGACAGGGGCTGGGGCTGCTGCCCATTCGCTGCGAACGCTCCCGTCAGCAACACTTAACGCCTTGATGGTCTGGGGCTTCTTGAACTCATACTGTATCCAGGCATAGCCTTTCTCGTTGTCAGCAGGAAGGCTCTCCGCCTTTGCCAGATCCCCATCGCTCAACTGTTCCAGTGTAAAGTGTCCGCCACTCGACGTCACCTTGGCTCCCAATTCCTTCATGGTCTTGTCGGCCATGCTACGCCTTACCGCCAGCACATAAAGATCCTTATACCACTCCTTTTGGCGATCAGCCTCGGTGAAAGTGGCAGAGTTGGATCCAAGAGGCACATTCTGGAAGAATCCCGTGGTCGTAAAGGGGGCAGGCAATACCATATTCAGCCGTTTGCCGCCCTTCACGTTCATCTCCCGCCATGTCAGTTTCTTCATGGCCTGCTCAGGCTTTACCCACGGCCCACCCGTATTACTCCAGCCCGGACAGGCTGCCGTCGCCACCTCCATCCCAAAGGAGTCAGCCAGCATCACGGCATAGCGGAAGGCATCCTTCCACTCAGGCGACATATAGGTGAGGCGTTTCTCCACCACCTGCGGCGTAGCCATACCGGCATCGAAGTTGTGAAAGCCGCCAATGCCCACACGGTGCATCCATTCGATATCCTTGCGGATGCCGTCCTTTGTGATGTTACCGTTCATCCAATGCCACCAAACGCGAGGGCGTGCCTCCTGTGGAGGAGTCTGGAAACCTTTTTTCAGGTCTTGTGCTGATACTGCTGATGCCACCATCAGCAGTATCGCTATTTTCTTTATTCGCATTTTATTTGGTTTTTAGTTCATTCCTACCGGATGCCAGCGCGTACTCCTTTTCCTTCCAGACCAGTGTACCCGTTGTCTGCTCTGGTATTATAATAACGGCGGAAAGTCCCTTTTTATTTTGTTCATACGATACTTTTATGATACCATTGGGATGGGGTATCTCACCGCCAATCTTCTGGATGTCACCAAGATGGGGCTCTATCCTGACTTTCGAGAAACCAGGCGCGTCGCTGTCAATGCCTAAGATGGTGCGGAAGAACTCAATGTTCGGACTGGCTCCCCAGGCGTGGCAGTCGCTGCGGGTACCATCCACGTCGGAGGTCTCACCCCATGTGGTCAGCCCCATGCGTATGTTCTCACGCCACTTGTCGAGCCACTGCAGATAGTGGTCGCCCAGTCCTGCCATTGTCATGGCTTGGTGCACATAGAACTTAAAATAGATTGAAGCGGGTGCCAGTGTGGTGTCACTCTCCAATTTTCTGGCGATAGCCAGTGCTCGCTCGCCCGTAGCCACTCCTGCCACGATAGCCATCGCGTTGGCATGCTGCGAGTAGGCATCCTTTTCTGTATGGTCTGAATACAGGCCACGCACCGGATCCCAGTAGTTCGCCTCGACGGATGCAGCCAACTGTGCTGCACGCTCCTCATAGATACCTGCCAGTTCCTTCAGTCCTAACTGCCGTTCCAAGTCGGCTGCCAACTGGTAGGCATAGAGCAGTTGCAGGTCCATCACGCAACTGCCGCCGTCCTGTCCAGGCAGACAGACACCTCCTGTCCATGCTTTCTCGCCATCCACCCAGTCGGTGAAGTTCCAGCCCGGCAGGTCTTTCAATCGTCCGTCGGCCATCTGAAAACGGTGGAAATAATGAAGGATGGCTCGCATGCCCGTCAGTTTGTCGGCAATGAAAGCCTGCTGCCGTGCATACATCATGTAGTCGTGAAGCGAGTAGATGTAGTGCAGAGCGTACGGGGTGATATACTGTGGTGTCTTGGCCGGATAGCGGCTCTGGGTCACTCCCTCGGTATTGCGCGATTCGTCGGCCAGGTTCAGATAATTGCGAATAAAGGCATCATCCCCTACATTGAATAGAGTCACCAGCATCTGGATGCGAGCATCACCGAAGTACTGCAACTGTTCGTAATAGGGGCAGTCTGTATAGGTCTCCCATGTGCAGAGCTTGGCCGTGCGCCAGCCGATGGTCAGGAAGTCTTGCAACTCCTTGCTGTCTGTATCGAGCTGCGCCTTCAGTTCAAACGGATAGCCGGTAGCCTCTCCATAGAGGTCGTTGATGGTCAGCGGCTCGTCGGCAGTCTTTACCTTCACTTGCACATAGCGATAGGTACGAAACGACAGGGTCGTAAACTGCTGGCCGTCCTGTCCATTGGAGATGATCTCATCCTCCCGTCCTATCATCTTCTTGCCCTTTGTCTCATTGCGGTTACCCTTGTGCGGATATTCCGAAAAGAGACTCTCCTGATAGACCAGTGTGATATGGCAGTCCTTTCCCCCGCTGAAGTTCATGGTCAAGTAGGCATTAGTAAGCACCCGGTTGTCAAGCAGGATGGTCTTCTCCGAGTGGGCAGGAATTGTTTTGGCCTCAAAGCCTAGTGTATGCTCTTCCTTCAGCTCGCGTGGCTGGATGATGGACGGCTGAACGACCCATGCGGGGTACATGGCAGTAATACCCATACCCCCCACTGCATCCACGGGGATAGCGGGTGTCACGATGGCGGCTGGCTGCCACTCACCAGGCTTCTGGTTCATATCCACCAGTTCGCCAGGCCCTGTCACCATATAGTTAAGTCTCGGCAGTTCGTAGTCTTTGGGCGAATAGCGTAGGTCCTGCCTGCACAGCCAACTCTCGTTAGTGTTCAGACTGGCAGCCTCTCCCTGCCCCTGAAGCAGGAAAGCGGTCTGTGCCGACATGTTGGCTTCCGAACGGTCCTTGCCCTCGTTCCATACAATGGCTCTGACGGTATTCCGGCCCACTTTCATGTAGGGGGCCAAATCGACCGTTTCGTAGTTCCAGTGCGTCAAGTCGCCACGCGCCGGACCGATGGACACCAGTCGGTCGTTGACGAACAACTTATATCGGTTGTCGCCCGTCACAAAGACAGTGTACTGCGGTGGCACTGCAGTGAGGCTGATTTCCTTTTGAAACTCATATACGCCGTAGTCGGTCGCACCGATACCGGGCAAGGTAACCCAGGAGGCTTTCCACAGACTAATCTGCCGGACACTCTCCTGGGCCATACCAGCCAAACCAACTACAAATATAACCAATAAAAAGACTAACCTCTTCATCATTTCACCACCACTCTTACCTTACCTAAATTTGCGATACATGTATAGGGTGTCTTTGCATCACCCTTGCGCTCAGAATATACCTTCACGGTGGGGAAATAAGTGCCAGCCTTGTCATAGCTGACAACTTGCTCAAACTCCACGCGCTCACCGTCGGCACTATATTTGGCCTTGCTCATATCTACAGGCTGCGTGAACTCCTTGGAGCCGTCTATGCACCAGTCGGCACGAACCACCTTACCTGTACCTTTAGGCACATCGACCGTCACGTGGATGGTCACCTGCTCACCGGGCTTCACATCAGCCCGTTCCTTTCCGTTGATCGTGGCGTATGGCACTGGCTGGATACCGCCACGCTGCTTACCATCAACACCAAGAATCACCTGACCATCCTCCACCTCATAAGTTGAAGTATGCGAGGGGGCAATACCCTTCTCAACCCAGTCGCTTACATCGAGCAAAGCTTGATATAGGGTCGTCGTGTAATCCACCACTTCCGTGGGATCATCCTCTCCGCCGTGTGTCGCACGATCGGTGTACCAGAGACGGAAGTTGTCATCTGTAGCATTGCCCAGGAACTCGGTGACGTGCTTACGATACCAGTCACCCTGCCATGCGAAGGCCTCACGGTCCCACACCGAACAGCAGAGAATCATCTTGCCGTGAATCTTACCCGTCGGCAGACAACCAGCTGCACCGCGCGTAAACATCGGCCCTAAAAGCATCGGACGCTGAGGATAGATTGGCTGGTCATTATAGCCCCGGAACTGGTTCCACACATAATAGTCCTTAGTCGGTACCTGATGGCGGTAGTAGGTCTCCACAGCGAGCCAGTCACTGTTATCGACCTGTACACTGTCACCGACATTCAGCAGCGGCAATAACTGCGGCTGGTTCACAGCGGCCAAAGTCACATAGCCGCCCTTGGCACCCGTAATCTGTAACTGCTGTCCTTTGCCTTTGCCCGAGAGCATCATTAGTTCACCACCTAAGGTTGGCATGTCCACCTTCTGGTCTATCTCGTAAGCCACAGGTTTTTCCTTAATCTCGCTCCCCATGCTGGCCCATGCCCTGTCTGCACTGCCACGATCTGCTTCTGAAAGCGGCGCCACTAATCCTAATTGCTCCGCTTCCGTCTGTCCGATGATGCGCTTTATCACAGTCTTCGCCTGGATGTGGTCACGCTGTAGTGACGGCGGGTTGTCATAACCGAAATAGCCGGGTTTGTTCCAGAAATCCTCACGAAAGTATTTCTGATCCATCGCTACCACAGAACGATAAAGCACCAGGAATCCATGGGCATCCATATATTTCCAGCCATACCATGACTTGAGGGGGAAACCCATACTTGACACCTCATGCAACACCTGCCTCTGCTCAGTGGTCAACGTTGCGTACGGATCACCGCTGCCACCTGGTTCCAAAGCATCTACGATGTCATCCATCTTGTCACGAAGCATACGCAGGGCATACATCCTCGCGGCAAAGACATTCGGGATGGCCTGCGGGGAACCGAGAACAAACGGTACGGCACCGTCCCAGACACCTTCGGTTGACTCCATCGAGCCCGTCGTACGATAGGCACCGCCACTGCCACCAAAGCAATAGCCGTAGGGACGTTCACAGCCATATATCAATTGGGCAATATGACGAGAGAACTGCGCACAGGCAGCATTGGCGCGATAGGCTCCGATGGAAGGGTCTTTTCGTGTCGTCGGGTCGGCAAAGTCGAGCTTGCCACCCTCATTGGTCTCCACGAAATAAGCCCCATGCTCGATACTGAAGCCAATCGGACTGGCAGCATAGTAGTTCTGCGCCGATGTCTCACTGTCGGGGAACGGGGTGATATACTGGAAGAATCGCCCCGTAAAGTCACTCTTGTCGAGGGGGAAATAGAACGAGAAGCGCGTGCCGTCGTCAAAGCCGCCATGCACATAACGGCACTTTACGGGCTTCGTGATGACTTTGTCTACATCCACGAACGGATTTTTGAATTGCGTGTCCTCACAGACGAACGCGAACTTCTGTCCTTTCAGACTCTTGGCTGACGCACTGCCACAAAGCAATACGGCCAGCAGGATGAATATGGTCTTTAGTCTCATTATTCTATACTTCAATATTTAATCTTATCTTTATTCCAACGCTCGTGCAGCATATGAGCAGCCATCTTAGGCTTGCGATCCTGCGTAAACACTCCTTTGAAATTCTTGGCAGCCACGCGGAACATAGCCTGGCCCGTCGTAAAGTCGGCGAAGTTCCAGATGTGCATGCCAGCCACATAGTCCTTCGTATTCGCCAAGTTCAGATAGTCCGTAATGAAGTTACACTGAAATTCCTCCGAGAACATCACAGCATACTCCGAGTGCTCGCCAGCAATTGCATCAGCCCCGAACTCTGTCATGATGATTGGTTTATGATAAAGCCCCCAGATGCGCTCCAGTTCGCCGTCGAGAATCTTAATGGCACCATTCATGTCGCCAGGGTTGGTGTACCAGCCATAATATCGGTTGATACAGATGATGTCACAGACACCCAACCAACTGGCAGGTCCTCCGGAGACACCTACAAATGAAGCAAGGCGCGTCGGATCCATTTCCTTGGCCTGTTTCACCAGACCGCCCAGGAACTGGATGGCCTGCTGGTTCTCGCGGTCATCCCCCTTCTGTTCCTTGCCGTCGTAGTTAGCACCGCCCATGCCCTTATAGCTTGGCTCGTTGGCGACACTCCAGATGATAACCGACGGATGGTTCTTGTCGCGGCGGATCATCTCCTCCAAATACTGGTCGCAGACAGCACGGCGGCGGTCGATATTATCCTGCTCATCATAAAAGTATAGACCTACCGACGGCATTTCGTCGATGATCAGAAAACCGAGTCGGTCGGCCATGTCATAAACACTCTCGTCGTATGGATAGTGTGAGGTACGGAAAGAGTTTGCCCCCGTCCAGCGCATCAGTTCAAAGTCCTTCACAGCCACTGGCTGAGCGAAGGCACGCCCGAAGATGGGAAATCCTTCATGCTTGCCAAAGCCACGCAGATGGATAGGCTTACCATTGAGCAGCAACTGACTCCCTTCAACTGCAATTGTACGAACACCTGTCTGACAACGGTAGGCATCCACCGTCTTGCCGCCATCCTTCAGTTCCACGGTCGTCTCATAGAGATAAGGATGCTCTGGCGACCACAACTGCACATTAGGGATTTGCACCTTTACTGTCGCGGTATTACCCGAGAAAGAGAAAGACTTGCTGACGGTCTTGCCATCCTCTCCCTTCAAGGTGACGCTGCCACCTTTGGCCGTGCCACTCTTCTCTACCTTCAGCGTAACAGTTCCGTCAAGCTGAGTCGTAACGGTCACGTCCTTCAGACTACTCTTCTTAGGTACTGTATAGAGTATGACATCACGATGTAAGCCACCGAAAGGGAAGAAGTCGTAATTAGTCGCTGGATAGTTACGCATAGAAGCCCTGACATTTCCGAGTGGTACGCGGTCAGCCCGTAACTCGTTGTCAATCTCAATCGTGATACGGTTCAGCTCACCGAATTTTACCAGACCGCTGATGTCGAAGGCGAATGGCAGGTGACCACCCTCATGCATACCGACAGACTGACCGTTAACCCACACCTTAGCCTGATAGTTAGCACTGCCAATACGCAGCACTACGCGTTCAGTCTTCCAAGCTAATGGCACAAAGGTCTCACGCTCATACCAAACACGTCCTAAGTAGTTATGCAGACCTTCTTTCTGGTCGTTCCAACTGCCAGGCACTGCAATGGGAGATCCGCCTGTGAGACCAGCAAACCACTGCTGTCTGACACCAACAGCCTGTTCATCGGTACGGAAATTCCATACGCCAGACAGGCTGAGCACGTTACGGTATTCATTCTGTTGTGGCTGCAAGGCAATGTCGCTGGCATCGGCCTTTGGCATCTCTGCCCCACATACTGTCATAGCGGCCAACAATATTGAAATCATTGTATATAATCGTCTCATACCTTTTCTTTAAAGCGTAGATTCGCAGGGAATACTGCCTCCCGACACTACCCCTACGAATCCACTCATGAAATTACTAACTATTAAACTAAAAACTACTGATTTACCATCCTGGATTCTGCTGGAGACTTGGGTTATTGTTGATGTCACTGCCGGGGATGGGGAACAGTTCATTCTTTCCTGCCTTGAAACCAACACCGACAGCAGGTGTCTCCAGAACATTATATTCAGACGGGCTCTGGATGGTTGTATTATCGCCATTCTTGTAGCCCAGGAACTTATATTCCATCTTACCGCTGTTTGCCAGTACTGAAGCTGCATCACCCCAGCGCACAAGGTCGATGAAACGTATGCCTTCGTAGAAGAGTTCTGCCTCGCGCTCGGCCTTCACACCATAGTCAGCATTGTCCATATCGAGTGCAGGCGCATCGGCCAGACCAGCACGGCGGCGCACCTGGTTCAGGGCCTCCAGTCCGCTCATGGCTCCCTGGCTACCGCCCATAGCCACAGCCTCGGCATAGTTCAGCAATACCTCTGAATAGCGCATGTAGACAAGGTTCTTCTTTGAGAATTGATAATAGATGAAGCCACCACCCACGATGTCGGCCTGCATCGGCTGATATTTCACGTTGAAATAACCCTGACAATTAACCACCTGACCTGTCACGCCTTTTGCGCCGCTGAAGCTATAGACCGTCTCATCAAGCAGGTCCTCATAGGCTGCCAACGTACCACGATAGCGGTTTGATTTCTTTCCGTCGGCAGTCACATCATGTTTAGCCATGAACTGTCCGAAAGCAGCTGATACACCAGCTCCGTAACCCCAAGCCTGACTCTGGCTCCAGTCATCAGGCACAGCAATCTGACCTGTTGGCAGTCCGAAGCAGGGCACGTCGAAACGTCCTTCTTGTGCTGAAGCATTAGCAGGATCATCGTTGAAGTCATATTCCCAGATGTTCTCAGCAGAGAAATCGGTCAGGCTGCTGCGCAAGGCAGTAAAGTCGGGTTCAAGCGCATATTTGTTTGTTGCAATCACATTGTTATAAAGCATCTGTGCAGCCTCATTGTATTTCTTCTCCCAGAGATAAGCCTTACCTAAGTAAGCATAGACAGCTTCACGAGTGAGACGTCCGCCAATAGCAGCCTGCCCGTCGGCACTGCCCTTCGAAGGGAGTACATTGGCAGCAGCCTGAAGCTCACTCTCAATGAATGCCCAGCTCTCAGCAGCAGGAGTGTTGCCCTCATTGCCTGTCATCACATGGTCTGCCAACGGAGGATTACCAAAAAGCTGCACCAGATTCATCATCGCAATGGCACGAATAGCACGAGCCTCGGCTACGGCACGGTTCTTTACTGCCTCACTGGCTGTCGTATTATTAGGCACATTATCAATAATCATCGTACACCAGTAAGCTTGTTTATAATAGTAGGCCCACACCATCGAATAAGTCACGCTCTCCGATGTCTCGTCATATTTATAGTATTCAGCCAACTCGCCGCCCATACGGCCCAGTTCGAAGCGCATACTCTTGGCACAGTCGGTCGTGTTTCCACCCATAGAATACCAGTTAAACGCATCACCATGCACCTTGCTGTATACGGCGGCAATCAGCGAGTTCACATCCTCGTCACTGCCATTGGTATAGACTTCCGTTCCCGTCACACCACGCTGTGGAATGTCCAGTTTGCTCTCTGAACAGGCGGTCATCGCCAATGCTGCCACAGCCACCATCATATATTTATATATCTTGTTCATAACTTTTTTACCTTTTTACTGTTTTACTTTTAAACTTTCCTTAGAATCCCACGTTGATACCGAATGAAACAGACTTGCTAATAGGATAGCCACCGAAGTCACAGGCCATGGAGTTAGAGTCGGTCGGACGCACCTCAGGATCATTGCCGGGATAATCGGTGAAGGTGAAGAAGTTGTCGAGTGATACGAAGGCACGGATGGAGTCCATGCTGATTTTCTTCAGGATGCTCTTCGGCAGGGTGTAGCCCAGCTGGATCTGCTTGATCTTGAAGAATGAGCCACTGAAAACGAAAGCATCAGAGTTGTAGAACTTTGTGTCCTTCTGATAGATCGCACTCGGCATCGAGGCATTGCGGTTCTGCTCTGTCCAGCGGTTCTCGTAGAGGAACATGGGCTTCTGATTAGCCTGTCCTGCCAGACCATAGAGGATGCTCGATCCACTGGCACCGGCGCCATAGACTGAGAAGTCGAAGCCCTTATAGTCGAGGGCTATAGTGAAGCCGTAGGTGAAGTCGGGAATACCCTTGCCGAGATTCGTACGGTCGGCATCAGAGATCTCGCCGTCACCGTTCAGGTCCTTGTAGATGGCCTCACCCGTATTCTGGTCGATGTGGTCTATCTGATAGCCACGAATGTACCAGAGAGGATAGCCTTCCTCAAAGAAGGTTGCATAACCCTGACCACCCATGATCGTAGCACCGTTGATACGAGTGCCCTCGCCACGGTATTCTGCCACCTTGTTCTTCACGGTAGCCAGATTTCCCTTCACACTATATCCAAAGTCTCCGATGCGATCTTTCCATTCCAGTTCGAACTCAAAGCCCTGGTTGTTTACGCGCCCCAAGTTCTGCCATACTCGGTCAGCACCAGTGGTCAGCGGGGCTACCGACTCCACGAGCAAACCTTCGGTATTCTTGTTGTAATAGTCCATCGTGAAATTCAAACGACCGTTGAAGAAACGCAGGTCAAGACCAAGGTCAAACTGCTTCGACTCCTCCCAGCGGAGCGTCGGGTTGGCCAGACGACTGCCAGGATAGGTACCACTGTAGAGCTGGCCATTCATATAGTAGGTATTGTTGGCGGGCGAGATGGGGAATCCCGAGATTACTGTCGCACCCGAAGCGAGTGTAGCACGGTACATGTAGCCACCGTTAGATGCGAGATTCGAGATAGAACCGTTCTTACCGTAAGAGATACGCAACTTACCAAAGGTGAGGGGACTGTTTCCGCCAGCAGCATTCTTCATGAAATCCTCTTCTGTGAACACCCAACCGGCACTGACCGAGGGGAAATAACCCCAGTTGTGATCAAGGTCGAGATAGGCAGCATCGTAAGAGTCAGCACGGAAGTTCACCTGCACGTTGTAGCGGTTCATAAAGCTCCAGGAGAGGCGGCCGTAGTAGGCAATCTGGCGCTTCACGTCGCGATAACCCTGCACATTGTCATCAGCAGCTGGTGTCGAGTAGTCCAGAAAGCGGTAGTTCGAAGCCTCATTAGTAAGACTGTTAGTGTTCACGTATGTACGGTCAGTCTCATTGTCGCTATACGACATACCAGCCATGATGCCCCAGTCACCCGCATTGGTCTCGATGTTATAGTTAGCGAAGTTCTCCCACTGGTAGTAGCGCTGCGTGTGCTGATAGTTCTCTAAATAGGGGCGTTCCTCCTCTGGCTTGCCGATATTGCCGAAGGAATCCCAGCCTGACTCCTGATAGCGATTGCTAACGAGGTTCATGAAGCGATAGCCCAGTCGGGTGGTGAAAATAAAGCCCTTGAATGGCTTCAAGTTGGCGAAAGTCATGCCATTGATACCGTATGCCTTGTTGCCCGGCTGATCCTTCGCCAGCGTTTTGATAGGGTTCTTCTGTGCCAGGTCTTGCCAGCTCACACCGTAATACCTACCCGCCCCGTCCTGATACGGATGGAGGCCAGCATTGATGGCATCCTGCACGTAGCTGGGCACTTGACTGTACACCACTGGCGTCAGTGGATCCATCTTGTTGATAGCAGCCATCTGACCATACTGGGCACTACCCTCCGAGATGGTGTTCGCGTCGATATAGCTCAACGAATTGTTCGTGCCCACCTCTAGCCAGGGCTTGATATTGTATGTGGCATTCAACTGGGCAGTGAAACGCTTGTAGAGGTCGTTCTTGCCCACGATCATACCATTGTTCTGCATGTAGCCGAGCGATACGAAGAAACTGCCGTTCTTATTGTTACCTGCAGCACCTATATTATATTTCTGCATCACGCCCGTCTTGAACAGCTCGTCCTGCCAGTCGGTGTCGGTTTTGCCGTCATAATACTGGTTCAGCATCGTCTCAAACGAGCCGGGAGCAGCCTCCTTATTATATTCGATAAACTGCTTGGCATTCATCACGTCCATCTTCTTTGCCAGCGTCGAATAAGTCAGCTGTGCGTCGAAGGTGATCTTCGTGTTGCCGTCCTTACCACCGTTCTTTGTCGTGATGAGCACCACGCCATTACCTGCCTCTGCACCATAGATGGCTGCTGAAGCAGCGTCTTTCAGCACTTCAATGTTTTCAATGCTACTAGGCTCCAGATAGTCGATGCTTGACACTTTCAGACCATCGACCACATAGAGCGGATCGCTGGCACCGTTTGATGAATATCCACGCACACGGATGGTTGGAGAGGCCCCTGGTGCACCAGAATTGTTCACCACCTGCACACCCGACACTTTACCCTGCAGGGCCTCGGCGGCATTAGCACTCACCTTGTTCTTAAGATCGTCGCTCTTGATACTGCCAATGGCACCCGTCACGTTGCTCTTCTTCTGTACACCGTAACCGATTACCACCACATCGTTCAGCGTCGTGTCCTCGGGCTTCATTGTGATCTGGAGGGTTGATTTACCAGCCACCGGTACCTTCTGCGTCTGATAGCCTATATAGGAAATGGTAATAGTGGCCGACTCCAGTACATTCTTCAGCGTGAAATGACCATCAAAGTCAGTTACTGCTCCAACGCCGCTTTCCACAGCAATCGTAGCACCAATCAGAGGTTCACCGTTCTCGTCGAGAACAGTACCAGTCACGTCCTTACCCTGCTGCATCACGGCCTGTACGGAGTTTGCGTCTCCCGCAGCCTGCACCAGCACGGGCGTCATCGTCAACGCTCCCACGAGCATTGCACTCTTGAACATTTTGTTCACTCTTTGCTTTTTTTTCATCATGAGTGTGAGTTAGTTGTTTGTTACTTTGTTAATAGTTCTATTTTCGGTGGCAAAGATAAGGAGTTTTACCCAAACGGCTGTTATCCTAAAAACCAAACAATTTATCTTTTGGACGAAACCTTGTCAAAATAGACAAACATTCTATAAAAAGTCCCTGCCATTTCTTGCGAATTTGACAGGGACAGATAGCAAAATACCAACTCTTTACTTCGGCTGTAGGTCGGCATATTCCTTGGCGACATTGTCGATGCAGGGACAGGCCTTATGTGGATTCAGGTCGTGGTGACCGACGATCAGGGCCTTCGGGTATCGCCTATGCAGCATCTCCAGCAGCTGCACCATCGCCAGTTTCTGCTCTAGCGTCCGCGTGTCGGCGGGTTGTCCGCGGGCGTCGAGCCCGCCCTCGTAGCAGATGCCTAATGAGTGGGCGTTGTGGTTCTTGCAGTGGGCACCGACCATCCATTCCGGACGGCCTGGCTCAATCGATCCGTCACGACGGACGACGTAATGGTAGCCGATGCCAAACTTGTAGTGGCGGTCACGGCGGTGCCAGGTGTCGATCTGGGCAGCCGAGGAAGTCTGGTCGGGCTTCACTGCCGAACAATGAATGACTAAAAGTGTGATCGTCCTCATAACTATTCACTATTCA
>ODAI013792218.1_pt1 | contig 19154 bp, 22 predicted proteins | sample 1539321 | NCBI WGS metagenome assembly ODAI01 (sample SAMN02144231, study PRJEB22623) | gut metagenome | biome: sheep rumen | host: Ovis aries | place: New Zealand
AAAATTACAAAAAAGTTTCTTTTTACTTTTGAAAAATGAAATATTTTGTTGATTTCTAGACTTAAAATTTGTCTGTGAAATAAAAAATTGGGGGCTCTTTTGGTGCCCCCAATCCGTTTTGATTTAAAAATTTTCAATTATGCTGTCACTGCTTTTCAAAGCAGCTGTTAGCATCGTTTGAGCGGTTCTTTCAGTTCTTATTTTCTTTGGGCTGATTGCTCTTCCCATGCTTGTGCCGTTGCATGAGTTTCCGTTGAATCTGCCCCTCTACATAGTATAGGCGGATGATTTGTTGTTGGTCCAAAATGGCTGCAAACTCGTCAATGTATTTGATGCAGACCTCTTGGGCTTGCTGCTGTTTGACGATTTTTTGTTTCACGTATTTGGCGGCTTCTTCGCTGTTCTCAATTTTTTTTGGCTTTTGGGTTTTCCTCCAAATATTTTTCATCTCTTCGTTGTATCTACGGTAGATGGGGATGAATTTGGCCTTTTGGCTTTCCGTGAAATTCAGTTGTTTGGCAAGTTCGCAGACTTTTGCCTCAAAAAACATTTGGGAAACCTTTTGTTCTTTTTGTTCTTGTGCAAAGAGCCCCAGTGTGCAGAGCAACAGCGTTGAAAGTAGGAGTTTTTTCATCTTGACCGTATTTAATATTCTGGAATTTCTTCGATGTCGTAGTAGGAGAGGTATTGTGCCTCTTCGTCGGTGAGATTATTGAGGAAGAAGTCAATGGGGTCTTCTTTTTCCGCGAATGCCATGGCATCGGGTTGCTGGTTGTAGACGACGAGCCCGCCGACCAACAGAACGATGGCGGCAGCGGCCGAGGCGATGGCCAGGCGTATGACCTTTGTCCTTGCGGCCTTCCTGGCTGTCCGTCTGAGGGCGTTCTCAGTGCACCTTTCAACGAGTTGTTCAAGGTATTCCTCATGCTCGACATAGGGCATTTTTTTGTTGAATTGTTCCATTTCCTTCATTCTGTATGCTCTTTAATGTATTTTTTGACTTTTTCAGCCGCGAAATGATAGTTCGTCTTCAGCGTCCCGACGTTTTTGCCTGTTATTTTTGCTATGTCGTCGTAGCTCAACTCGTCGTAATAGCGCAAGTTGAAGGCTATTCGCTGTTGTGTGGGCAGTTGTAGCAGCGCCTCTTGGAAGAGTACCTCAGCCTTGTTGCCGTCTATCGGGTTTTCGGCTTTGAGCTTGCTGGTTAAGATTTCGCCCATGGCGTCGTCCAGGCTTTGATAGAACCGTTTCTGCCGTCTGAGCACGGCGAGTGCCTCGTTCGTGGCTATGGTGTAAATCCATGTCGCCAGCTTTTCTTTGCCTTTCAGGCTGCCGATGTTGTCGTATATCTTGATGAAGGTTTCTTGCAAAACATCTTCAGCGTCATCGTGCCCGACAATGATTCGGCGTATGTGCCAATACAATTTTTGCCCATATTGCTGCATCAGTATGCGGAAGCCTTGTTCCCGGCGTTCTGCGTCTGAGAGCATCTCTACAAGTTCCTCGCTTTTCTTGCTATTTTTGTTGTTCATGCGGAAGCTTGTCTTTTCCCCGTTCAGGGTATTTGTATATAGTGATGTAAGTAATCGGCAAAGGTTAAATATAATTTTATATTTATTCTCGAGAGGTTTATTTTACAAAGGTACATTGAGAGGCAGATGTCGTGTCTCCCTGCCTCCCAATGTATGTTCATGAATAAATGATTCTCATTTTTTTTTACAGCAGGTATTGAGAGCTGATGCTTTCGTTGTCCAGCACTCTTCTGATGGTCTCGGCGAACATGTCTGCCACTGAGATCTGCTTGACTTTGGCGCATCGGTTGGAGTAGGGGATGGAGTCGGTGAAGACAATCTCTTCGATGGCCGAGTCTTGTACTCGCTCGGATGCCGGGCCGCTCATGACGCAGTGTGAGGCGCAAGCGCGCACGCTCTTGGCACCTGCTTGTTTCATCACGTCGGCGGCTTTGGCTATTGTTCCTGCGGTGTCGACGATGTCGTCCACGACGATGACGTTCTTGTCTTTGACATCGCCGATGATCTGCATCGTCTCCACGACATTGGCGCGCGCACGGGTCTTATTGCAAAGCACGAGCGGACATCCGAAGTATTTTGCGTATGCGTTTGCCCGTTTGCTTCCCCCCACGTCGGGTGATGCGATGACCATGTCCTTGAGCTTGAGGCTTTGCAGATAGGGGAGGATTACGCCTGAGGCATAGAGGTGGTCGACGGGTACGTCGAAGAAGCCTTGGATCTGGTCGGCATGCAGGTCCATGGTCATCAGCCGGTCGATGCCTGCCGCCTCGAGTAGGTTGGCGACGAGTTTCGCGCCGATGCTCACGCGCGGACGGTCCTTGCGGTCTTGCCGTGCCCATCCGAAGTATGGGATGACGGCGACCACCTGACGTGCTGAGGCGCGTTTGGCTGCGTCAATCATGAGCAGCAGCTCCATCAGGTTGTCCGAATTGGGAAAAGTGCTTTGAACCAAGAATACATCGCGGCCGCGGATGGATTCTTCATACGATACCGCAAATTCGCCGTCGGAGAAACGGGTGGTTTGCATTTCGCCAAGTTTAACGCCTAAACTGGCACAAATTTTCTCCGCCAAGTACTTGGAGTTTGTTCCGGAGAACACGAGAAAAGAGTTTTTTTCAGCCATTTTCTATGGATTGATGTTTTATGTTTGTGGATATTTGTTTTTTGTCTTAACTGACTGCTTTTTTCAATTTTTCGAAGTGTTGGAGCAGTTCTTTATAGTCGTCTTGATGTTGTATGTTGAAGAGTTTCCAGAGGTCCTCGCAGACCACCAGGCCGCCGAAGCCTACTTCTTTGGCAAGATTGATGTTCTCGAGTGTCAGGTGTCCTGAAGCATATACTTTTTTGTCGATGATGCCTTGTTTGGCTGCTTCTTTCAACTCTTCTTGGGTGTAGGCACTTCTTGTTTCTGAAGGCGTTGCGTCAAAAACATTTTCCAGGCACACGGTGGTCGCGTGCTTCTTCGCCAATCTCAGCTGTTCTATGCTGTGGCAGCTCTGGCACACATTGCCTTTGTAGTGCTCGGGCTGTTGGGCCTCGTGTGCCAGGTAGATTCCTCCGAGCGAGCATTCGTTTTTGAGGTAAAAGTGCTCGTGGACATATATTTTCTCGTGGTATTCTTCAGGGATGAGGGAAAGTAGCCGCTCCGAGTACACAGGAGAGGAGTCTGGCTTAAACAGCAACAGTAGCTCCATGCCTTTGTCGAAGAGGCTGGTCAATATCTTGTCTTCTTCGACAAAGAAGTCTGGTTGTGTCATGACGATCAGTTTCATGTTATCTCAGCATTTCTGCGTGCAAAAGTATAAAAAAAATACCAGAACTCTTGTCTTATTTGGGTGAAAAATGAGGCCTTGAGTTACAAAACCTTGTTTTTTTATGACAAGTGTCTGACTGTCAGTCGTTTTTAACACATTCCTTCTCTCCAATTCATGCCGTTGACAAGATACCTGTAGGAGTCATTGGCATTGGGCATGTTTTTGCAGGAGCGTGACGCTTGGGCGGGGAATGGCTCTTTGTTCTGATTTCTGGAGCCGCCGTTTTCCATGTCCATGTTAAAGGTTTCGTTCTCTGGAGCCACCCACAGTAAGCGCGGTCGGCAGCAAATGCGCCTGGAATGGCAGTCGCCTCCTCAACATTTGGGATGGCAAAGCTTCCGGTATTCGGCGTCACGGTCTTACCCGGCTTGGGGTTGGGCTCGTCCTTCAAGTCCAGCGTCAGCGGAGAGAAATTGTAAGTGCCGCACAGGGTGCGGAAGCTGATGTGCTCACCTCGATGATTTTCTAAAAAACAGTTAAAAATAATTAATAAATTCGGGCGTAAAATCATTTTTTGATCTTGCAACTCACATTTTCTGTAATTTTGCAATCCTAACATCGGATTTTATGAAAGATTTTGATCATTTGCAAACCCCTGTATACGTCCTGGATGAGGCGCGTTTGCGGAAAAACCTGGAGCTCATCGGCGGTGTGGCGGCTGATGGCGATGTGGAGATTATCTTGGCATATAAAGCGTTTGCCCTTTGGAAGACGTTTGGAATTTTTCGTGATTATATCCGTTCCACCACTGCCAGCTCTTTGTTTGAGGCACGTCTGGCATTTGAAGAGTTTGGTGCTCCCGCCCACACTTATTCGCCAGCTTATACGGACAATGAAATTGCTGACTTGGCGCGTATGTCCAGCCATCTTACCTTTAATTCGTGGAGCCAGTACGAGCGCCACAGGCAGCGTGCCCATGCGGCAAATGCGGACATTAGTCTAGGCATTCGCATCAATCCTGAATATTCGGAAGTAGGCACATTGCTGTACAACCCGTGTGCTCCCGGCACTCGCTTCGGGGTGACGGCCGACCGTTTGCCCGCCTATATGCCCTCGGACATAGAGGGTTTTCATTGCCATTGTCATTGTGAGAGCGGTTCCGACGTTTTTGAACGCACTTTGGCGCACATCGAGGCAAAATTCGCCAGATGGTTCCCACAATTGAAGTGGATCAATTTTGGCGGCGGGCATTTGATGACACGCAAAGACTACGACTTGCCTTTGCTGTTGCGGCTGTTGAAGGACTTCAAGCAACGCCACCCCCACTTGAAGGTCATCCTTGAGCCGGGGAGTGCTTTTGCTTGGCAAACGGGCGAGTTGGTGGCGCAGGTAGTGGATGTCGTGGAAGACAAGGGCATTCGCACCGCCATCCTAGACGTCAGCTTTACCTGCCACATGCCTGATTGTTTGGAGATGCCATATATGCCGCAGGTCCGAGGAGCTAATATCATAGAAGACGCTTCGGTTGATGATGCCGACCATCGTCGCCACGTCTACCGTATCGGCGGCAATAGCTGCCTCTCGGGTGATTTCATGGGGAGTTGGCAGTTCGATCACGAATTGAGCGTGGGCGAGCGCCTTGTCTTTGAGGATATGCTGCATTATACCACCGTCAAAACCACCATGTTCAACGGTATTCGCCACCCCTCAATCGCACTTTGCCGCGCAGACGGCTCCATGGAAGTGTTACGCGAGTTTACCTACGAGGATTACAAGAGCCGCATGGACTAATTTTTTAGTCATTTTTTACTTTGTTTATCGTTTTTCGATGAATAAAGTTGTATCTTTGCAGACAGAAGTAAGCATAAACCTAGATGATGGTATTTCAAAATAAGCGCCGTTGGCAGCTCCCAAAGGGCAAGCCAGTGACGGAAATGGACAAACAGGTGATGTACTGGGAGAACAAAGGACGCTTGGTGCCCACGCGTGACCTGATAAAGACACCTGAGCAGATCGAGGGTATTCGTCGTGCAGGATTGGTCAACACCGGGGTCTTGGATGAAGTCGCGCGCAACATCCGCGCCGGCATGTCGACCCTTGAGATAGACGAGATTTGCATGCGATATTGCGAGGAGCACGGTGCCACACCCGCTTGCCTGAACTACGAAGGCTTTCCCAAAAGTGTTTGTACAAGTATTAATGAGGTGGTGTGCCATGGTATTCCCAAAGCATCGGATGTCCTGCAAGAAGGTGACATCGTGAACGTGGACTTTACCACCATTCTCAATGGTTATTATGCCGATGCCTCCCGAATGTTCATCATAGGCCAGACCACACCGGAGAAGGAACAACTGGTGCGTGTGGCGAAGGAGTGCCTTGAGGCCGGCGCCGCCGCTGCAAAACCCTATGGATTTGTCGGTGATATTGGCAGGGCCATTCAGAAGCATGCCGACAGATACCATTATGGCATTGTTAAAGACCTTTGCGGGCATGGCGTCGGGCTGAAATTTCATGAGGAGCCTGAGGTCTTGCACTACAAGACCCGCGATAGCGGCATGCTGCTGGTTCCGGGAATGGTGTTTACGATTGAGCCGATGGTCAACATGGGCACTTGGAAGGTGTTCGTGGATGGCGACGACGAGTATGGCTGGGAAGTGATTACCGAAGACGAGAAGCCGAGTGCCCAATGGGAGCATACGTTTGTGATGACAGAGCATGGCCTTGAGGTCTTGACATATTAATTGTAATTAATTAATTAAGGTAATTTTTTTATTAAGGTGAGAGAATTAAACGGTGAAAGGCGAGAAAACATACATATTAGGCATCGAAAGCAGTTGTGACGACACGTCTGCCGCAGTGCTTTGTGACGGAATTCTATTGAGCAATGTCACAGCATCGCAAGCCGTCCATGAAGCCTATGGCGGCGTGGTGCCGGAGCTGGCATCGCGTGCACATCAGCAAAATGTCGTGCCTGTGGTCGACCAGGCATTGAAGCAGGCAGGAGTCGAGAAGTCTCAACTTTCTGCCGTGGCATTCACCCGCGGGCCTGGGCTGATGGGCTCCTTGTTGGTCGGTGTCAGCTTTGCCAAAGGCTTTGCGCGGTCATTGGGCATCCCTTTGATAGACGTGAACCATCTTCAAGGTCATGTGCTGGCCCATTTTATCCGCGATGCGCGGGAGAGCCATCCCGTCCCTCCCTTCCCGTTCCTCTGCTTGCTTGTAAGCGGTGGAAATTCCCAAATTGTGAAGGTCAGTGCATACAATGCCATGGAGGTGCTTGGCCAAACCATCGACGATGCGGCGGGAGAGGCGATAGACAAGTGCTCAAAAGTAATGGGGCTGGGCTATCCCGGCGGTCCGATTATCGACCGGCTTGCCCGTGAAGGCAATCCGCAGGCATTCAAGTTCGCCCAGCCGCAGATTCAAGGCATGAACTACAGTTTTAGCGGCTTGAAAACCTCGTTCCTGTACAATTTGCGCGACTGGCTGAAAGCCGACCCTGACTTTATTGAACATCATAAGGCCGATCTTGCCGCCAGCCTTGAATATACTATAGTCGAAATTCTGATGAAGAAACTCCGTCTTGCTGTTAAAGAGACTGGCATTAAGCATGTGGCAGTGGCCGGCGGCGTTTCGGCAAACACCGGCCTGCGGAATGCGTTCTACGACCATCAAAAACGACACGGCTGGACGGTCTACATCCCGAAATTCTCATATACCACAGACAATGCTGCGATGATAGCCATGACCGGCTATTATAAATATCAAAATCAAGAGTTTTGCAACATGGAGACACCCACTTTTAGCAAAGTGACCTTCCAGTAACGAGAAAAGAGAATAAAAACAATGATACAAACACAACATGCGTATGGAATTTGAACAGAAAATACTTAGCGGACAATTGCAGCAGTTGTTGTATGAGTCTGGAAAAACGTTGGGAACTGCTGAGAGCTGCACTGGCGGGAGGATTGCTGAGGCCATTATTGCAGTTCCAGGTGCGTCCGTCTATTTCAAGGGTGGCGTCATCTCGTACACCAATGAAGTGAAGGAAAAATTGTTGAATGTAGACAAAACCCTCATTGACGAGAAAGATGCCGTTAGCGAAGAGGTGGCAGTGGAGATGGTTAAAGGCGCCATTTCGTCTTTGGGCGTTGATTTTGCCATTGCTGCAACAGGCTATGCCGGCCCTGGCGGCGGTTCCAAGGAGATCCCGGTAGGCACCATCTGGCTGGCTTGCGGTAACTTGGAGCGTATTGTGACCAAACAGCTGACAGAGGATTTTGGGCGTGATGTGAATCTCTCCGTTGCCACTCGCACTGGCCTCCACATGATTTTGGATTTTCTGGAAGAAGAGCATTTGCCCAAACAAACCGCGGTTTAGCGCGCCATTTTCGTGCAAGAAAGCATAAAAAATATTAAATATCAGCATTTCTTGTGTATTTTTTTTGATAATTTAGAAAAAGTTTGTATTTTTGCACGCTGTTTGGAATAAACACCTACAAATTAGGAAACAATAAAAAATAGATAGCAATGTCAAAGATTTGTCAGATTACGGGGAAAAGGGCACAGATAGGCAACAATGTTTCCCACTCAAAACACCGCACGAAACGTCGTTTCGACGTGAATCTGTTCAGCAAGAAATTCTACTATGTAGAAGAACAATGCTGGATTAGTCTTAAAATCAGCGCAGCCGGTCTGCGTCTTATCAACAAGGTAGGTCTTGATGCAGCACTCAGGCAAGCTGTTTCCAAGGGCTATTGCGATTGGAAAGACATTAAAGTTATAGGAGACTAAAACAATGGCAAATAAGAAAGCAAAAGGCAACAGAGTGCAGGTCATTCTTGAATGCACTGAAATGAAAAACAGCGGCATGAAAGGTACGAGCCGCTATGTGACAACCAAGAATCGTAAGAATACTCCCGACCGCATGGAGTTGATGAAGTATAACCCCATCCTGAAGAAGATGACTCTTCACAAGGAAATTAAATAAACGTAATAGAATATGGCAAAGAAAACCGTTGCAACCCTCCGAGATGGACAACAGGATGGTCGCGCTTACACAAAAGTTATTAAAATGGTGAAGAGTCCCAAGACAGGCGCTTATGTGTTTGACGAACAAATGGTGCCCAACGAGGCTGTTAAAGACTTCTTCAAGAACTAGATGAATTTTTAAAGGTGAAACAATTATACTATAGACAAGAAAGCGGTAACACAAGGTAATGTCGCCGCTTTTTTGTCTGGGAACGAAAAGTAGAAAACATTTATTTTATTTACTTGAAATTTTAAACTTATTAGGGAATCCTCCGGCGTTGCGAAACGCTGGAGATTTTTTTGTGTCCATATTACTTTTTTTGTATCTTTGCAATCACAAGCCCATTTGGGGCGTTTTTGAAGAATCAAGCCAATGATATTAATCGTAGACAGTGGAGGAACGAAAAGCGACTGGGCGCTATGTGCGGGAGGAACGGTGCGGAAGACATTTTCTGCCGATGGACTGACACCCGTTCACCAGTCGGTGGATGAGTTGCAGAATGTAATAAGGACACAGGTCCTGCCCCAAGTTGGTGCAAGTGGCGTACGGAAAATTTATTTTTACGGAAGCGGCTGTATGGAGCATAATACCGGCCAGATGCGCCAGGCTCTCTCGGAGATATTTTTCTCAGCAGCAACTGTTTTCGTCGCCGACGATCTGTTGGGAGCCGCGCGCGCGCTGTTTGGCGCAGACGAAGGTGTTGCCTGCATCTTGGGAACGGGCTCTAACAGCTGTTTGTATGACGGTCGCAGCGTGGCCGCCCACATTCCGCCATTAGGCTTCATCTTGGGCGATGAGGGGAGCGGCGCGGTGTTGGGACGTAACTTCTTGAATTCCATCTTTAAAGACCCACAATGTTCTGCCCTGCAGCAGGCTTTCTTGTCATCAACGGGGCTCACTCTTCCGGAAATCATTCAAAAGACTTACCGTGCGCCGTTGCCGAGCCGTTTTTTGGCATCCATAGTCCCTTTTCTACATGCCAATTTGGAAAATCCATGGGTGAAAAGCCTTGTCATAGAGAATTTTAAGTCGTTCATCCGACAAAATGTCATTCATTATGCGCGCCCAGACCTTCCGATAGGTTGTGTCGGCAGCCTGGCCTATCATTTTGAATCCCAATTGCGCCGTGCAGCGGACGAGTTGGGCATAATGGTAGGGGCAGTATTGAAAAATCCTTTGGACAAACTCATAACATATCATCAAAATGACCAATAGTTTTCGTCAAAAATACGCCATTGTCCTAGGCGCGAGCTCGGGAATTGGGCGTGGAATTGCGCGTCGGCTGCTGGCAGACGGCTGGTTTGTGGCGTTGGCAGCCCGCCGGGCCTCGTTGTTGAAAGAATTGTGTGAAGAATATCCTCAACAGACCCTTGCCATGGTCATTGACGTTGATGCGGCAGATGCGCCGGAATGTTTGGAAGCGTTGATCCGAAAGCTGAAAACTGTCGATTTGTACGTTCATGCCTCTGGGATTGGCAAGCAGAACCAACAGTTGGACCGAATGGTAGAACAGGCAACAGTGACTACCAATGCGCTGGGTTTTACCAATATGATAGACACTGTTTTTCAGCACATGGCGGCCAACGGCGGCGGCCAGATTGCCGCAGTCACTTCGATAGCAGGTACGAAAGGGCTGGGTGCCGCGCCTTCGTATAGTGCGACGAAAGCCTTTCAGAACGTTTATTTGGAGGCGCTTCAGCAGTTGTCGAATATGCGGAAGTTGAAAATCCACCTCACTGACATTCGTCCCGGTTTTGTGGATACGCCTTTGCTGGCCGAGGGGAAATACCCGATGAAAATGGAGGCAGGATATGCGACAGACCTTATGGTAAGAGCCATTTACCGGCGAAAACATGTGGTCGTGGTCGACTGGAAATACTGTGTACTGACATTTTTCTGGCGTTGGTTGCCACATTGTCTTTGGAGGAGGCTCAGAATTGCGACAAAATGACAGATTTTTGAAGAAAGCGTGCCAAAAACATGGGTTTTATGTCTTTGGCACGCTTTTCGCTACTATATGTTTTACGAGAAACTAATTTTTTAAAAACATAGACATACATGAACATTCAACCATTAGCAGACCGCGTGTTGGTATTGCCAGCACAGGCAGTAGAGTAAGTCGGGGGCATCATCATTCCTGATACCGCAAAGGAAAAGCCGTTGCAGGGAAGCGTTGTCGCTACGGGCAAGGGGACGAAAGACGAGGAGATGTTGCTTAAGAAGGGCGACAAAGTTCTTTATGGAAAATATTCTGGTACAGAACTGGAGTATGAGGGTGAAAAATACCTGATGATGCGCCAAAGCGATATTTTAGCGATTGTAAAGTAAAAAATGTATAACATCAACAATAAAAAAGTATTCATCATGGCAAAAGAGATAAAATTTAACATCGATGCACGCGACCAGTTGAAGAAGGGCGTTGACCAACTTGCTAACGCAGTGAAGGTGACTTTGGGGCCTAAAGGCCGCAACGTGGTTATCGAAAAGAAGTTTGGCGCACCTCAAATCACCAAGGACGGTGTGACGGTGGCAAAGGAAATTGAGCTGGAAGATCGTTACGAAAACACAGGTGCACAGTTGGTCAAGAGCGTGGCAAGCAAGACTGGGGATGATGCCGGCGACGGTACGACCACGGCAACGATTCTGGCACAAAGCATCATTACCGAGGGCTTGAAGAACGTGACGGCGGGTGCCAATCCGATGGACCTCAAGCGCGGTATTGACAAAGCGGTGAGTGAAGTTGTTAAATTCATCAACAAAAGTGCGGTTAAAGTTGACCAAGATTACGATAAAATCGAGCAAGTGGCAACCGTAAGCGCCAACAATGACCCGGAGATAGGCAAGTTGTTGGCCGATGCGATGCGCAAAGTCTCAAAAGACGGCGTTATCACGATTGAAGAGAGCAAAAGCCGCGACACCAGCATTGGCGTAGTGGAAGGAATGCAGTTCGACCGTGGTTATTTGTCGGCATATTTTGTGACTGACGCCGAGAAGCTCGAGTGCGTGATGGAAAATCCATACATCTTGATTTATGACAAGAAAATCAGCAACCTGAAAGACTTCTTGCCTGTGTTGCAGCCAGCTGCCGACAGCGGCCGCCCGTTGCTCGTCATCGCAGAGGATGTGGATTCAGAGGCTTTGACCACGCTGGTTGTCAATCGTTTGCGCGCCGGTTTGAAGATTTGTGCAGTGAAGGCACCCGGCTTTGGCGACCGCCGCAAGGCAATGCTGGAAGACATTGCTGTGTTGACCGGCGGTTTGGTGATCAGTGAAGAAAAAGGCTTGAAATTGGAGCAGGCAACACTTGAAATGCTTGGAACTTGTGACAAAGTAGTGGTTTCAAAAGACAATACAACCATAGTGAACGGCGCTGGCGACAAGCAGCAGATCAGCGATCGCGTGAGCCAAATCAAGAGTGAGATTGCCAATACGACCAGCAGCTATGACAAGGAAAAGTTGCAGGAACGTTTGGCCAAGTTGGCAGGTGGCGTAGCTGTGCTTTATGTAGGTGCCAACAGCGAGGTTGAGATGAAGGAGAAGAAAGACCGCGTCGACGATGCGCTTTGTGCTACTCGTGCAGCCATCGAAGAAGGCGTTGTGGCTGGTGGCGGAACGACCTACATCCGTGCGCTCGACTCATTGAAAAAAGTCAAGGGTGAGAATGCAGATGAGCAGACGGGCATCAATATCGTGGAACGTGCCATTGAAGAGCCGCTTCGCCAGATTGTCACTAATGCAGGCGGTGAGGGAGCCGTTGTTGTGCAGAAGGTGCGCGAGGGCAAAGGCGACTTTGGTTACAATGCCCGCACCGACAAGTTTGAAGATATGCGCAAGGCAGGTGTCATCGATCCGGCAAAAGTGGCTCGTGTGGCCCTTGAAAATGCCGCTTCCATTGCAGGAATGTTCCTGACAACGGAATGCATCATCGTGGACAAACCCGAGGAGAAGGGAGCCATGCCGATGCCGAATCCGGGGATGGGCGGAATGATGTAAATGACCGCGCTGACATAAAAAAGAATCGGGAACAGCCTCGTGTGGGATTGTTCCCGATTTTTGTACTGGCACATGATGGTTTTTCCAGCGAAAATGTGTATCTTTGCCAAGTGTAAACATTTCTTTTTAAAGTATATTGGACAACTTATCAGCGTTATATCAATCGTGTTTTGGCTGTAAAGTGCAAAGCATTCGGCAATTGGCAGGCGAGGGCAGTAATCGCAAATACTATCGCTTGAGTGGCGGCGGCGGCGTGGTTGTTGGCGTGGAAGGTACGAGCAGGGACGAGAACCGCGCCTTCATCTATCTTGCCCGGCATTTTGCAAGTAAACAGATTGCTGTCCCCGAAATATTGGCAGTCAGTGACGATGAGATGTACTATTTGCAGTCAGACCTGGGGTCTACGTCGCTTTTTGATGCACTTGGCAACGGCAGGAAAGCTGGCGGCCGCTATACTCAACACGAGCGCGCTCTTTTGTTCAAGACCATTCGCGAACTGCCCAATGTGCAAATCCGTGGCGCGCGCGGGCTCGACTGGGCAATGTGCTATCCGCAGCCGGCATTTGACGAAGACAGTGTCCTGTTCGACTTGAATTACTTCAAATACTGTTTTCTCAAGCCTTTGGATGTTGATTTTCATGAGATGAAGCTGGAGGCGAATTTCCGCTTGTTGGCAAAGGACTTGACTTGCGAGCCCACCAGCAGTTTCCTGTATCGCGATTTTCAGGCGCGCAATGTCATGCTAGACGATGAGGGCAACCCGCATTTTATTGATTTTCAGGGTGGTCGCCGCGGCCCGTATTATTATGACGTGGCGTCTTTTTTGTGGCAAGCATCTGCCAAATATCCGCATAAATTGCGCCGGGAATTGGTGTATGAGTACTATCAGTCGCTGAAAAATTATACGGAAGTGCCCTCGGAACGCCATTTTGTAGAGCGTTTGCGGCTTTTTGTACTTTTCCGTACATTGCAAGTGCTCGGGGCATACGGTTTTCGAGGATATTTCGAGCGAAAGCAGCATTTTTTGGACAGTATACCCCCTGCCATGCAGAATTTGCGTGAGTTGTTGCACGACAGCCATTTTTCTTATTCTTATTTGACCGACCTTTTATGTCGGTTGACCGACTTGCCGCAGTTCGCCGCGCCGCAGGAAGAGCCCGCGGTGCGTGCAGACGGGTATAAAATTGCGGAAAACGATGTTTATGAGGCACATCCGAAAGACGGGCCGGCTACCTTCTCAAAATACGACGGAAAGGGGCCTCTCGTGGTGCGTGTGTTCAGTTTTTCCTATCATCGGGGCATTCCTCACGATGACTCGGGCAACGGCGGCGGGTATGTCTTCGACTGCCGGTCGACGCATAATCCAGGGCGTTATGAGCCTTACAAGAAACTGACTGGTTTGGACGAGCCTGTTATCCGTTTTTTGGAGGACGATGGTGAAATCCTGGAGTTTCTGGAACATGCTTATCGGTTGGCAGATCATCATATAGAGCGTTATTTGCAACGTGGTTTCACCAACCTGATGTTCTCCTTTGGATGTACGGGCGGCCAGCATCGGAGCGTTTATTCGGCACAGCATTTGGCGGAGCATATCCACGAGAAATTTGGCATTGAGGTGCATGTCTGCCATCGCGAACAGCGCATAGAGCAAGTTTTTGAGGCTGTGCAGTAATTTTTTTTGGATATGGCGAATTTATGTTTAAAACATTGATATGATTTTTATGGAAAATATTTTGGAAACAGCCGCTCAACAGCGTTTAGAAGTGACGGAAACCTCGAAAGTCTATCTTTTGTCCATTGCCAGGTGGACGAAATTTTTGTGTATCATTAGCCTATTGGGCAACTTTTTCATGTTATTGTTAGGAATTGGTCAATTATTGATAGGCTTTAACAGCGTGGATTCGCCTGAATTCTTAGGATTCAGGCACTTTATGTGGTCGTTGGGCCTTGTTTGTATCGTGGTGGGTTTATTGATGACTTGCCCTTGTATCAGAGGCTTGAAGGCTGTCCATACAATCAAGCTCGCTGTCAGGTCCGATGACGCTTTGGCATTTGAAAAAGGACTTAAAATTTGGCGATGGGTGTGTCGTTTTACCGGATGGTTTGTGGTGGTTTTCTCGATTTTCACCATTTTGAGTTCGGCCGTTCTGGTAATGATGGTTGGTTCACAAGAATTGCAACTGCTCCCGTAACGTAATACAAGACAAAAAAACTGCGAAACAATCACGATGGAAAGTTTCGCAGCTTTTTTTGTCTATAGACTTTTTAGCTTAGAATTGCTCGCTTGCACTGTGCAATACTTCGCTGAGCGTCGGATGGATATGCACCATTTCGCTCATTTCTTTCACCGTCGTATTCTTGCACATGAGTGCGCTGGCTTCTTGAACGAGGTCTGCGGCGTGTGCCCCGTAGGCATAGCAGCCGATGATTTTCCCGTCTTCACCAGCCAGCAGCTTCAACATTCCGTCGCCTTCATGCATGGCAAGAGCCTTGCCGTTGGCGCGGTGGAACGATTTCTTGCACACATATGCAAGGCCTTGTTCTTTGCATTGCTCCTCTGTCAGGCCAACTCCGGCAGCCTCGGGCAGTGTGAAAATTGCCGAGGGCATGATGTCAAGACGAATGTTATCGCTCTTGCCCAGGATGTGATTCACGGCACGCAAGCCTTGGAATGTTGCGGCATGGGCGAGCATACAACGTGCGTTGACATCGCCGATGGCATAAATATGCGGGATGTTGGTCTGCATGTTGTCGTCAGTTTTGATGCCGACACGGTCAAACTCCACGCCCGCCTGTTCCAGTCCAATGCCTTCCGTGTTGGCGGCCCGGCCCGTTGCAATGAGTACAACGTCGGCTTCAACCATTTCTTCTTTGCCTTTTCGCTCGAAGTAAACGCCCTCGCTGGTGATGCGTTTTACGGCAGCTTGCATGTGGAACGTCACACCGCGCTTGCCGATGGATTGACGCAAGCGTTTTGCGATGTCGCTGTCTATTGCCGGCAGGCACTCTTTCAGGAACTCAACAACGGTTACTTGGCTGCCGAAACTGTTGAAGATTGATGCGAACTCCATGCCGATTACGCCTGCGCCGACAATGCATAGGCGCTTCGGAACCGATGGTATGTTGAGCAATTCGGTGGATGTCACAACATGCGGGAGGTCTATTCCTTCGATTGGAAGCAACTTGGCACGTGAGCCGGTGGCAATGATGATATTGTCGGCAGTGTATTCTTCACCGTTTGCGACGACTGTTTTTGCATCTTTGAACTCGGCTTTTCCGCGCACCAACGTGATTCCAGGCATGGCGAGAAGTCCCTCTACACCACTGCGGAGTGCTTCCACGACGCTTTGCTTGCGGGCTAGGACCTGGTTGAAGTCAAAGTTGTAACTGACATCTTGCAGTCCGAAGGCATCGCCCTCATGCAGGTTTTGCATGATTTCCGCATTGCGGCAGAATGTCTTTGTGGGGATACAGCCGCAGTTCAGACATGTTCCGCCAGCTTCGTTGGCTTCGAAAATCGTTACTGAGAGGCCGTGCTTGGCAGCGTGCTCGGCGGCACGATAACCGCCGGGGCCGCTACCAATGATAATCAAATTACTGTTGTTCATTCTTCATCTGTTTATAGGTGAGAATCGGTTGCTTGGCAGCCAGTACGTCGTCCACACGTCCGATGGGGGTGTGGTGCGGTGCGCTTTTCACCGTTTCCGGCTCATTCTTGGCTTCTTCGGCAATGGTCCTGAGCACGTCAATGAATCCGTTGATGGTTTCGAGGCTCTCGTTTTCAGTCGGCTCTATCATCATTGCCTCATGGAAAAGCAACGGGAAATAGATTGTCGGGGCGTGATAGCCATAGTCCAGAAGACGTTTGGCCACGTCCATCGTGGTTACACCGGTTGACTTGTCTTTCAGCCCGTCAAAAACGAATTCGTGCTTGCAAAGTCCGTCAATGGGCAACTCATAAACGTCTTTCAGCGCCTCCTTGATGTAGTTGGCGTTGAGTGTGGCAAGCGGGCCGACCATCTTGATGTTCTCTTTTCCTAGCGATAGGATGTAGGTGTAGGCACGGATGATGACGGCAAAGTTGCCAAAGAAAGCGCCGACGGCATAATCGCTGTCTTTGCATTCTACGCTGAACTTGTCGCCATCCTTCACCACTTTGGGGCTGGGGAGGAACTCGACGAGTTTCTCGCATACGCCGACCGGTCCGCTGCCGGGGCCGCCGCCGCCGTGAGGGGTTGAGAAGGTCTTGTGCAGGTTGATGTGCATCACGTCGAATCCCATGTCGCCTGGACGGCAAGCGCCGAGCATCGGGTTGAGGTTGGCGCCGTCATAGTACATTAGGCCGCCGCAGTCGTGTATCAGTTTCTCTATCTCAGGAATCTTCTGCTCAAACATTCCCAACGTGTTGGGGTTGGTCATCATCATTGCGGCGACGTTTTCGCCCTCACGTTCAATGAGTGCTCTCAGGTCTTCAACGTCGACGAAGCCGTTTTCTGTACTTTTTACTTCTAGGACATCGAGTCCGCAGACAGCTGCTGAGGCGGGGTTGGTGCCGTGTGCAGAGTGGGGAACGATGACTTTTGTCCGTTTCGTGTTGCCGTTCTTCTCATGGTATGCGCGGATGATCATCAATCCGGTCAATTCACCGTGGGCACCGGCAAAGGGGGTCAAGGTGAATTCGCTGAGGCCTGTCAGTGCGCACAGAGATTTTTGCAGATTATAGTAAACTTCCAGTGCTCCTTGGCATTTCTCGACGGGTTGCATCGGATGGATGTTGGCGAAGGCGGGCATGTTAGCTGTCTCTTCATTGATGACGGGGTTGTACTTCATCGTACAGCTGCCCAGTGGATAAAAGCCGTTGTTGACGCCAAAGTTGTTTGCACTGTGATTGGTGTAATGACGTATGACGGTCATTTCATCGCATTCGGGCAGGTTAGCGTCATTGCTGCGCTGCATTTTTTGGGGCAGTTCATAGCTTCCGAACATGTTCTTGGGCAGTGTGTAGCCTTTGCGTCCAGGATGCGAAAGCTCAAAAATCAGATTGCCATATAGTTTGTTATTCATCTTTAAGCCTCCTTCGTTAGTTCAACAAGTTTGTCTATTTCAGCCTTTGTACGCTTTTCAGTAACGGCAAACATGATGGTTCTCCCATCTATTTTAACACCACCCAGGATGCCGTTGTCAGCCAGGTGTTTCTGCAATTTGTCAACGTCACCGTCGTAACGGACGCAGAACTCATTGAAGAATGGCTGATTGAATGCTAGCGTGAATTTACCGGTTTTCAGCAGTTCGTCACACAGGTAATGTGCTCCGGCATAAGACAGTGTCGCCGCTTCTTTTAGTCCTTCTTTGCCCATCATGGACATGTAGATCGTAGTGAACAATGCCATCAGGCTTTGGTTGGAACAAATGTTGGATGTTGCCTTTTGCCGGCGAATGTGCTGTTCGCGTGCTTGGAGTGTCAACACGAATGCTCTTTGTCCGCGGCTGTCCTTTGTCGCGCCGACAATTCGGCCCGGCATTTTGCGCATCATCTTCTCCGTGCAGCACATGTAGCCGACGTATGGGCCGCCGAAGGATACGGGGATTCCGAGTGACTGGCCGTCGCCGACAGCTACGTCAGCCCCCCATTCCGCAGGGGTTTTCAGCAGGGCAAGGTCTGCGGCAATGCTGTTCATGATGAAAAGTGCCTTTTGCTCGTGGCAGGCATCTGAATAACCGCTATAGTCTTCGATCACACCGTAGTAGTTGGGCTGCTGGACAACAACGCCGGCCACGCCGCCGCCGTTGAGCTTCTGCTGCAAGTCGGCTTTGTCGGTAGCGCCGTCTTTCTCGTTGATCAGCTCGATTTTAATGCCGTTGAAGTGTGCGTAAGTACGGATGACACGGAGGATTTTCGGGTCAACGGTTGCTGAGACAAGGACTTTTTCGGCTTTCTTGGCATTGGCTTTTGCCATCATCACTGCTTCAGCGGTGGCTGTGCTTCCGTCGTACATGGAGGCGTTGGAGATGTCCATGCCCGTCAATTCTGCCATCATGCTTTGGAATTCAAAGATATAGTGCAGTGTTCCTTGTGAGATCTCCGCCTGGTACGGTGTGTAGCTGGTGAGGAATTCAGAGCGTTCCACCAAGTTTGATACGGCGGCAGGAGTATAGTGGTCATAGGCTCCCGCGCCTGCAAAGATGGTCAGTTGGTCGTTCTTCTTGCCTAGCTCTTCGAAGAAGCGGCGGATTTCCATCTCGCTCATCTCAGAAGGCAGGTCGTAGTCGCCTTTGAAACGTATGCTATTAGGAATTTCGGCATACAACTCTTCGAGCGAGTTGATGCCGATTTTCTTGAACATTACGTTTAAATCCTCGTTGGTCTGAGGAAAAAACTTGTATTGCATAGACAAAAATCAATTACTGTTTGTTACAGAAATCCTCGTATGCCTTGGCATCCATGAGGTTGTCGAGTTCGCCTTTGTCAGAGAGTTCCACCTTGATGATCCAGTTTGCGAAGGCATCTTGGTTGATGAGCTCTGGAGTGTCTTCAAGAGCTTCGTTGATTTCAATTACTGTTCCGCTGACGGGAGAGATCAGGTCGCTGGCTGCCTTCACGCTCTCAACGGCTCCGAAGTCGCCTTCTGCCTCAATCTCGTCGTCTACCTCGGGCATGTCCACATAGACGATGTTGCCCAATGCGTGTTGTGCAAAGTCGGTGATACCAATGTAGGCGAACTCGCCTTCTACTTTTACATACTCGTGTGACTCGCTGTAATAGAGTCCTTCAATTACTTTTGCCATAATGTTTATTTTTTGAGTTATTTTTTATAATGTTTATCGTAAAATCTTTTCTTGACA
>ODAI014691523.1_pt1 | contig 19151 bp, 23 predicted proteins | sample 1539321 | NCBI WGS metagenome assembly ODAI01 (sample SAMN02144231, study PRJEB22623) | gut metagenome | biome: sheep rumen | host: Ovis aries | place: New Zealand
ATAGTGCCATCAGGCACATAATACTTAATAAAAACAGTTTTTTCATTGTTTAATAATTAACCTCTATGCTGTCCGACCCGCAACAGCATTATACAAAAGAAGCGTGGGTCTGTATGTCTCACATTGTACTTGAAGGTCGTCGGAAACCTGAATTATCAAATGTAGTAACAGCCCACGCTATAAGCGTGAAGCCATTATACAACCTTGATAATTCCACTTGAAAAGTTCCGACGTTCTCAAGTACAAGGAAGCATAACGCTTCTATTAAAAATCTTTCGGCATGAGCCTTTCGCTCAAAACCGATTGCAAAGATACGACTTTTTTCTCATATAGATAAAAAAAGAACAAGTATCGGCAAAAAGTTGTATCTTTGCAGCATGTTTTGATATAGAATCCTGCCGATAATGGAGATAGACAATCTATTGGAATTCGAAAAACGCAAGGACCTGCGCCAATGGCTGCAGGCACACCACACCGTGGCCACCCACTGCTGGGTAGCGACTTATCGTTCTCGTGATCCAAAAGGCAAGAGCCTCCCCTACCATGAGGTGGTGGAGGAGACGCTTTGCTTTGGCTGGATAGATTCCACGCTCAAGCGGTTGCCCGACGGGCGGTTGGCCCAGAGGCTCTCTCCTCGCCGCAAAGGCAGCCACTGGACAGAGCTGAACCGCCAACGGGTCCGCAATCTCGGTGACCAAGGGCTGATGACTCCGGCCGGATGGGCTGCTTACCAAGCGGGATTAGACCCAAACAATAGTTGACAATCAGTTCGCGGCCGCTTGTTTCACTAGTCGTTGTCCTAGGGCAAAAGCGTTCTCCAAATCTTTGGGGAAATGTTCGTCACGATAGCGGCGCTTCTCCTCCTCGCTGAAATAGGTGAAGGCATAGCGCGAGTAGTCGGCAAACTGATAGGTGTTGCAGGTGTAGAGGGTCTCGCTGTGGCCAAAGTTTTCTTCCAATTGTTTGGCGCAGGTGCCCAACAGCGTGGGGTACTGCCACTCGGGCATGGCCTGCTCAGGAATGTTCATAGTGAAAATCATGGCCGTCTGCTTTTCAATGATGGGACGGCGGCGTTGGCCCTGCTCGTCATAGTCATAGGTGAAGTTGGGTAATACCAGCCGTTCCATGAAGGCGCGTGTGGCCCCTGTGGGGTAGCTGAAGTAGACGGGCGAACCGATGACAATCACGTCGGCCTGGCGAGCCTTTTCCAGTATGGGTCGCAGAGAGTCTTTGATGGCACAAACGCCATCGGTCTTGGCATTCTTCAGCTGGCAGGCAAAGCAGCTGCGACAGCCGTGGAAGTCGATGTCATAGAGATTTACCAATTCGGTTTGGGCACCGGCCTCTTCGGCTCCACGCATGGCACTGCGCAGCATCTGGGCGGTGTTGTTGTTCTTTCGGGGACCCCCATTGACAAAGAGGGCCTGGATGTTTTTTGTTGTCATGATGATATTATTTTTTCAAGTTAAAAACACATTGATGGCCGGGTGTACGGTAGCATGAGTTACAAGAAATGCAGCGCGATGGGGCAGCATTGCCCTGCAGCCACCGGTTGGGCAGGTCGGGCTCGCACACAAGCGGGCGCGAGAGACTTACAAATGATATATTGGTGTTGTCCAGCACCTGATTGATGAAATCCACACTGCGCAGTCCGCCCACCAAAGCCACCGACACATCGAGCGTGGTGGCTAGCGCCGTAGCCGCTGAGAGGAAACTGCCTTCATTCGCCCCGGCACGAATGCCCTGCCGCGAAGTGCCGTTGGCACTCACTTCGATGGCATCGACTCCTTCCACTAGCCGACAAGCCTCAAGAAAGCCCTGTTGGGTCAGTCCTCCCGGAAACTCGTCGCTACAATTTATCTTCATGGTGACGATAAAGTCATCTGAAGTATGGGAGCGCATCGCTGCCAGTATGGCAGGCAGTATATGAGCACCCGCATAGCGGTCGGCACGGTGGTTGAAAAGTGGCGAGATGAACTTGCTGAGATAGAAAAAATGGGCTGCATGGATTTGCACTCCGTCGTACCCGGCTTTTTCGGCACGCTGTGCAGCATGGCCAAAGGCTTCCACCAGCTGGTCTACCTGAAGGGTGGTAAGTGTATCGATTGGGCCGTCAACCAGGGCCGTCTGCAGCAGTATGGGACACCCTTGGCGGTGGACAGCCTCTGTGAGTCGGCAATGCCCTTCAATGAAACTTTCGTCATAGAATTTGCATTCGCCCCCAATGCTGGCATCATCCGACGCAATGGATGTGAGACCCGTGACAATGAGTCCCACCCCACCGGCGGCCAAAGAACGATAGGTCTCGACAATGGGAGTGGTCACCCTGCCGTCCGTGTCGGCCAAACCCAGCCATGTGGCAGAGCGCCAGAGGCGGTTGCGCAGAGTTGTGTGGCGCAGTATGGCCCTATCAAACAGTGTTTTATTTGCGTAGTGCATAGTCTCAATTCTTTTTGCAAAGATAATTCATTTGGGTATTATAAACAAATAGTGCCATAGTGATAATTTTCGCGGTAAGGCTCTATTTCGGTCGTTCCGTACCCACTCCCCACTCGTTTCCAACCCGTTTCCGACACGTTATTTTAGCGAGTAGATAGCGAGGGGGGCAGGCAACCAGGAGCGGAGAAGGAGCCGTATTTGGTCGGCCAGTTCTTGCTGCTTCATCTGATAGGTGTGGCCGGTATGCTCTATGAAGATAAGTTTGTTACGGTCAGCAGTGGGCATGTGGCTATTGATAAGCGTAAGGAAACCGGCAGGATCGCCATCGGTAAAGTTGTCATAGGTACCTATCAGCAGGGCACCGGTGTGAGTGATGCACTCCACTTGTGAAAAATCGCCCTCATGGGTGTGGACATTGTTGAGCAGGCCGCTCCAAAGCCAGTCGTAGGCGGTGGCAATCTGACAAGTGACCCAGCCCATCAGCGGAAAGGGGAGCATCTCCTGGCCACGCCCTTCGGCAAAAGCGGTACGAACAAATTGGCGTGCGGCATCGGAGACAGTCGAGGTCATATAGTCAACGTTGGCAGGGCTGAGCAGCAGAAAGTGCTCGACCCGGGTGTCGTGGTGGCGCGAGAGGTAATAAATCACCTTGTTGGCACCCAACGAGTGACCCGCCAACACGATATGGCTGTAGCCCTGACGCTGGGCATAGTCAACCCAAGCACACACATCTTCGTCGGCATCGGAGAAACGCTCGTTCCACGAGCCAATCACTTCCTCCCGACCAGTGACGAGGTTGGGAGTTCGAATGGAGCCAACGGCATCGCAAGTTTGGGCATAGATGAAATCGATGCCGGCCGCATTGAGTGTGTGGCCGATATTATGATAAAAGGGGTTGCTGTAGAAGTTGCCGTGTATGCCTGTAATGGCAATGAGAGCGGTGTCGGCAGAACCACTTTGAAAGAGAGCACCGTCGAGCAGTATGCCACGAGTAGTTTGAGTATGAATGTCTTGCATAGAAGATCTCCTTTTGTTTGGGAGTGCAAAAGTACGCTCTTTTTGACTCACAGCCAAATGGTTGCATAGCGATAATTTTCGCGGTAGGGCCTAATTGGAATATTTTTCGTACCTTTGCAATTCCTATTATGTACAACAAAAAGATACCTGTAAACATCGAATGCGGTTTCCGCGTGGCACTTGAAGTGATGGGCGGCAAGTGGAAACCATATATCATTTATGAACTCTTGGACGGTCCCCGCCGCCCCAGCGAGCTGCACCGGGCCATCCCCGAGGCTAGCGACCGAGTGCTGACCCAACAGCTGCGCGAACTGCTGCAATACGGAGTGGTGGAGCGCAAGGTGGTGAACCCCATTTGCAAGCACTCCGAGTATTCGCTCACGGAACTTGGCACTCGCTGATCCCTATAATAGAACAGATGCGCGAATGGGGAAATCAATTTCGCCCCCGGCTAGAGGAGATACTGTAAGAAACGACCGAGAAGGAATAGTGACACTCAACCGATGATTTTCTCCAGCTGTTTGCGGGTGGCTTGCGGGAGCAGGTGCGAGAGATGTTCCATGATGCGCTGAAAGGATTCCTCTGGCGTGCGGGGGCAGTGGCAGGCCTCGCGGCCATAGAGCTGCTCGGGGGGGGTAAGGAGCGACCAGCCCCAGCCATAGGGATGGCCGTGTTTGTCATGGGGATAGACAAAATCTTCTGTCACCACCCAGCAGGCGGCCTGCAGACGAGAGACGTAGGCATCGAAACGGCTGCGCATCTTAGGACCAGTGAAACCACAGGCGGCACGAAACTCGCGCGTAATCATGCTGCGATTGGTGCGGAGGATGAGCAGGATGGTGTCCTCGATAGTGCCCTCCTCGGGTTTGGGGTGGCGGCTGCGCCGATAGTTGCAGAAATCGGGCCACCAGTCGAGGGTGATGAATCCGGCCTTGCCGGCAAAGAATTTGCCGTAGACACAATTGCCTTCTGTAACAATAGTCCCCTTCCATTTCCAAAGAGCCCATTCCCAACCGCCGTCGGGCAGAAGATGATAGCGGCAGGAGGGGTCGACCAGTTCGTCGCCCGAAAAGCCTGAGATGCCGCAATCGAACAAAGGGAGAAATCCCATGTGCTGAATGGTGTCCATCATCTCGGGACAGTTAGTAACCTTTTCCATGGCTGGGCTATTGCTCGGGCACGACTGCAAAATAGTTGAGCGGCTCGGTCTGGCTGGCATTGATAAGGCTGTGGCTGTGGCCTTTGGGACAGTAGTGCGCCTGACCGGGGGTGAGGGTTTCCTCGCCGTTGTCGTAGAGGCAGCGGGCAAGGCCGCTGAGGATGTAGATAATCTCACTTGAGGTGTCGTGACAGTGATAGCCGATGGTGCAGCCGGGTTCCAGGGTACCAAGCATTATCTTGTTGGTGCCATCGTTCACTATGCGGGTTTTGGTGACACCCTCGCCCCCTTTGAAATTGGGCAGGAGGGACAACTCTATGTTATTAAAATCGATAACCATTTTTTATGTGCATTTTGGAACTACAAAAATACATTTTTTTTTTGACACAAATGATTATTGGTACCATATAGGTGGGTACGGAGGGTGGTGAAGACAGTAAAGAAGAACGTGGCAAATAATGCAGAGCCAACGGATTGCAACATTGGCCGAATATTTTTTTTTGCAATCGAAATAAATGTAGTAACTTTGCACTTTGATTTTCACTGAAAGATATGCTACAGACAGACGACAACCCTCCCTCAATCCTAGCCCTTGCTTCCACACAGGGACAGCCCGCAGAAAACATGCCCAAGGATGAGTTTACCCAGACCCTTTTGGAAAGCGACAGCGTTTCGCGCGCCGTGAAGGACAGCATTGCCAATATGGACCTCCAAGACGTAAAAGGCCTCTTCACCGGCGAGAACACCCTGCTCCGCGATGCGATGGACTATGGTTTTCAGATGTTCATTGGGTTCATTCCAAAACTGATTGGTGCCATTCTCATTCTATGGATTGGCTTCAAGTTTATCAAGGTCATCAAGAAGTCTATCAACCGGGTGCTGGAGAAACGACATGCCGAGTCCAACATCAAGGGGTTCTTCTCTTCTCTGATAGACGTGCTGCTGAAGATTCTCTTTATCATCATGGCCATGGATGTAATCGGCATCAAGGCCACCTCGTTCATTGCCATTCTCGGTGCTTTGGGTCTTGCCGTGGGTATGGCTTTGCAGGGCACCTTGCAGAACTTTGCCGGAGGAGTGATGATATTGATGCTGCACAACTTCAAAGTGGGCGACTATATTGAGACAGGCGAGTTCAAAGGCTATGTACGCGAAATCCGCATCTTCAACACAACCATTCAGCCCTTTAATGGCCGCAGTATTATTGTGCCCAACAGCGAGTTGTCCAACAAGACCATCATCAACCACACCCGAGAACCAATAATTCGTCTCGATGCCGTGGCCAGCGTGGCCTATGGCAGCGACTTGGACCATGTGAAAGAGGTGCTGAAAGAGGTGGTGGACAACGACCCGCTGATTCTGCATGAGCCCAAGGCTCCCACCATCGCCGTTAAGGAACTGGGCAGCAGCTCGGTGGACTTCGCCTTGTGGCTGTGGGTAAAGGTGGAAGACTACTGGACCGTTTGGATGCGGCTGAGCGAAAATATTTACAAGGCATTTTATGCCAACAATATTTCCATACCATTCCCACAACTGGATGTGCACCTAGACCCAGCCTCGCCAAAGGCTCCCCAGACTGCCAAAACTGAAATGGTGCATGTGCCCGACATTGAATCCCTACCCCAAAACCAAGGTTAATTTCACATGAAGAAACAAGTTTTTTTTCTGCTATTGCTGTTGTTCTCTGCTGCGCTCTCAAGGGCTCAGCATTATGAGGCCGAACTTTCCGACTCTGCTTTCGCCAGCGTACTCACTTGCGGACCAGGAGAGGAGTTCTACAGTTCATTTGGCCACAGTGCCCTACGCATCTGTGACTCAACTATTGGTTTAGACCTAGTCTACAACTACGGCACTTTCGATTTCAACATGCCTCATTTCTACTGGAGTTTCGCCTGCGGCAGGCTGAACTACAGTCTCAGCCGCACAGACTTTGAGTCTTTCCTCTTTGAATATTCCTACGAAGGCCGAGCCGTGTGGGAGCAGCAGCTGCGCATCAGCAACCAAGAGCTGAACAACCTATTCATCCTGTTGGAGCAGAATTACCTGCCCGAGTATCGCTACTACAGTTATGATTTCTTCCGCGACAACTGCGCCACGCGTGTGCGCGACATGGTGGTCAACTGTCTGGACCACCGCAGGCTGAGCCCCAAAGTGGTGACGGACACCAATCTCTCTTTTCGCGACATAGTTTACAAAAGCACCGAGAAGAATCTGCTTTGGTGGCGGCTGGGTGTGGATATTGCTTTGGGCCAACGTTGCGACCACCGTTGCAGCAACTATGAGTATATGTTTTCTCCCCTTGAGATGATGGGCCAACTGGACACCATGAAAGTCAGCGACACGCAGCAGCCACTTGTCAACCCCGCACAACAATTACTCGCAGAGACTAGACCGCCCCTTGCCCGCAGCATTTCCCCTACCCTTTTATTCTGGGTACTATTCTTTGTAGTGTTGCTCCTCACATTGTTGGAATGGCATAAAACATGGCGGCTCAACTGGTTGGATGCCATTATCTACGGCGTCACTTTCGTTGTGTCGGTGCTGGTTATCTTCTTGTGGTTCTTCACTGAACATTATTGCACCAAGCCCAATTTCAACATCCTATGGGCTTCGCCACTATTCCTCTATTTCGCCATAGCCCAACGCCGCAGCAAGCAGTGGATCATTTGCCTCCAAATGGTGATGCTGCTAGCCGCCATGGTCATGACGATAGGACCGCTCCCACAACAACTCAACGCAGCCATACTGCCCATCTCGCTCATCCTCTTCTGCCGTCTGTTGGCCGACCTGCGTCACCGTGTGCGATAGGGCTATTGGATGCGAACACGCGGGTCAAGGATGCCGTAGAGGATGTCGGTGATGATGTTGATGACGATAAGCAACACACAAATAAACAGGATAGAACCCATCACGACGGGGAAATCATATTTGTCCAGACCGTCGACAATGACGATACCCATGCCCTTCCAGTCGAAAACATACTCTACAAAGACCGCACCAGCCAACAATCCAGCCAGCCAGCCTGAAGCCGATGTGACCACTGGGTTCATCGCATTGCGCAGGGCATGACGGAAAACCACTCTCCTGTAGGGCAAACCTTTGGCACGTGCCGTGCGGATGTAGTCCTGCGAAAGGGCTTCCAACATGCTGTTTTTGGTCAACTGGGTGAGAGTGGCCAATGGCCTGATGCCCAAGGTGAGGGCCGGGAGAATCAGATTCTTTAGGTCTAAGTATTCGCCAGTGCCATAGTCATCAACGGTGTACAGATTGCCAAACATGTTCAGGTGGGTATAGTCGGCCAACACATAAGCAAAAAACCAAGCGATAAGGATAGCCGCAAAGAACGAGGGGAGCGACATGCCCAACGTGGAGAGCACCAACGTGAGGCGGTCTACCCAACTGTCTTTATACAAGGCCGAAAGAACACCGAGAAAGATGCCCAATAGGAGAGCAATGGAGAGTGCCACCACTGCCAGCAAGGCGGTTTGAGGGAAGGCAGAGGTTATTATCTCCGACACCTTTCGCTTGGACTGGTAGCTGCGCCGCAGGTAGGGGGCTTTGAGAACCACTGAGGTGTGCCCGGCTGTGAGCAACGTGGTGTAGGGCGCATACTTATCTTCAGCAAGAAAGAAAAAATTCTCAGGGTCGCTATTATTATGGAATGAAATGGGCAACAGGTCGTTGAGATAGTTTAGGTATTGAATTCCCACGGGTTTGTCTCTTCCCAAATCTTTATTGATGATGGCAATGCTCTCCTCGTCTGCCCGCTGGCCAAGCATCATTCGCGCCGGGTCGCCAGGCAAGATGTTGAAAAGAAAGAACACCAAGGTCACCACTCCCAGCAATACCAGAAGTCCATAAAGCAGTCGTTTTAAGGTATAGCGGAGCATGTTACCTTATTATTTCAATCCCCTCACAACCGATTTCTTGGCAACGAAGTCTTTCAGGTAGTAGGGCTCAAAGTAGGCTACATCTTCTACTTGATTGTTCTGTAGTTTTTGCATGGCTATGCGCAGCATGCCTGTGGCTGAAATGTGAAAATCGGAGGCATATTTCGCATTAGGGTGAACGCCCAAAATCTCGCGAGTCTTCTCGGCCCCATCACCGAAAAATGTCACTTCGCTATTTTCAAGATAAGTTTCGTAGATGCCGGGAACAATAATATCGGCATCGACTGGTTTGACCTCACCCTTAGGGCTGTAAATAGCGGCATAACACTCCATGCGGCGAGCGTCTATCATGGGGCATACCAAGCCGTTATATTCAGGATGGGCAGCATAATATTGTGAAGCCATTCCCTGCAAGGTGGGCACGGCAATGAGAGGTTTGCCTAGGGCATAGCACAGCCCCTTGGCAGAGCTGACCCCAATACGTAGCCCCGTATAGCTGCCCGGACCACTGGACACGCAGACAGCATCTAACTGAGCAGGACGGACTTCGCACTGCTTGAGGATCTGGTCAACGAAAGGAGATAACTTGGACGAATGGGCATTCTGCTCATCGGAATGCATTTCTGAAAGGACTTCGCCGTCACGGGCCAGGGCAACGGAGCAGACGGGTGTGGCAGTTTCTAGAAGAAGTAAAATCATGATAATTGCTATAAGTCTACTTTCTGCGACGTGGAATATAAGGGGCGTGTTTGGGTTGATAGGCAATCAAGCCTTGATCGCCAGAAAAGATTTCCACATCGCCTAATGAACAATAATATTCTGCAACATCTACAATGCTTGCATCGCCTAGAGAAAGAACATCAACAGTTTTCAACCATCTATCTGTAAGTCTTCTTAACCCATCGGGACTCCATAGTTCTTTCTGATTAGAAAATGCAACCCACGGTGAGTTGTTGTCTATGGAATTGTTGATGATTTTTGATAATTCTATTGCAAATTTTCGTCTATCGCCTCGAATATGAGTGATATGGTTGCCTGTTTCGATGATTGAGGCCAAAGGCAAGACAAAATAGGTTCCTAGACCATTTTCCTCGCTAATTTTTTCATTAACTCGACCATAATCCCAACGGTTATCATCTGGTCCGCATGTTTCAAAATCTGGCATTTTAAGCCAAACACAAAGAATGCTAGTGTCTAATATAAGATATTTATGCCTAGCAATACTCATAGCACTCCCTCCGTCATTAATCCTCCAACACTATTATGGGCTAATAATTTGGGCAAGTTCTCTTTCTCCTCGACTGGTTCCACAACGCTGCCACCAGTTTGACCATCTCTCTTGACAAAAAACACGATAGGAAGCATATCTATACCCAAATTGTCAATCATGACAGGATTGTGGGTGGTACATAATACATCAATACTCCGTTCATTACCCAAATTCTTTAACATCGTTATTAATTCTTTTGTTCTTGAAGGATGCAATCCATTATCAATTTCTTCAACTATAAGCAGACTGCCTTGAGGCCGAGTCATCATGGCAGTGGCAATGGCCAAAAAGCGCAATGTACCATCCGACATACTGCGGGAATCAATAGTTGTCTCCTCTCCATCTCTCCACTGCTCTTTACACAACAACATGGCGTCTGTACCAAACGGTCCATACTTTTCCGTCCACACACGTTTGACATCTTTCTCTGGCAACGGTTTTAGATATCTTGTAAGTTTTTCTTCAACTTGGATGCGTTTTGCTTCGTCCATAGCCGAAAGCACCCCAGCCATATTGGAAGCATCTGATTTGAGTGTCTCGGATAAAGATGAGTACCCACGCATATTATTGGGAACCGGATTTAGCACAAAAATATTTGAGAGTTCTTGCTGAACGAATGATACTCCATCTTTAATATACTTTAATACATCCTTAGACCCCATTTGCGAAAGGACTGAAGAAACACGTGAAAACTGGTATGTTTTTTCTGGACCTTGTGAACTTCTTCTTGATAATACATCGACATATGGTTTTGTAATATCTGTAAGATAACCCCGAAATAGATTATCAGACTTTGGCTTCCTTTCAGGGTGGGATGAATCTAATGAATATGTTAACACAGAATTAGATTGGTCCACTTGCACTAGAGCCTCCTTGTCAATATACACCCTTTTATCATCAGCGATACGGAGTTCAATGGAATAATGATATTCTATGCTATGAATATCCCTTGCAACGACAACGGTTAAAGTTGCAAATCGTTTCCCTTTGCGAATCAACCACTCTCTACCTCCTCTAATCTCGTTAATAACAGTCTCAACAGGTTTGCCTGTAGCCAATTGCGATAAAAAATAAAATGCATCTAAAAGATTGGACTTACCTGATGCATTCGTCCCAATTAATATTGTCAACGGGTCAAGATAGATTGTGGATGGAGAAAAACTCTTCCAATTCGTTAATCGTAATTCCTTAATCATACCAAACTCTATTACAAAATGGATATAACACTACCGCATATCGATAACTACGATGCCAGGGTTGGCTTTGGTATCGTAGACAAAGTCGGCATCGGCGGCGGTGGCATTCTTGAAGTTACTCACTGTGTACTCGCTGCGGGAGGAGTCGTAGTTGTGCTGTTCCAGTTTCTTCAGTTGGCCATTTTTGTCAACATAGATACGGATTTTGTGATAGCTACGGCCTTTGTTGGGCTGCAGGTCGATGATGGAGGTGCCGTTTTCCTCCTCGCGGATGAATTTAGCACGGTAATTCTTACTATAGTTGGCCAACAGACGAGCCGGATTGGTCAAGTCATCATCGCTGTCGGCTATCGGCGTAACAACAACCTCCTTGGCCGACTTGTTGACCTGCCAGACAGACTTGCCGTCGCAATAAATATCTACTGAACCAGCCTTAACACGGTAGCGCGGAGCATTGTATAGCACGTCTGCCTTTTGGCGGAATGTCTCTTTCTTATTGGCGTCGTAGTTTACCACCGTAACGGTGAACGAGACCGTGCCCGACATCTTGGCCGAAGCCTTCTTGATGATAGTGGTAGCATTCTGATCCACAGTGCCATTGGCGGTATGGGTCAGTTGGGCGTATGATGCCGATGCACACAGGAGGGCGGTGAATAATAATGCAACTAACTTTTTCATACTTCTATGATTCTATTTATTAATGAAGATTCTGACCGATGATGTTCATGAACTCCTCTCGGGTCTTGGGGTCTTTGATGAAGGCTCCGGTGAAGTCACTGGTAGTGGTTACACTGTTCTGCTTCTGCACACCGCGCATCGACATGCACATATGTTGGGCCTCAATCACCACGGCAACACCGAGGGGATTCAGCGTATTTTGGATGCAGTCCTTAATTTGTCGAGTGAGTCTTTCCTGCACCTGCAAACGGCGTGCATAGGCATCTACAATTCGTGGTATCTTGCTCAACCCCACGATGGTCCCGTTAGGGATATAGGCCACATGGGCTTTGCCCACGAAAGGCACCATGTGATGTTCACAGAGCGAGTAGAGCTCGATATTCTTCACCACCACCATCTGCTTGTAGTCCTCATGAAAGAGGGCCGACCGCAGGATTTCCTCGGGGTCGAGGTCGTAGCCGTTGGTGAAGAAAAGCATTGCCTTGGCAATGCGCTCTGGTGATTTCAGCAGTCCTTCGCGATTAGGGTCTTCGCCCAGCAGTCGGAGGATTTCTTTATAGTGCATGGCCATCTCAGCCACACATTTCTCGTCATATTGGTCTATTTTCAGATAACCTTTTTCTGTTTCGCACATACAATTTGATTTATGTCAATATAAGGCTGTTTTATTTAGTACGTTTTGTTGCTAAAACTTGCTATTCTATGCTCAAGAGCAGCCCCTTCAGGTATTCACCCTCGGGATGATAGATGCTGACGGGGTGGTCCATGGCATGGGGCAATTGGCGCACGATGCGCACTTTTCTGTTGGCATTGGCGGCAGCGGTGAAACACATGGTCTGAAAGTCGTCGCGACTGACGGCCTGCGAGCAGCTGAAGGTGAAAAGCAGTCCGCCAGGACGGATTTTCTCCATGGCCTTCTGGTTGATATTGCGGTAGCCTTTCAAGCCTTGCTGTAGACTGCGATGATTCTTGGCAAAGGCGGGCGGGTCGAGGATGATAAGGTCAAATTGGTCGCTCACGGTGTCCAGATACTGCAGCACGTCGGCAACCACTCCCTTATGGGGTGCTTGGGTACCATAGTTCAAGAGCACATTGCGGTTGCACAATTCGATGGCTTTCTTGCTTATATCCACTGTCTCCACATAGCTGGCACCACCTTTCAACGCGCCAAGGCTGAAACCGCCTGTGTAGCCAAAGCAATTCAGCACTCGCCGTCCTTGCGACAAGGTGGAAACCAGATGGCGGTTCTCGCGCTGGTCTACAAAAAAACCCGTCTTCTGTCCTTCAAAGAAGTTTATCAGCAGGCGGTTGCCGTCCTCACAAATTTCCCATTCCTTGGGTTCCACGCCCCAAATATAGCCATCCTCTGTCCCACCGCCGGGAATTGTGGTGGAACTCTTGTCAAAGATGGATTTCAAGGGCAGCTCCTCGGCAAAAAGTTGTGCCAAAAGGGGAAAAGTGCGATGCATTCCTACACTATGCGCCTGCAAAACCAGCACTCCGTTGTAATAGTCAGCAACCAGTCCGGGGAGATAATCGCCCTCAGCATGAACCAAGCGGAATACATTTGTCTCCTTCAAGTCAAAGAAACCCAACCGTCTGCGATACTCCACCGCCTGATGGACACGCTCACGCCAAAACTCGGGGTGGGCTTCGGGGTCCACGTCGGGTGTGTCGAAACTGAGCACTTTGCAGATGATGCTCTCGTCTTGGAAATGTCCTGCTGCCAACCACTTGCCGTCAGCCCCATACACATCCACCATGTCGCCCTCCTGCGGATTGCCCACACGCTTGCGCACCGCCCCAGAGAAAATCCATGGGTGACGGCGCAGGACGGCTTTGTCTTTGCCCGGGGCCAGTATCAACGATGGGCGGCTCACCTCTTCAGTTGTTTAATTGTTTCGGCAGGATTGGCCGATTTAAACACCGAACTGCCAGCCACCAGCACATCGGCTCCGGCCTCGAACAGCAGATGGGCATTCTCGGTGGTCACGCCGCCGTCCACCTCAATGAGGCATTGCGGATTCTTCCTATTGCACAGGTCGCGCAACTGCCGAACCTTGTTATATGTGTTCTCGATGAATGTCTGTCCACCAAAGCCGGGATTGACCGACATGAGCAGCACCACATCACACAGTTGCACTGTGTCCTCCAACAGCATCACTGCCGTCCCTGGATTGAGCACGGTACCACACTGCATTCCAGCATCCTTAATGGCGTGGAGGGTTCTATCAAGATGAGTACATGCCTCGTAGTGGACGGTCAGGATGTCAGCACCGGCCGCCTTGAAATCATTGACATAACGCCCTGGGTCCATAATCATTAGGTGGACATCCAGCGGTTTCTGCGCATGTTTCTTAATATGCTTGATCACCGGTTGGCCAAAACTGATGTTGGGGACGAATATGCCGTCCATCACGTCTACGTGCAGCCAGTCGCACTCGCTGGCATTCAGCATTTCTACGTCGCGCTGCAGGTTGCCAAAATCGGCAGAAAGGAGGGAAGGAGATATGAGTTTCATTTAGAGTTTGAGTTTTTCAAAATTACGACCATACACACCTTGGGTCTTAGAGACTGAGATAAAGGCATCCTGGTCAATGCGGTGGATTATTTGCATCACATGAGGCTTGTCGGTCTTATGCACCATGACGATGAGCACCGGACGCTGCTGATGGCTGTAGCAGCCCTCGGCATCGAGCAGGGTGGCACCACGCCCCACTTCTCTGGTGATGGTGTCGCCTATCTCGTTGTTTTTCTCCGAGAAAACCATTATCTGGTATGACTGCTTATTACCGTCCAGCACCATGTCCAGCACGTAAGTCATTGTGACCATGACAATATAGCCGAAAATCACATTCTCAATCTTGTGGGAAACGAAGAATGAACTTCCGATGATGAAGATGTCAAGATACATGATGACTTTACCGGGGGAAATATTGTAGTATTTGCTCAGAATCAGCGCAATAATGTCAGTACCGCCCGAGTTGGCTCCTCTGGAAAAGGTGAGGCCTATACCTGCACCACACAGGGCACCACCGATAATTGCACACATAAAACCGCCGAACTGGCTGACGTCAAAGAGAGTCTCCACATGCAGCACCTGCTGCCAAAAAATGAAGCTCAGAGAGGAAATAATGATGCCGTAAATAGTGTTGGCTCCAAATTTCGAACCTAGGAACTTAAAGCCCACCAGCACTAATATGGCGTTAATAATCAAGCTCATGACACCGATGGGAATTTTGATTCCCACTGCATAATAGAGCACCGAACATATACCGCTCACGCCTCCACCCACTATCTTGGCCGGAAGCATCACTGCCGACCAGGCAAAGGTATACAAAAGTATGCCTAGCGTAATGATGAAATAGGAAAGGACTATTTGATGTTTCTTCTTAAATATCTGCATTTTAATAGGTATACTTTAATCGTTAATAGAAACACCGTAGTCGCGGGCTCCAAAGATGGAGGTACCCACGCGTATCAGCGTGCTGCCCTCTTCCATGGCGATGTCATAGTCGTGAGACATTCCCATTGAGATTTCCTTGAATTCAGGGTGGCCAACAAAATATTTTTCAGCCAGTTGGTCGCGATAGGAATGCAGCGTGCGGAACTCCTGCCGCACCAAGTCGCGATTGGGGGTGTTGGTGGCCATGCCCATCACGCCCACGATGCGCACATGTTTCATTTGCGCATATTCAGGCGATTCCAGCAAAGCCTGTGCCTCCGTCATATCCAACCCGAACTTGGTCTCCTCGGTGGCTATATGAAACTGCAACAGGCAGTCAATCACACGGTCATGCTTGGCAGCCTCCTTGTCCACAGCCTCCAGCAGGTGCAGGCTGTCGATGCTGTGAATCAGGCTGACATATTCAGCAATATATTTGACCTTGTTGGTCTGCAAATGGCCAATGAAATGCCATTCTATATCATTTGGCAGCACGGCATGTTTGTCGCGCATCTCAAGCGCCTTGTTCTCGCCAAACAGCCGCTGACCAGCATCATAGGCCTCCTGTAGGTCAGCTACAGGCTTGGTCTTCGACACCGCAATCAGCCGCACTCCGTCGGCAAGGGTTGAACGCACCTTAGTAAGATTTTCTTTAATCATAGTACATTTAATGTTGATATGTTGACACGTTGATATGATGTGAGCCGTATAAACTTATCTACTTATCAACGGACAATAATCAATAACGCAAAATATATAATATTATTATTGCCGAACAATTTATTTTCTCGCCAAAGAACATCTTAGTTTACAGTTTTCATCTGCTCCTATCCCAAAATATGCTGGCTCAATATCTTGTCCAATTGTCCCACATAATAGAATGGTATGGATATCAACCGATAAGGCTTGTTATTGGGAGCAGGAGTGGTGATGTCCTGAACCATATACTCCCCGCTCCACACCCTCACTGCCGTCACCTTTTTCTCAGCCGTGTTCACAAAACTGTGTATAGACCTCAGATGAGAATTGGTGCCTGCCTTCACCTCTATTGGTATCAGTTGTGAGTCTTGTTGCCACACATAATCCACCTCTGCCGTCGCTCCCTTCTTGTCCCGTATCCAATAATATTGATTGTCCTTATAATGCCTATCCAACACCACCCTAAGCTCTTGCGCTACAATCTGCTCTGCAGCCCGGCCTCGCCATGTGTCCAACAAGTCCTTGTTTTGTAAGTATTCCAGCTGTATCCCTGCCACAAAGTTGGCAATGCCTATATCCACCATTGCAAGCTTTGGAGCCCTCCTAACGGCAGGCAGAGCAGGTACTTCGGTAGAGGTGACTGGATAATTCAACGAAAGAATGTAGGCCCGTTGCAAGCAATCCATAGCTTCATGTATTTGCGTGCTCGTATAATTACTATTTCCAAAGCCAGCAAACGAAATTGCCTCACCCACCGAAAACCAAGCCACATTCAATATATGGCGTATTATCCTCACCTGCTCCTCATTCTTGGCATACCGCTCCACGTCTTCGCTATACCCTTTCATCAAAGAATTGAATACTGGCGACAATCTCTCCACATCGGCGTGTTCTATATAGGACTTCACCACCTCAGGCATTCCACCCACCAACGCATACCGATTAAAACACTTCACCATCTCCTCATGCACGATGGAGGACACCTGCAATTCCTCCACCTGCCGGGCCCACTCCTCCCCCTTTGCGGCAGCAAGGTACTCCATAAACGAAAAGGGGCGCAGACTCAAATACTCCACCCTCGACACAGGAAACGACACATGCGACTTTAACAAACTCTGCAACCTGCTCCCTGCCGTTATCACATACAGCCATGGCATCTTCTCATAGTAATATCTCAACAGCCCCACCGCTCGTGGTTCTTCCTGTATCTCGTCAATAAACAAGAGCATCCGCTTCTCCTTATCGGATACAACGTGACTACGCAGACACAAATAACGCCATATCTCCTCCACATCATCTGTTCTGCGAAACACTTCGGCATCCTCCGAGAGCTCCAAATTCACCTCCACAAACACATCAAACTCCTTACCGAATTCGCGTACAAGCGTACTCTTCCCCACCTGTCGTGCCCCTCTTATCACCAAAGGCTTGTGCTGATTGGCATTCTTCCATTCCCTCAACTGACTAATCAACAATCTACTATACATATTATACCCTTTCTATTTACACACTGCAAAGATACAACTTATTTCTAAAACATAGGCAACTTTTACGTATTTTTCTTCTAAAACATAGGCAACTTTCGCTCATTTACTTTCTAAAACATAGGCAACACTCCACCAAGAACCTTCCCCAGACTTGTACTAGCCTAACAAAGCAGAACTAACAAGGAGTATTTTTATTCAGGCTGTTAACATACTCCTTGGAAATGATTATCAGATATTTTTGTTCACCGATTGCTCAAAAAAAATTGAGCCGCTTCGCGGCTTTAAATCATTGCCTGTCTGGCTATCGCCAGAACAGGCAATGAAAATAATGGAATGTCTTGCGATTGCGCTCTTGCGCGCGCAATCGTTAATCTTGGACAAGCCGGACGGAAAGACCGATGCAACGGCGGCTGTAGGTCACGCGCACTCCGCCGGAATCGAAGTAGAGGTACCACGCGAAGTCGGAGTCTCTGGGCGGCGACGACCAATAGTAGCCGTCGGACCCCACGCCGCCGACACCGCCGCCGCAACCGCGGTAGCCCGAGGCAGGCAACACAATGCTGTTACCGTTCGGCCCAGTAACCTTATATCCACTGCCGTTCCACTCCCATTTGCACTCCGATTTCAGTTCTTCAAACTTCTCTTTACTGGGTAATTTGCTACCAAAACGGCTTACTGCCTCATCGTATGTGAAGAATCCGTTCTCATTCTTGTCCTTCCACAGCGTCCCGCTCGAAAGACCTAAATCTATATAACCCTCAGGAACAGCCTTGCCCTTCTCCTTGTCGGTCACCAACAACACGATGCCCGTTGTACTTTCTTTGGTCATATATTTCCCATTTCCCAAATAATTGTTGGCACGCAACAGCGACAATTCCTCGTTGGTAGGCAAACGCCAACTGTTGTAATCATGCATAGCCTGCTTGTTGATTTGTGCTATTATAGTTTGGGGTTCACTCTGGAACTCACCAATCTCATTAGGGAATATCTTAAGGTAGCCATATAGAATCTCGACACTGCTGCGGGTACGGGGTGTCGATGCTGCCTGAGTGGAAGGTTTGGCCTGTACCGTTTGTCCCGGCGTGATGGCAATCTTGGCAGCCAACTTTGTTGCCACACTCTGCATGCTGGCACGGTATGACGATGTGGCAAATGTAGCACCTTCTGTGGCCGCGATAGTTCCTGTCTCTACATTGATAACCCGCGTGTCGACATTGTATTGCCCCATCACCACATTAATATCGCCCACCACTATCTTCGACACATTAAGAATCTGACCCACTCTCACCATCTGAGCTTGTGTCATCTGCGAGCGCTGAAAGCCTTGCTCCTCGATGGCCTTGTCTATTTGGGTGCGCTCCACCATCGTGTAGCCCGCCGGGCGGAAATAGGTGATAAAGATAGCGGAAATGCCATCCACATCGTTCTGCGATATACCCACACCGGCCTTGAATTCCAACACTGCGCAACGCTGCGCCTGCATCGATAGTGCCATCAGGCACATCATACTCAAGAATAGCAATCTTTTCATAGTTCATTATACTTTTTTTTTCAATTCCTTGTGTACACACTACTATTAGTGCTTGCATATTTCAAATTCTGTAGAATGCTCCACTATGGGATGTATCATGTATGAATACAATCCAACAGGAGCATTCATCTTCCCTTTATTCCCTGAACCATCGTCAGCTCTGATGTCGCAGCCCTACAGGCTGCCGGACGCTATCATCACCACTTTCTGACCAGCATCATAGGCTTCCTGTAGGTCAGCTACAGGCTTGGTCTTCGACACCGCAATCAGCCGCACTCCGTCGGCAAGGGTTGAACGCACCTTAGTAAGATTTTCTTTAATCATAATGTTTTTATAACGC
>ODAI014351861.1_pt1 | contig 19150 bp, 4 predicted proteins | sample 1539321 | NCBI WGS metagenome assembly ODAI01 (sample SAMN02144231, study PRJEB22623) | gut metagenome | biome: sheep rumen | host: Ovis aries | place: New Zealand
ACAAGGCTGCGGCCTCAAACTGAAGAAGGACTGGGATTTCGAGTTCTTCGGCAGCACCGAAGCCCTGAACGCCATGTTCAACATGTCGTTCACGCGTAACGAAAACGACCCGTGGCAGGTATTTGATTCCAAGTACCTGTCCATGAAGGTTGACAACTATCCCCAGCACTTCTATCTCGGTTTCGGGAAGAACCATGCCGACCTTTCGACCTACGGTATCGAGGCCGGCGAAGCGTCTGACGAGAACAAGTTCCAGGTCGGCTACTTCGGCGCCATCCAGGGTGCGACGCTCTCGCTGAAACTCCAGGATGTCGCCTTCGTCAAGGAGGTGCTCAAGGACAACGTGGACCTGAATTTCAGCACCTATCTATGGTACGACCTCCAGAAGGGCTTTGACTTCGGCGGCGATGTGAGCCTGCACCTGGTCTATGACTTGAACCATAAGAAGCTCGGTCCGCTGGTCATCGATTCCTTCAGTTTGGACGCCGGTTCGGTGGAGGGCGAGAGCGGCAAGCTCCAGCTCGCTGTCGCCAGCACCTTCCAGGTGGATTTCGGCGGTGCGCTGGTGGTCGCCGTTGAGAATCTCGGTATCGGATTCATCCTGAACTACAAAGACGAAAAAGGCAATTACGGCGATTTCGACCTGGACGCCGACCTGCAGTATCCTTCCGGATTCGGCCTGTCGGTCGACGCCTCCGCCGTGAAGGGTGCCGGTATCATCGAAATTGACCAGAAGACCGGCGAATTCTTCGGCGCCCTGGAATTGGTCATCATCAAGAAGATCGGCGTCGGCGCATTCGTGCTTTGTGATCCCGGTACGGCCAAGGGGCATAATTTCAGCCTGGTCGTCCTGCTGAGCGCCCGCTTCTCGCCGGGCATCCCGCTGGGGATGGGCTTCTCGCTCACCGGCATTGGCGGTACCCTGGGACTGAACCGTCAGATCAGCCGCGACGCCATCCAGAATGGCGTGCGGGCCGGAACCTTGGACCAGGTGTTCTTCGTGGAGAACATCAAGGATCACCTGGCGGAGATGAAGACCAACGTGATCACCTATTTCCCGGAGAAGCGCGGCCAGTTCTTCTTCGGCATCCTGGGTCAGATCAGTTACGAGCCCGTGGTCAAGTGCGACTTCGGCCTGCTGCTCCAGCTCCCGTCCCCGACGGAGATCATTATCGTCGGTGCCCTCCGCGTGAACGCGGCCGAGGGAATCGTCAAGATCAACGTCTATTTCGCCGGCGGTATCAACTTCGAGGAAGGAATGTGGTTCGACGCTTCCATCGTCGATTCCATGATTGTCGGCATCAGCATCTCCGGCGACATGGCCTTCCGCCTGAACTGGGGTGGCACGAAGGGTTTCCTCCTATCCATCGGTGGCTTCCACCCGGCCTACAAGCCGGAAGAAGGCCTCCATGTGGGCAAGATGAACAGGCTGGCGATGAAGTTGGACTACAGCATCCTCAAGCTGTCCTTCGAGACCTACATGGCGATTACATCCAACTCCTTCCAGATCGGCGCGCGGTTCGACCTCAAGGTGGGTTGGGACAAGTTCGGCATCGTCGGCTACGCTGGGTTCGACGCGCTCTTCCAGTTCGACCCGTTCCTCTTTATGTTCTACGTGTGCGCGGGCGTAAGCGTGAAATGCGGCAGCTGGAACCTCCTGTCCATCGACCTCTCCCTGGACGTGCAGGGGCCGGCACCTTGGAAGATTGCCGGCAAGGCGAAATTCAAGTTCCTGTTCATCCCCATCAAGGTCAGCTTCTCCAAGACCTGGGGCAAGAAGGCGCCCGAACTTCCTTCCAAGCTCGTGGCCGTCATCCCGCTGCTCGAGGAGGAGTGGGAGAAGAAGACCAACTGGATCATCGAGAACCCCGACGCCTCCGGCAAGCCGCTCGTTGCCATGTTCGATTTCCCGAAGGGCGAGCTGATCGCCCAGCCGGACGGCTCCGTCACCTTCAACCAGGCCATCGTCCCGATGAAGACCGAAGCCGACAAGAAAGCGCGTACGGAGGAACTGCTCAAGATGGATGTGTGCAACGACGCCGTCCCGGAGGACTACAACTCGCTCCGTGTCGCCAAGGTGAACGGCGAGGATGTCGTCATGGTGCAGAACGATTTCGCACCCAGCCTGTATAGGGCGATGAATGTGGACGAAAAACTCAAGAGCGAGTCCTATGTGAAGTACAATTCCGGCTTCACGCTGAATATGCGTGATTCGTTCGGCGCCATGGGCAAGGATAACAACCGGACCCTCGTCCGGGAAACTTCCTACTTCTGGAGACCGCTGGGAAGCAAGGAGTATGTTACTGGCGGAGGGCCTGGCAAGACGCTGGCGTTCGCCGCAAAAGATGAGAAATTGACTGCCTCCGTGCGTTCGGTCAAGAACTTGACCAAGAATGGCGTCGCCAAGGAACCCGTAGCCAAGAAGCCTGCCAACAAGATTACTGGCTCCAAGGATCCTGTCATCAAGGCCCCGATTAAGGACCCCATCAAGGATCCCGGCGATAGGACGCCTGGGGAGTGGAATGACCCCATCCGCTTCAATAGGAAGCCGGTCGCAGTCAGCAACAACCGCCGGGATCGGGCGGCCTTCGACCGTTATCTCGCCGTCCTCGAGAAGAAGCAGAAGAATATGAATAACAAGTAATCCCATCAGCCATGAGCATTGTACGTATATTGCCTTATTTAAGGAAGGGACTTGCCAAGGAGATTACCGGTCAACCCGAGGGAATCCGCGCCAGTTTCTCCGTAAAGGCCGACCTGGTCGGAACGGTGGCCGGATCCGAAGAGAACGCGGAGGAAGTATCGGTCAAGACGGAGGAACAGCGGTTTGCCCTGGCCGGTCCTGTCGATGTGAAGAGCGTCGAAGCCGTGGCCATCAGCGAAGTCGTCCCTGCGGACAAGTCCGAGGGGTACAGCATGGAATTCATGCCTTACATCGAGTTTTACGAGGAGGATTTCCCTTGGCGGTACACCCCCCTGGCGGCCTCCGGGACGCTCAAGCCCTGGCTGCTGCTCCTGGCTTGCAAGGATGACGAGTTTACCTTGACGAAGGACAACAAGGGATACCGTCGGGTGACGGTCGATCCGAAGGGCGAGGGATTCTATCCCAAGGTAGAGGAATTCTACAAGCTGGCGCATGTGCAGGTGACGATGCCCGACTGGACCTCGGACGACGTGGATCCGGCCGCCTATGTGAATGAGAATCCCGACGATGGCATCTCCCGGCTGTTCTGCTTCCGTCCGCTGGAGGCGGGCACCCGGTATACGATGTTCCTGGTTCCGGCCTTCGAGCTGGGCCGGCGGGCGGGAATGGGTGAATCCCTGGAAGGAGCCCGTCTCGACCAGCTCGCCTGGAACGACCAGTCGTCCAAGCTGTCCTTCCCGGTCTATTACCAGTGGTCCTTCAAGACCGGCGGCGAATCATTCCTCACGCTGGCCCAGAAACAGACTTTCATTTCCGACGAAGAGTTCAAGGCGCTCCCGGACGGCTTGAAGCTGGACATCCAGGAGACCGGCCTGAAGGAATACCGGTCCTACACGGAGACGATCAATGAGGATAAGGTCCTCGTGGATATGCCGGCCGCGCTCGTCAAGCATGGATTTGACGAATCCAAGCTCACGGAGGAGGTGCCGAAGCTCAAGATGATGTCAAGGAGCGGTCAGAACCCGACCCACATGACGGATGAACTCAAGAATCTCCAGTTGATGAGTCCGGTCTTCAACCAGAATGCCGATGATTTGAACGATGGCAAGACCGACTTCTCGGAGCAGGAGGATCCCTGGGTGGTGCCCCCGGTGTATGGCGCCCGCCACGTCCTGGCGACAAAGGAAGACTTTAAAAACGAGAAACTCTTCCTGAACAAGCTCAATCTTCGGTTCCGCAACCGCGCCGCCGCCGGTCTGGGCGTGAGCGTGGTGAAGCGCAACCAGGAAGTGTTCACGAACCGGGCATGGGGCATGATCGACGAAATCAACGCCCTGAACCAGCGCATCCGCGAATACTACGAGGCCTGCCAGACGAACGGTGCTTCGAGCAAGAAGGCGACCTCCTTGCAGAATTACGTGTTCCGGCCCCACGCCTCCGGCCTCCAGGCCGACGCGGCGATCCGCGTCGCGAATGCCCAGAGCGGCGCCAAGATCAACGCCGTGGATCTGGCGATGGATATCGCCAATCCCTTGTCCGGCCTTTCCGTGCGCTCCTCCGTTCTCCAGCCTCTCCAAAGGGGTACCGGCATCACCGTGGAGGAACTCGATGTCATCTCCAATCGGAAATACTGGAAGGAGCATTGGGCCGAAATTGTCCAGAAGTCAGCCGGCTACCGGTTCCTGACGGGCAAAAAGGAGGGACAATCCAGAAAGGATCCTTTCTTTGACGGCGATATCGACGAGCGGTTCAATTTCCTGCGTAGCATGGTGTCAGTTGCTTATCCGACGATCACGCTGAACGGAAAAGACCACAGCATCAATGGCATCAAGGACGCCAGTGAGGGGGAATTGCTGCATTTCAAGAGCAATTACATCCTCGATTGCTTCCCTGCCAGGTCTCCTTATATGGGCATTAAGGATTATATGGATGTCTTGGAGTATCTGTATGATGAATCCATCGTTTTGTTTGATGAGAGTAAGAGTTGGTATATTCCATGGATTGATAGCCTGGTGGCATTGCTTAAGTGGGCTGAGGATGAAGATTACAACAAACGATGGGGTAAAAACGATGGAACTAAAATAGAACAAAGGAGTTTGCCTCTCAGAACGTTCGTCATGGATGGTGATGAAACCGTTGGATACGCCTTGTTCTTGAAGGATTATGCCGATGATCCATTAGTGAGCGATTATCCGAAGGGTTTTTATTTTCAAGTTGATGACGCTCCGTTAGGGAAGACCAAGATATTTATCCTGCCTAGGGATTTATTTAAGAGTGTTCAAAAGGCGGAGGTTGTATATAATAGACAGGGGCATGCTATCAAACTTGTGGCTGACCCGGAAAAAGAAGGTCGGTTTATCCCGGAATCTGAGGACTTGTCACCTACCACGGTTTATCTGTCGGATGACTACCAGACTAGGGGCTCCTTTTTATGTGGAGTCAGAAACCATATGGTCAAGGATTCTTATTACCATAGGTTTTTAAGTATCCTGGAAGAACAATACGCGGATTCTCAGCAAAAAATACTGTGTTGGAAAAATGATCGGGTTCCATTATATAGTGGATCGCAAAAAGTTGGGGAGATTTACAGTATATATATTGAGTGGGGCACTAATGGCGCGATTAATATTAAAGCCGATTACATCTACGATAAAAGAAAGAAAACATGGTATCACCTCCATCACGGCTTTGCTGTTCCTATAAATAGCGAATACATTGTCCACACAAAGTTTGAGAACTGTGTCATAGTTGACATGGCTAAACTGATGGTTAAGGTTAAAGAGTTGAAGACTCGTCTGGAATGGTTTGATGATATTTTCTGGAGCCCCAATTATGCGTATTTGAATGCCAGCACAATCAATTCTGTCCCTGAGGTCACGGCCGATAAGATCGGTAAAGTCTGGGGAGAAGGTGGGAAGAAAGAACAGATGGAAAAGTACTTCGATACGGTCGTCGGCAAGGATGCGGAGGAAGGGAAGAAGTTGGAGGAAAGCGAGAAGGGATCGGTCCGGCGTTTCCGAGAGCATTTCATCGCGGCGGGGATCCTGTCCGATCCGGATGCCGAACCCCAGCCGGAGATCACATCGGAAGACGTGAGCGAAGAGCCGCCGAAGCTGATCGATGCGGACGAAGAGAACCGGAAGCGCCTGCTGGAACTGGCGAACACGTTCGCCGAGCGCGGCATGACCCTGGATCTGAGCATCAGCAACTTCGACGGGAAATACCCGATCATGGCCTACCCGATCTTCCCGGATCCGACCTCCTTCTATCTGCGGGAGCTGTCGGAACGGTTCATCCTGCCTTCCGTGGACAAGCTCAAGCTGAATTCCATCTCCTGCTTCGTGACCAATCCTATCTTCGAGGAAGCGTTCCTCGCCGGCATGAACACGGAAATGGGCCGCGAACTCCTCTGGCGGGAGTATCCCACGGACGAGCGAGGCTCCTATTTCCGCAAGTTCTGGGATCAGGTGGAGCTGCCGAGCGATTTCTCGGATGGCTATTTCGATGTGAAATTCCTGCATAACTGGGACAAGCGCCTTGGCGCCAACCACGAGGACGGAAAGGGCCAGCTGGTCGTCTTCGTCATTAAGTCCGAGCTGATGATGCAGTATCCGCAGACCGGCATCACCCTGTCCACTCCGAAGAACGGCATCCTGGAAGTCGTCCTCGTCCCTGAGATGACAGGATGGCTCGCCGATGACACCTATATGGCCGGCTTCGACATTTCGACGCTGAGTTCCACCAAGGACCTTTATCTCACCTTCACCGAAACGGATAAGTCTCAGCGGTTCAACAAGATTCCGCTGAGCAATAAAGAGGCAGATCAAGACAAGAGCGGAGATTTGAGCAGTGTATTCGCCGTCAAGCACAAGAACGGTGGGACCGTCTGGGGCTGTGGGGTCAAGTCGGACTACCTGGTGGTGAACGACCTTCATCTGGATGACGAATCGACGACTACGTCCGGATTGGGAACGGGCACGGTCATCAAACCCAAGCCCAACGGCAGACTGGACCCGCAGACCCCTGACCTTCGTGATGTTAGGCCCGAACTTAAAAGATAAGACCGGCTATGTATAACAATCAGGATATATTAAAGAAACACACCGCCCTTACCGTGAGCCGTAAGGACGTCGATACTTCGTTCATTCTGTTCCCGGTCCGCCTGGAAACCCGTTTCGTGAACAACTATCCCGTAGAGGATATCAACGAACCGGACCGGGCGCTCTATGCTTTCAAGTCGCTTTGGCACTATGTGGAGGCGCTTCGGAAAGGGAATTCGGAAGATGTTCTGCTTTCCCGTGCCACGAGGCTGATGGAGCGCGTGGAAAGCCTGGACACGGTTTATAGGGAAGACCGGACCCGACTGAAAGACCTCACTGCGACCATCGTCGATGCGACGAAGCCGACCGGCGAACTGGCCAAGGTCTGGGAGCGGATCCTGGTCCACATCCCCCGGCTCGCGACGCTGGATGTCGTTTCCGACAACGAGGCGACGGATTTCCTCCGGAAGCTGGATCGCGTGGACCGGACCATCCGCCGGATGGTGGACAATCCCGACTATAACGGTAAGCTCCGCAAGGAGGAGAACACATCTTTCTCCCAGTCCGCCCCGTACAAGCGGGCCCGGAAGTATATGAAGTCCTGCCTGCCCGTGCTGGAGCAATTGCTGCCGGATGATCCTTCCAAGTCCATCGTGAACCGTTTCTCACATATCACGAAGCGGCAGTTCGCCAAGTTCGTGCGGGTGATGAAGTTCCTGGAAATCGGTTCGGAGAAACTGGATGAAAGCTATGCGGGCTTTGACAGCTTGCCGGAGAAGCTCAAGAAACTGATGTATGACATCAGAAAAGGACTGAACAGCGATTTAACGAGATACGAGGAGTACCGGACACGCTATCTGGGCGGATGGTACGACCAGCAAGAATTTGAACCCCGCAAGCAGTCTCTCCACGACAAGATGCGGTCCAAGATCGGCAGGTACCATCATTATACCCTCTTCGCCGAGAAGATGATTCTCTGGAGCCTGCGGATGGCGACCTCGCATCGGGACATCGCTACGCCGAAGCGTGTCGAGATATGGCGCGGGATCGCCTCGAGCACCATCTTCAGTTTCCAAGAGGAACGGGAATGGCTCCTGGAGGTCCTGAAGACCTACAATGACTGGGAGTCGAACTATAAAGACAAGATGTCCCGGGATCTGTTTGACCATGATCACCGGATTTCCCCGAACCGGCTCAACAAGAACAACCGGTTCATCCGCAAGCGCAAGATGCACTACCGGAAGCATGTGAAGTGCCTGCTGATCCGCGTCTATCCGGACGAGGTGGCTGTTACGCAGATGGCGCGGGGCCTTTCCGCCGAGGAGATCCGGCACGCGCGCCTGTTCTGGGTGAAGTACTTCCATGCTACCAAAGAATTGGAAAGGGAAGCCGCCTGGAAGTCCCTGTGCTCGCTCTATACGCCTCCCAGGGCTGCCTTCATCGCCAGGAAGCAGTTCCCGAACCATTTGGAACAGTTGAAGAAGATGGTTGTTCCGGAAAAGATCGAGGAACTGGGTTATAAGTGGCTGGATCCCTACTTCACGGATCTGGAGCCCGTTTCGGATACGAGTGATTTGTTCCCCGTGCCGATTACCGAACTGATGCCCGACCGTTTCGTCGTCCAGGCGACGCTGGACAATGGAAATCAGAAACCGCATACCATCATCCAGTACGGCCGGCTGATTCCCAAGAGTCTCCAGGTGGGTCTGGACTTGAACAACCAGCCCGAGGTGACCGAGTCCGACAGCGGCTTGAAACTGGGTGGAAACCTCCGCTGGATGACGGACTATGCCGAGGCCGAACGGATGGGCATGGCCATCACGATTCCGCTGGATGCCTATACGTATTTCCACTATACGAGGAAGCAGATCCGTCAATACCGGGAAAAGAAACAATCGGTCCCTTCCCTGATCAAGCGCAAGTTCCTGTTCCAGTCCATCTACGTAACGGGCATGAAGGAGTTCGATCCCGAAAACGAGAAGGACAGCAAGATCTGTTCGCGGCTCCTGCAGGAAGTCTTCAACGCCCATCTGTATGGAGACGAGGGACTCGAACTGCTCAAGATCGGTACGCCTACCAACATCCTGGATGGAGAGGAAGGCGAGAACAGCACCTACGACACGGGCGAGGATGCGCAGATCAAAGAGTTCTACAACAAGAGCATTGTCCCGCTTGAGGACAAAGTCCGGCCCGGGATCGAAGACGGTGACGCCGACCTTCTTTCCTATCTGTTCGGCATCTCCTCGCTGAAACCGCGCTACAAGGACAATCCGTTCCTGAACACGGCGAACCGGGACAATACCGAAGTGCTGAAGCAGCGGTTGGTGAACGAGGCCTTCCTGAGAATGGCGGAGAAGCGTAAGACGCCGCTGACGGATAATCCCCTTCTGAATCTGCTGTCCAAGAATGAGAGACTGAAGGGTTATTTCAACTATGACGTTTCTTCCATGGGCGTGTTCCCTTCGTTCCGGATCGGCGACCAGCCCTACGGCATCGTCCCCGTGTGCGACTTCAAGAACATGAAATTCCGGAAAGGCGACCCCTTGTTTCTGGTCCGCAACCTCCTCCTGTTCCTGGCGGACAAGTGGAACACCCTTGCCAAGGAGAAAGTAGTTTCCGAAGGGAACATGTATCGCAAGGACAAGCTCACAACCGAAGAGCGTTACCTCCAGGCCGTTGGCGGCACTCCGGACTCCACGACGTTCTACGAGCGTCTGTGGGTCCAGGACCCCGAACTGCTGGATCCGGAGTTCTTCAACTATCTGCGGAAACATGGAGAAGATCCGGCCCATACGATCCGGACGCTGGTTGCGAAGCTTTTCCCTTCGCTTTCTCAGTTCGCCATGCTGGATCGGTTCTTCCCGGACAAAGACCGGCTTTTCGTCAAGGATGTCGATACCACGCATGCATACGAATCCTTCGATTGGGGGCGCCTTAGGGACGAGGTCAAGAACCTGGTCAACCAGAAGTTCCGGCCGTTGTTCAAGGACGATGCGGAGTGGGACCGGTATATCACAGGCACGTTCGACCTGTTTAACTACCGGCTCGATGCCTGGCTGACCGGCCTGCTGCACAATCGGCTCACGGAGCGGATGCATGTGAACAAGCGGCACAAGATCTCCATCGGAGCCTATGGCTGGGTTTTCAACCTGAAGGAAGATGCGTCCGAAACGGCATCCTACGAATATGTCGTAGCCCCGTCCGTCAATCAGGCGGTCACCGCCGCTGTCCTCCGAAGCAGTTTCAACCGTTCCGCCGAGGGATCGACCCAGGATTACAGTCTGAACGTGAACCTGTCTTCCTCCCGTGTCCGCCAGGCGCTTCGGATCATTGACGGCGTCCGGAACGGACTCTCCGTGGGCGCCGTGCTGGGAAGCGATTTGGAGCGGCTATTGCATGAGGATTTCAAGAAGCAGGGCGGCTTCGAGATGGATTACTTCATCTATTATCTTCGGAGCGCCTATCCGCTGAGCGGATCTCCTTCGGAAACCGGGTCGCTGGAAGTCGAGGACAACGCGAACGCCGACAAGGGGTTCCGGGACATCACCATCAACGTCCTGAACGGCTCCGCCCTGCTGGAGGATATGAGGGCCAGATTAAATGATGATGACAAGCTGAAAAAGCAGATTGCGAGCCTGTACAATTGGTTCGGGGGAAAGAGCGATCTGCTGAAGTGGCTTCGGAAACTGTTTCTGATCGACAGCGAAGATGAATCCGTCATCGAGCGTGAACTCAAGAAGTTGTTGGGCGCCAACTACCAGCAGCGGATCAAGCGCCTCATCAACCTCATCCAGCAGATGGAGGACGCCTATGACGCCCTGTCAGATGTGGTGACTTCCGAAAGCGTTTACAAACTCACGCAGGGGAACCGGGAGGCCGTCGAGGCCCTGATGAGCAGTCTCCAGACCGGCCGGAACATCCCGGAACCGGAAGTGACGGAGATTCCGCTGACCAGCGCCCACATCGAGCAGCGCGTCTTCGTAGCGCTGGACACCGAGGCGGAAGCCACGGTGAAGGATTCCATCCTGCAGCAGACCGAACCCCGCCTGGACAAGTGGATGGGCCAGGCCCTGGGCTTCGACCGTCTGGCCGTTCCGCAGGTCAAGGGGAGGACGATCACCTACGTCCCCCTGGCGGAACTTGGCATCACCCCTTCCGAACTCGTGTATCTGAGCGTGGACTGGGAGAAATTCCGGAAGTTCGTGGATGTCGCCTCCTGGCTGCATGATTACAATCCGGATCAGCCCGTCAAAGCGTCCGGAAAGTCCGGACGGGAATTATTTGATAAGACATTGACCCTTTCGGATCCCCTTCCGTTGGATGAGGCCGAATGGGCTGTCGATTCGATGCGTGAGATGATGTCCAAGTCCCGGGAGCTTCGTCAGAACGACCTGGTCGCCACGACCGAGACGCCGGAAGATGAACTGGACCGCACCCGCCAGATGGATGCTCGGTACGATAAGGCCCGGGAATACGTGGCAACTTTGTCGAACACCCTGTTCGACCTGGGTGCGGACAGAATCGTCGACGAGGAGACCGGAAAAGTGCTGCAGGAACCCGGTTCGATGGTCCGGTATTTTGAAGAGAATCCATACCTGCCGTTGACCAACGGAGAAACCTTGCGTTGCTTCAGGCTGCTGTTCCAGAGTTTCCGATGCGGCGTCCTGGATGCCCTGTCCGGGATCGATCCGGCGCTGTTGCTGGAAAAGGTCGACCGCTTCAAGAGCCCGGCTGAATTCAATGACTTGCTGCAGCGTCAGAAGGACCTCGTCGCGCAGATGGGGCATGTCTCGGTCGTCCTGCGTGATAGGATCGACAAGGCGGACGCTCTCCGGAATGACAAGAAAGATCCGTCCAGCATGGAAGCGCTCAAGCAGCTCCTGCCGAGTTCCTTCCGGGTCGTCCTTCCGTTCCGGCTGGACCATAATCCGTACATCGACGCCGAGGCGCTGGAGAAGCAGAAGGCTCCCAATTGGTTCGGCAATGTCGATGCCGCGCACCTGGAGAACGAGCTGATCGGCCTCGCTGATGTCCGGTCCCAGATGGGCGCGCTCCACCAGGTTCGGATGTTTGCCCGATGGAACGGAATCGACGCTCCGGTGGAAGCGACGGCGATGCAGATCGACACCGAGGAGGAAGAAACCCGTTTCTGGCTTGGAACGCAGGTGCCCCGGGAGGAAGATGTGCACGACGCCAACGTGTATACGGTGCTGAATGCCCAGTCATTCCTCCGTAAGCACCCGGAGAGCGGCAAGTACTTTGACGCAGCGGGCCTGGTGCTCGATTTCTGGGTGGAGAAGATTCCATACCTACGTCAGACGGCCGCCCTGGCCTTCGGCTATGACCAGCCGGATGCGGAGCCGCCGCAGGCCATCCTGGTGGGCGTTTCCACGCTCGGCGGCAACCATAACTGGTCGGAGCATCGCCTGATCCGGACCATCCGCTCCGCGATGCACCAGATCAAGAGCCGGGCGGTAGAACCCGAACACCTGTATGCGGACCGATGGGCTTCCAGCCTGTTCCCGCTTCTCCGGATCGATCCGGAATCTATTCATGATGAACTCAATGCGCGTTAACTATGGCAGATGCAAAACAGAATCCTGAAGGCTTTTTCAGCGAATACCTGAACGGGTGCGCCGAACTTGGCAGTTACAAGGGCGCACGCTTCGATGCGAATTTAAAGAACAGGGACAATACCCGGATTGCCGGGCACATCGAGTCGAGGACGCGCAAGATGGACGTCACTGAGGCCCTGCGGTTCCGGATCCATGATCCGCTCTGGATGCTGACGCGCCAGTGGCAGCTGGGTGAGTTCCGGGGCAACGACGCGGGAACGGCGATGAGTGTCCGCTGCCACGTCGCGTCCACGCCTATTTCCGGTTATGGAATGGGGAACAACTCCGCTTACTTGGCATCGGGTTTGTCCAATGATACGCCCATCGAACCCGTTGTGGAACAGGTTAACCGGGTAATCACCCCGCTGGTCCGCGTCGAGTCCGCCGCCTATTTCTGCACCTTGTTCAAGGGGCTTCCCCAAGCGGATTTCAATGCAATCATCGCGGAGTTCAGAAAGGTGTATCCGCTCAAGGACGAGATGGTCGATAAGCGGGCCAGCCTGGAGGTCGATGAGATTCGCTCTTTTTCCGGGGGGCGGAACACCCGGCTCCAGAAGTTCGCCCGGGCTTTTTCCTCGCGGGCTTTTGACGGGTATGCCCTGTATCAGGACCTTTCCAACCCAGCCTCGATGAAGGCATCAACGGTGGATGTTTTCAAAAGAGTGGGGCTGAAGGTGTTGGCAGATGCGAGAAAAGAATATCTTCCGTGGTTCGCCAACCGCTATCTGCCCAAGGATGCCAACAAGGTCTCCGCCTGGAACGTGCAGGATCTGGGTTACGACTTTACGGCTACCAATTCCGTGGCGAAATACAAGGCCGACGACTATGTCGGCGGCCGCGTGTCGTGGTACAGTTTCGACGTGGACTCGATGAAGGACAGCGTGTCGGATTTGGAGAAGGGCAATTACAAGAGAAAAGATATGCGTCGGGAGACCATCGACTCGCTGCCTGTCCTGGCGTCCTATCCAGGCTCGCCGAACAAACGGCTCTGGGAGTTTGAGAACAAGGATGTCTTCATGGGTAATTCCAAGGACATGCAGGCCAAGGGCAACGTCGCTTTCATGCAGTTCGCCACGATGTACGGAAACGACTGGATGCTGTGCCCGCTGAAAACGGAGATCGGCCAGTATATCGAGGTGGAGAGCATAGAGGTGTACGATACATTTGGCATCCAGAGCAAGATTCGCCACCGGGCGGGCTTGCGGGACAAGGGCGCCGAGACCTTCGGCCAGCGGTGGCAGATGTTTACCAATACACCGGTGAATTTGGAGGTGTACGACGATTTGACGACGAGGTACGCGAAGTACAAGGAACGGTATGCCAATGGCCTGCTGTTCCCGCCAGCGCTCGTAAGAACCCTGGAAGGCGAACCGCTCGAGGAGGTGAGCCTCCTCCGGGACGAGATGGCCAACATGGTATGGGGCGTCGAAACCCGGATCGAGGACGGCTGCGGCTCCTCCCTGGACGCCAACCTGCTGGCTTCGGAAGTGGAACAGTACATGGAAGACAAATATGCCGAACAGGTTGAGGAGATCAAAACGGCCCTGACCGTCGAGAATGTCGTGGAGAACGGGAAAGAGACAACACAGGTGACCACAGGCTACCAGTCAGACTACAAGTATTCCCTGATGACCAGTGTCCCGCTCAACTGGATTCCTTTCGTGCCCCAGCGTCTGAAAACCAAGGAGGAGCGGGCGAAGTACGCCGGTTTCCAGGGTGGACGTGAAACCATCCTGCGTCGGGGCAAGATGCCTTATTTCTTCAAGGACGGGTATTATCCCGTCCGGCCGTTGAGCTCGATCCTTAAAGTTGAGACGGAAGAGCCAGCCGCCCAGCCGCCTGTATCGCTTGGGCGTGGCGTGGCGAGCCAGAAGATTCAACCCGCCGCTAAGGTGAAGGAGAAACCGCTCTTCATCAACGAAGAAGAGGTCCAGGGTGTGGGTTCCGTCATCCGGAAGAACTGCCAGCGGAGCCGCTGGCTGAACGGCCAGACGTTTACCTGGATGGGATATACCCGGCAGATCAAGTACACGCAGGGGGTCAGCGGGCTCGAGTTTGACAACCTGTTGGATCCGACCAGATAGGAAAGACGGGACTTCGGTCCCGTTTTTTTGTATTTTTTGCCTGCGAACGTTGTATTATTCAAATCGTTTTCTTATATTTGTCGTAGATGTCCAGCAAGCGGACATCTGGATGCCGGAATTGGAATTGCTACCTGGCGGAGTCGACTACCGGTCCTCGGTTGGACAATAGTTCGGGGCCAATTGATGCCTGGCTTACGAGTCAGGCGCATAGGGAGGCAATTAGTAGATGGACGGCAAAAGTTATAGTTATTTGAAAATGGTAGGGTAAATTGTTGTGTCCCTGGTAGTTGGCGAGAGCCCTGAGAACCACGGTCTTCTCGGAGATCCGCTTGGTAAATCCTCACTTTCGGAGTTTCCCGCGTTACACAAGTTGACGTTTCTTCGAAGGGCAGCGGTACAAGTTGCTAATTCGGGAGATCATCTCAGATATCATACATGACAAAGCCTTACTCTTCGCGGATTCTTACGAATTTTGCGATTATGGCTTGCATCAAGAGGGCATGGCCGCTTAGGGCCTAGACCAAACAGAAGAGACAGGTGTAGTAGCCTACGTTTCTCACGGGGCGTCCAGTCATCAGAGATGATGACAGCGGACGCCCCTGTCACGTCTATACGTTTCCTGTTTATTTCCGATTATAGCAGGCCCCGAAGCAGGAAGAAAGCGAGGGCGACCAGGGCCAGGCCGGCCAGGATGCATCCTGCGATGATCCAGGGCCGTTTCCGGTCCTTCGGGGCCTCCTTCAGGAAGGTGACTTTCCGGGAGTAGCCGTCCACGAGGAACGGATAGGATGCGCCCTTGTATTCCAGGGAGCCGACCCAGAGGGGATTGTACAGCAGCCGGGTCCCTTGGGAGACGTAATTGACTTCGGGGGAGGGGGTCTCCGCCTGGCGGAGCGAATCCAGGATGAGGGTCCGCTTGGTCTTCTGGCACTCCCGGACTCCCTCGGTATAGAGCTCGAAAGCCGTTCCGGCCGGCGCCCGCTCGAAACTGAATTTCTCGGTATAGAAGTCGTTGGTGTCGATGACCTCGTCGCCGACGATCTTCGAGGCCGGAAGGGCGACCATCGCGTCCCGGGCCACCGTCGTGGGGGCCGGGCTCTCTTCCTGCGGGCCGCTTTCCGTCTGGATGCGCCATTCCCACAGGGGAACATAAACCGGTTTGAGCGGAAGCTCCGCCTGGGTGGCCAGCCGCTTGAACGCCGGTTCCAGCGCGCGTTCCTGGGCGAAGAACTGGCGGACCAGGTCCCGGGCCTCCTGTTCGGTTACGCGGAAAGGAACCTTGGCGTCCGGCTGGCGGAGAATGTGCTTTTTGGCCTGGGAAGCGTCCAGCGCGGCCCCGCACCGCGGGCAGACCGCCGGCGCCTGGCCGGAAAAGACATACTTCGCGCCGCAAGAACAGGGAATCATCTCCGCGGTCAGGGTCTTCCACTTTTCGGTGAAATCGCCGCCCAGGGACGTATAGGATTCATTCGCGCGGTCGATCCAGATGAAAGGGTCTTCCTGCAGCTGGTCCCGGACGAACGCACGCTTGTGGATGGAGCGCGTCGTGGGCGGAATGAACACCTTCTCCAGGTTCGCGCAGTTCGGGAACACTTGTTCGCCGATGATTTCCACGCTCTTCCCGATGGTGATGCTGGTGAGGTTCGCGTAGTTCCGGAAGGCTTTCTCGCCGATGACCTTGATCTGGCACAGGTCGCTGATGCGGTTCATGTCCAGGATGGCCGGCCCCTTGTCCACCGAGAGGAGCGTGTCCTTCCGGACTTTGACATGGGCGGGGTCCAGCGTCTCGCCGTACTCCCACAAGGGCGTGATGGTCAACCCCTTTTCCTCCAGGACGCATTCGTAGGAGTAGTTCAGGTTGTCGATGTACGCCTCGTTGACCTTCCATTTCCGCAGGATGCAGCTCGGATCGGCCACCGCCTTGACCTTGACCTTCGTGCCGACGCTGAACACGCCGGAATCGACCTCCTCCCCGCCGATGTAGGCGTAGATGGTTCCGCCCGCCGCCTGCTGGAGCTGGAGGGCGGCCGTTTTCCGGTTCGTGGGCCAGTGCACGCCTTCGTCGGGGTTGGGTGACACCGGAATCCGCTTGCAGATATACGCCAGGACGGACACTTCCCGGTCCGACCCTTCCTGGTTGGAGGAAAGCGTCCCGAAAGAAGTGACGGTCTTGCCCGAGGCGTACTCGATCCGGAAATGCCGCATGAGGAGCAGGGCGGAAATGTAGGCCGGGAACCGGCCCAGCAGCTTGTCCGACCCGTAGGAGATCATCTGCCCGGCGGAGTCCGGAAGCCGCCACAGCCTCGATTTGAAGAGGCTGGAATCGAACCAGGGACGCTGGACGCCCACCGAGCGGTACTCGAAGGAGAAGGACTCGATGGGGTCGTTATAATCGGAATTCAGCCGTTGCTTGATCTCGGATGAAGCATGCCTCAACAGGTCCGACACCTCTTCCTTGCCCACCTGGATGGTGCACCACGGCTGGTTCAGGACATTGCTCGGGAACAGGAAGGTGGTGGCGAACGAAGCGCCCGTCAGGTCCGTCTGGACGGACAAGTCGCTCTGGCATTTCTCCTTCATCCGGGCCCAGGCCGTCAGGGGACTGCTGGCGAGGACCTTCTCGCGGAATTCCAGATGCTTTTCCACTTCCTGGCGCAAGCCGCCGGCGGACCAGAGCTCGTCGTTCTCGGCCTGCGCCTTCTTGAGCTTGGCCAACTCGAGGTTCCGCTCGCCCTCCGTGAGCGTCTCCGACATCCGGAGGTTGGCGATCTGCTCCTCGTAGGTGAAGCTCCGGTCCCGGAATTCGGCATACTGCCGATACTTCTCCGAGGGAACCGTCAGGCCGTTCTCATCCTGGTCGAACAGGAAATCTTCCGCCCGTTGGAACGCTTCCTTCTCGGCCTCGCTCAGCGAGTCTTCCGCAATCTCCGCGGAGGTCAGGATCCCTTTATAGATGTCCCAGAGCAGGTCTCCCGTATCCGAGGACGGGAACAGGCTCTTGACGGGCCGGTTCATGACCCGGGAAAAGTCGGCCCTTTGGTTGAGGTAGGAGACCGCGGTGGCGGCGTCGTTCTCGAACAGGAGGCTCAGGCTCTCCGGCGAGAATATGAACTGGAAGTCCAACGGAAAACTGAGGAACTTGCTGTCTCCAGTATTGAAAATCTGTTGGACTTTGGTATAGATCGCAAGGAGGGCATTCGCATCCATCAGGCCCACTCTTTAATGCTGGGGAGGGGATCCGGGGACTTGTCCAGCATGTGGCACCGGTAACCGATGACCTGCATGCCGGGGATGGTGACCTTGGACTTGTTCTGGATGATGCCGTTCTCGTTCCCGTCGTGCTTCTTGTTGTCCAGGACGGCGACGTTGCCCCGGGCGCCGATCCCGAAGAAGCCGACGCTGACACCGAGCCCTCCGTCGTGGGAGACTTGGTCGTACTTGTGCTTGAAATTGCTCGCGACCTGCGTGTCGTGGAAATCGAACACCACATCCTTGACGACGAGCATGGCCGTCGGATAGGCGGGGAGGATTCCCTCCGGCCTGGGACCTCCGGTGCTCAGGAGGGTTCCCTTCCGGCCGTCTTCCGACCCGGGGGCGAAGCGCCAGCTCTTGCTGGCCAGGAACGAAGGCTTGAACCAGGGACGCACGATGTTGACCTGGCAGATCTTGAAGGAAATGTCCAGGTTGGCCAGTTCGGCGCCCATGTCCATTTCCTGGTAGGGCTCTTCCTTCCCGTACATGTAGTGCTGCTTGTGGAACCACGACGTGGAGGTCTGGTCCACTTTCAGGCTGTGGTTGTTGACCTGGGAATCGGAGTGGTCCTTATAATGCCGCGTGTTGAAGTTGAATTCCGTCCAGCCGGAAGCCTGCGCGAAATTGGCGGGGCTGATGGTCGTGAACGGGAACTCCAGGCCGGAGACGAGGCCCGTCATCATGGAACGCTGGAGGATTTCCTTGTACTGGGCTTTCAGCAGGGACAGGTCCCTTTCCGTGACGTTGGCGATGAAGGCGTTGATCTGCTCGTAGTCATTCTTGTACCCCTGCGTGACCCAGGCGTTCATGGCCGCCCGGACCTTGTTGAAATAGAACTGGCCGTTCATCGCCCAGTCGTGGACGGCCTTGGGGTCGTCTCCCGCAAGCGCCGCCAGCCGATGGTTGTTATACTCCAGGTACGCGTCGTAATAGGCCGCCATCTTGGCGTTGTAGGCCTCGACAATGGGCCCGTCCACCTCGACCGGCTCCTTCTCGTCCGAGAGGAGGTCCGTCGCCTTCATGACCGTCTTGGTGAGCAGGGACCGGGCCTTGGCCAGTTTGGCCTGGGTTTTCTCGTCCAGCTCGAACTGGGCGACTTCGCTCATGGTCAGGACCTTCTTGTAGACATCCAGGAGGGAGCCTTCATTCTCGAGGGTGGCGAAACCGGTCCGGTCGAGCCCGGACATGTCCGGGATGAAATTGACCATGTGGGCGAAATTCTCGGCCTGCATGTAGAGCAGCGTGGTCCGTTCCGCCTTCAAGGCTTCGAAGTCTTCCTCGGAGAGCGCATTGATCTCCGGTTCGGCGTAGGTTTCCTCATATCCTTCCGCATCGGCGTCGTTGACCGGAATCCTGTCTTCGACCCGATACTCGCTTTCTTCCTCCTCATTCTCCTCCTCATCCTGGGAGGTGTAACGGGAATCGAAAGCAGGGTGCATGAGGATTTCCCCTTCCTCGGGGTCCTCCTCCCCCTCCGCCTCCCGGCTTCCGAGCCCCTTCAAGGCGCCGAGATTG